>Ga0272441_10012481_pt1 | contig 12407 bp, 13 predicted proteins | sample SSMProp6N_FD_193582 | JGI IMG/M metagenome (GOLD analysis project Ga0272441, IMG submission 193582) | Marine sediment archaeal communities from Little Sippewissett salt marsh, Falmouth, MA, United States - SSM-Prop-6N | ecosystem: Environmental > Aquatic > Marine > Wetlands > Sediment ...
GTACGACATCAACTACGATCGCAACAACGCGTATTTGAACTTTTCCTCCTCGGATACGAGTGACTACAACGCCATCAAAGACGGAACCAAGCTGCTGCCGCTTTTCCCCACAAATGGAATTCCCTACACGCGGGACACCCTGAACACCTCCAATCCCGACGCCGTGACAACCACCTTGGACGATACCGGCATCATTTGGGGACCGAAGAGCGCCTCGTTCATGATGATAAAGGAGGGGTTCACCTGGTACATCCACGAGATGTCCCTGGACGGTTCCAAAATAATCCAGTGAGGATCCTTCGTTGACGAACAAGCGCCTGCTACTGCCACTCCTGCTCATCACCGTGACCCTGGTCGGCTGCGCGCCGTTCGCAACCTCCAAGCGGGACAGGGCGCTGTTGTTCGAAGCGGATCTGAACGGGGCGCGGGAGTTCCTCTACCAGAACTTCCTCGAATCGGAGACCGTCGACTACGCGACGATCCGGGACTACGATCCCGGCCAGACATGGGACACATGGTTCCCGCCGGGCTTCCCCGATCCCGGCACCTATACGATCACGCTCGACACGTTTTTCGGCAATCCTCTGGAAGCTACTGTGGACGGACCGTCGGCGTTCGAGGGCCCCAAAACCCTCAAGCTTCACTTCATCCGCTCCGGCATCTACTGGTATCTCGAAGGCCTGACCCTGGAATCCACCAAAATAGTCGACTGAGCCCTCGTAGCGAAACACGCAAAAAGGTTTTGATTAAAACCGCATTTATCTGTACCTTATTCGGGTGCTCAAAGAGTTCCGAACCCTCATACCGTACGTAAAGAAACGACTCCCTCAGTACCTGGGCGGTCTGCTGTTCCTGCTGATCACCAACGGCGGGCAGTTGTACCTGCCCCAGTTGCTGCGACGATCCATCGACACCATCGCCGCCGGCTCCTTCACCATGGACAGCATCATCCCCATCGCAGCCCTGATGGTCGGCATCGCCATCGTCATCGCCATCGGCCGCTTCATGTGGCGCTACTTCCTGGGCGGAGCCTCCAGGCGTATCGAGGCCGAGCTGAGGGAGCGCCTGTTCGTCCACCTGCAGTCCCTCTCCTCGAGCTTTTACGGCCGGGTGAAAACCGGAGATCTGATGGCACGCATGACCAACGATATGAGGGCCGTCCGCATGGCCTCCGGCTTTGCGCTGGTGTCTTTCGTGGATGGATTCTTCATGACCATCGCCATCCTGGTCATCATGCTCAGCCGCAACCCCCGCCTGACCCTGATTTCGATCACCCCGCTGCCGATCATCACCATCGGGGTGATTCTGTTCGGCCGTGTTATCGGGGAACAATTCCGCCGGGTCCAGGAAGGATTCTCCGATTTGAGCGATATGACCCAGGAATCCTTCACCGGCATACGCGTCTTGAAGACCTTCGTGAAGGAATCCACCTTCGGCAGACGTTTTCTGGCTAAAAACGTTGAATATTCGAACCGCAACATGGTACTGGTGCGTACCTGGGGGGTTCTGTTTCCCGCAGTCGGCTTTTTAGCCGGTATCACAAATTTGATCCTCATCCTGCTGGGCGGCCGGGCTGTGATCGAAGGCACCCTCTCACCGGGAGAGTTCACCGCATTTCTGGCCTACCTGCAGATGCTGATCTGGCCGATGCTGGGTGCCGGATTCACCATCAATATGATCCAGCGCGCCGGTGCATCCCTCAGCCGCATCAACAAGATCCTGGACGAGCAGCCCGATATCCGCAACCCGGAGAACACGCAGGAGTCGGCTCAACCGATCCGAGGGGATATCCGTATCGAGAACCTGTCCTACACCTATCCGGGTTCGGAGAAAGCGGTCTTGCTGGAGGTCAGTATCGAGGTTCCGGCCGGCAGCATTCTCGGCATCCTGGGTAAAACCGGAAGCGGGAAGAGCACATTGGTACAGCTGCTGCCCCGCGTGCTGGATCCGCCCCCGGGAACCGTTTTCCTGGATGGAACGGATGTGCGTTCCTACGATCTGTCGACGCTGCGCCGCAGCATCAGCATGGTGCCGCAGGAAACGTTCCTGTTTTCCGCAAGCATTCAGGACAACATCGCCTTCGGCAGCCGCGATGGGGACCGTCAACTGCTGGACCGAGTTGCTACGATCTCCACGATCGATCGTGATTTCAGGGCGTTTCCCGACGGTGTGCAATCCGTGGTCGGGGAGAGGGGCATCACCCTATCCGGGGGGCAGAAGCAGAGGGTTGCCATTTCACGCGCCCTGGCCAGCGATGCCTCGATCTACATTCTCGACGATTCCCTGTCTTCCGTGGATACGGAAACCGAGGATGCTATTCTCAATGATTTATTGCCATTCCTGCACGGGCGCACCCTCATCCTGATCTCCCATCGCATCTCAACGCTGAAGACAGCGGATCGGATTCTGGTAATGGAGGAAGGGCGGATATCGCAGTCGGGCACGCACGAACAACTGGTAAACCAGCACGGGTTTTATGCGGATATCTTTCGCTTACAACAGCTGGAAGAGGCGTTTCGAAGTAAAAAATGAGCGACTATTTCGAACAAGAACAGATTATCAAAGGCTACGACGCCGATATCATGAAGCGCCTGCTCGGCTATCTCAAGCCGTATCTTTTGGTCTTCGTGCTGTCGCTGTTCGCCCTGGCCCTGGCAACGGTGGGAGAGCTGTACCTGCCGATTCTGCTGCAGCGGGCCACGGACAACTATATCCTTCCCTTCTACCGGGGTGTACGTATCGATGGTCTTCCCGAGGATGTCCGCCAGGAGCTCGAACCGCTTTCCGAGCAACAGCGGGCCGGACAGATGTACTTCCTGCGCTCCTCCGAACTCATTCGGCTGAGCGGCGCACAGAAACGGCGGATGAAGCAAGAGGGAATCCTGCTCGAGGACAATTTTTACCTCCTCGCCGGCCTTGACGATAAAGCGGATCTACGTCAAGTAGTCGCGGCGCATCCGCGGCTGTTCCGCATCGGAGAGGATATTGCTGTCATCTCGGAGACGGATGTGCGCTCGTTGACCCGGGAGGAGATCCGCATTGTTCGGCAGGACAATCTCCGGGGACTCGGGTCCCTGGTTCGGGTGTTGTTCGTGATCCTCCTGGGCGTGTTCATCTTCACCTTCCTGCAGGTCTACCTCCAAGCCTACGTGGGCCAGATGATCATGAAGGACACCCGTACGCAGCTCTACGATCACACCCTCCGCCTGTCGCTGAAATTTATCGACAAAAACCCGATCGGACGCCTGGTATCGCGCATCACCAACGACGTGGAAACGATCAACGAACTGTTTACATCGGTTCTACCGGCCCTGCTGAAGGATTTCAGCATGATGATCGGAGTTACAATCGCCCTGTTTCTGCTCAGTCCTCGGCTTGGGGGCGTAATGCTGGCCACCCTCCCGCCGGTGTTCATCGTCACGATGATCTTCCGCGTCCGTGCGAGGAACGCTTTCCGCTCCGTACGCCGGTCCGTTTCCAGACTCAATGCCTTCATCGCCGAGCACATCTCCGGGATGCGCGTGGTTCAGCTGTTCGTGCAGGAGCAGCGCAGCCACCGTGAGTTCCGGGAACGGAACAACGGCCTGCTGAAGGCGAATCTGGGCGAGATGTTCGTATTCGCCACCTTTCGCCCGATCATCGATCTGCTGGCAAGCGTATCCACCGCGGCGATCATCTACTTCGGCGCGTCCTTTCTGCTGAAGGACGTGATTTCTCTTGGAATTCTCATCGCCTTTTTCAATCTGGTCCGCATGTTCTATCACCCCGTACAGGATCTTTCGGAAAAATACAACATCCTGCAGTCCGCCATGGCCGGAGCCGAACGGGTGTTCAATCTACTCGATAACGAAGAGAAGATCGACCAACCGGCTGAACCGCGCGCGCTCGATTCGGTCACGGGGAAAATCGAGTTCGATGCGGTCGATTTCTGGTACAAAGAGGGCGAACCGGTGCTGAAAAACTTGAGCTTCACCGTCAATCCCGGCGAGACCGTGGCCATTGTGGGGTATACGGGGGCGGGCAAAACCACGATCACCTCGCTTCTCACCCGGTTGTGGGACATCCAGGGCGGGACCATCCGCCTGGACGGAGTGGACATCCGGAAAATTTCCACAGACACGCTGCGCAGCCGGGTTCAGTCGGTGCTGCAGGACGTGTTTCTGTTCTCCGACACGATCGAGGAGAATATCCGCCTGGGAAGCGAGATATCAACGGACGATATCGAGCGGGCCGTCAGCCTGGTTAAGGCCGATACCTTCATTAACGGTTTCTCCGAACGTTTGAATACCCGGCTGCAGGAGCGCGGCAGCAACCTGTCCATGGGACAACGTCAGCTTTTGTCTTTCGCCCGGGTGTTGGCCCACGATCCGGATGTGCTGATCCTCGACGAGGCTACGGGAAACATCGATACGGAAACCGAGAAACTCATTCAGGAAGCATTGGGTACGCTGCTGAAAGACAGGACCTCCCTTGTCATCGCCCACCGTCTGTCCACAATCCGCCACGCCGACAGGATCATCGTGCTGCACAAAGGCGAGCTGTTCGAGAGCGGAACCCACCAGCAGCTGATGGAGCGGCAGGGTATGTACTACAATCTTTATCAGATGCAGTATCTGGATCAGAGCTCCAAGGTCAATCCGTCGTAAGCCAGGTGCAGATCGACCGGAGAGTAGTAGGGACTGTCCGGATCGGAAAACGCACGATCCACCACCTCGTGCAAAACATCGTGGCAGATATGGGTGAAAAAGGCTCGCTCGGGGCGCAGATCGTCTACGACGCGCAGGGCCTGGGCGATATTGAAATGCGTGGGATGCTCGGTGTGCCGTAGGGCGCCGATAACCAGCACCTCCAGCCCGTAGAGCTTCTGCCGGCTTGACTCGGGAATCGCCGACACATCGCTCAGGTACGCGACGCTGCCGAATCGATAGCCCAGGATTTCCATGCAGCCGTGATAAACGCGCAGCGGCTCGATCAGCACCCCCTCCAGCATAAAACGACCGTCCAACGCCACCAGCTCGATATTCGCGATTCCCCCTCCCGTTTGCACGTCCGGGTCGAACAGATAGTGATAGATATAGGTTTTCAGATAGGTGAGGTGCTCCTGTTTTCCGAGCACGGGAATCGGCTGTCCGCTGCGGGAGGTGAATACCCGCAGCTCATCGATTCCGGCGATGTGATCGAAATGCGTGTGGGTCAGAAGCAGATAGTCGATACCGTCGAGATTCTCCCGGATCGCCTGCCGGTGGAAGTCACGCCCGCAGTCGATGAGGATACGCTTGCCCCGAGCAGAGATCAGCAGTGAAGCGTTGGTGCGTACATCCCGTGGATCCGCGGATCGGCAGGTGGGACAGGAACAGCCGATCATCGGCACCCCGTGGCTGGTGCCGGTGCCCATGAACGTGAGCTTCATCCCGCGCCACCGCTCGCTTCCCTCCGCTGTTGCTGCATGCGTTCCCGAATGTACTGTAGGATCAATCCTTCAAAGCTCATCTTCTTCAGGCTCGCCTGTTCCTGCAAAAAACCGTACATATCTTGGGGAATTCGAACGTCTAAGCGCAGGTGTATGGTATTCATCGAATTCTCTCCTGGCACACTAAAATGGCTTGCTGCTGCGCCTGCGGATGTAAATCTGGTCGATGGCCGCACGATCGGGCAGAGACAGCAGGTACAGCACCGCAGCGGCGATATCCTCAGGCTGTAGCAGAATCTTCGGGTCCAGATCGGGACGGGCTTGGGTCGCCATCTGCGTATCGACTCCCCCGGGAAGGATGGCGGAGACGCGGATGCCGTCATCCTGCGCCTCCACGGCCAGGGATTTCGTGAGGCCAAGCAGCGCATGCTTGCTCGCCGTGTAGGCAGCCTGGTTGGGATATCCCTTGAAGGCTACCACGCTGCAGATATTGATGATGTAGCCGCTTCGTCTCGGTACCATCATCCGCATGGCCTGCTGACAGCAGAGGAAGGCGGCTCGGGTGTTCACGCGCATCACCGCGTCGAACTCCGCGGCCGGGAAATCGATCAACGGTCCGAAGCGTCCGGTCCCGGCATTGTTAACGAGGATATCGAGCCGTCCGGATTCTCCGCGGATCCGCGCAAACAGCGACTCGATCTCCCCCTCCTGCTGCAGATCCGCAGGCACCGCCGTGGCCGTTCCTCCGCTGCGGCGAATCGTTTCGGCTGTCTCCTCGAGCTCGCGGGCACTGCGCGCGGCCAAATAAACGCCGGCGCCGGCCGACGCCAGGGCGGTCGCCACCGCCCGGCCGATGCCCCGCCCGGCACCGGTAACCAGGGCGCTCTGCTGCTTGAGATCGATCTGCATCGTTTCCATCAGCAGAAGGCCTGGTAGATGGCTCTCACCGCGTTTTCGTAATCGGCGGTTTCCACACCCACGATGATATTGATCTCCGAGGAGCCCTGGTCGATGACGCGGATGTTTATACCCGCATTTGCCAGGGCGGCAAACAGCCTGGCGGCGATTCCGGGACGGTAGGCCATCCCCTCCCCCACCGTGGCGATCAGCGCGAAGCCGCTGGTGATGTCGACGCGATCCGGCTCCAGCTGCCTTCTAATATCTTCGAGGACCCGTTCGGTTTTGCCCTTCAATTGCTTATCGCTCACAATCACCGACATGGTATCGATTCCGGAGGGTGCATGCTCGAAGCTGATCCCGTGTGCCTCGAGAATGCTGAACAGACGTCTTCCAAAGCCGACCTGCCTGTTCATCAGCAGATTCTCGACAAAAATAATGGAAAATCCAATTTTTCCGGCTATTCCGACCACGACCCGGTCTTTGGTGTCCCGGTGGTGCACGATCATCGTGCCGGGATCGTTGGGATAATGCGTGTTGCGGATATTGATCGGGATTTTTTCGCGGGAAACCGGGAAAATCGCCTCCTCATGGAACACGTTGGCACCCATGTAGGCAAGCTCCCGAATTTCCCGGTAGGTCACCGTGCGCATCGGTTTGGGATTCACCACGATCTTGGGATCGCTCATCAGGAATCCCGAGACATCGGTCCAGTTCTCGTAGATCGCGGCTCCCACGGCCCGTGCTACTATGGCGCCGGTGATATCGGATCCACCCCGGGAGAAGGTCTTGATCTCCCGATCGTGGCCGGCACCGTAGAATCCCGGAATCACGTAGAGGCCCTCTTCGCTGAGGGCCGATCCGAGTTTCTTGTAGGTCGCTTCCAAGATGAATCCTTCGCCGTTGATCACAATGTAATCGGCCGCATCGACAAATTGACCCTGAAAAAAATCGGCTGCGATGCGGGCGCACAGGTACTCTCCACGCGAGGCCACGTAGTCCTGAGACGCTCCGGAGCGAATCTGCCCGGCCAGATCGCCGAGCAGCGAGCCGACATCCAGTTTCACCTCCAGATCCCTCGCAATCTCCAAAAAACGCTCGCGAATCAGATGGAACGGCTCGTCGATATCCAGATCCTGCTCGGCCAGCTCATGGCAGAGGTACAACAGATCCGTCACCTTCTTGTCGCTCTTGTTCCGTTTTCCGGGAGCCGAAACCACGATAAATCGTCTTCTGGGATCTAATTGCACCACCGAACGGATGTTGCGAATACGCTCAGCGTCGGCTACCGATGACCCGCCGAACTTGCAGACCACTGATTCCATATGTCTCTCCAAAGAGGATTTTGAAGCTTTACTGTAAAGGGTAGCTCCGAAATTGGTCAATAGGAGGGGGCGGTTGGTTTTTACAGCTGCGAGGGGATGAGCGGCGGCGGGATCACCGCCTCGACCGGCTCTTCCCGGCCGCAGCGCAGCAGTTTCCCGGGAAGGGCGGCCGGATCGTCGATCAGGGATTGCTTTTCCCGGCGCGAACGCCCCTTGATCCAGGCCTCTGTGCGCATGGCCGCTGCCCTGCAGGAATACAGCTTCCAGCAGGCGCGCAGCGCCACGGGTGGAAAGCTGCGGGTGAGACGGGCTCCACGTCCACTGCTATGCGCCTGGTAGCGCCTGACCAGATCCCGGGCGTAGCCGGTATAGTAGCTGCCGTTGGCAAGCTCGAGTATGTAGATCCAGAAAAAATCTCGTCCTTGGCGGGCCGTCAATCGTCAAGACTTTCCACGTTGCCGCAGGTCGCGCGTACGAACGCTTCCGCCTTTTTCACGCCGCTTTCCCCTTTCCCCCCGCGGGTACGGAACATCAGATCCAGCAGATGCTCCCAGGATCCGGTCCCGTACACCCGTTCGACCAGCTGCTTCTCTTTCAGGAGGTTCAGTACCAGTACTTCGTTGGAAGCGGATTCTTCCACGGCATGATGCAGGATCGCAGCCGTTTCGCGGAACAGCGTCATGCAGCGTTCCAAAGCCGTGACGGCCAGACTGTAAGTATCATCGGCGATGCTGCGGCACAGCCGCACCACATTCCGGATGTGATTCAGCTCGTGCTCCTCCTCCTCATTGAAGCGATAACCGATCCGTTCGGTCAGAGTCTCCACTTGTTCCAGATACTCGGTTTCACTGCGATACTGGGGCACGTAGTACTCCAGCTGATAGACGCTCTCCATGAGGATCAAGAACAGGTGAAAACCGGTTCCCATATAGGAATCGATGGATTTGCGCACCAGGGATTTTCGCAGCTGGGAAAAAATCTCACGCGCACGGTTTCGATCCGAATACCGGTCCTCCGCCAGAACGCGTTCCAGATCGGCGAATTCCGGATCGGACCCATCCGCCTTCGGTACGTGATTGTTTGCACTGCGGAACAGAAAGTGAGCCTTCTCCTTGATGTCGAAGATGAGTTTCTGCTCGAGTCGTTGGATCTTAGCGAATAATCCCGCCGTCTGGAAATCGCCACCGGTACTGGCAAGTGCTGTGAATTCCTCGTAGATCTCGCCGAACAGCACGTAGGCTTGCATGAAACGAATTACCAGAAAGGACAGATCCTCCTTTCTGCGCCTGCCGAGATACTGCGTCTTCACACGATCCATGGCCGCTACTTGTTCATCGCTCTGCTGGGTCCTCTCTCCAGAGCGATCTTCCCGGTGCGTATCGATTCAAGGATATGATAATCTTTGAACAGGTTGAAGGCATTGTCCACCGAACCGGTGTCCCCGGTCACTTCCAGGATCCAGATGGACCCGCTGCTGTCCACGATCCGTGCTTGAACAGCGGTAACGATCTGGAGCAGCTCCGCCCTGCGGCTGGCTTCCACCTCGATCTTCAACAGGGCGTGCTCCCGCTCTACCGCCTCCACCGGCTTGATATCCCAGGCCTTGATCACATGAACCACCTTCTGAAGCTGTTTGCGGATCTGTTCCAGCACCGTGTCGTCACCGGTGGTAACGATGGTGAAGCGGCTCTTGCCGGGTCTCTCGGTATGGCCCACGCTCAAGCTTTCGATATTGAAGCCCCGACGGGAAAAAAGACCGGAAACACGGGTCATCACGCCCGGGGTGTCGTCACACAAAACGGAAATCGTATGTCGCATCGCTTCCTCCTACTCCACGTACTCCAACAGAGATGAGCCGGTCACCATCGGATAGACATTGCTTGTATCATCGAGAATACAATCCACCACCGCGGCACGGCCGGCCGCCACGGCTTTTTCCAGAGTCGGGGCGATTTCCTCTTCCCTGGTTATCGTAAAACCGAGCGCCCCCATACTCTCGGCCAGGCGTGCGTAATCAACGTTCTTGCCGAAGCGGCACGCTTCGTGACGCTTTCCGTAAAACGAATCCTGCAGCTGCTTGATCATGCCGAGACAGTAATCGTTCATCACCAGGATGACCACTGGGATATCCTCGGTGACCGCGGCGGCCACTTCCTGGCAGGTCATCATGAAACCGCCGTCCCCGGAGATATCAACGACGAGGCGTTCGGGCCGGCCCACCTTGGCTCCGATAGCCGCCGGGATTCCGAATCCCATCGTGCCCAGTCCTCCGGAAGTGATGAAGGAACTCTCCGAATCCACCGGATAGTAGTGGGCGGTGAATATTTGATGTCGCCCGACATCGGTGACGATGATCGGATCGCTCGCTACGGATTCGAGGATGCGAAGGATATTGGGAATGGCCACCCCGGCTGTTTTCCCCCGCAAGGGGTGCTGCTCTGCGGTGTGCCGCAGCTCCGCCATCCAGTCGTCGTGCTTCTGCGCTTCAACCAGGCTGTTGAGCTGTTCCAGCACCTGGGCGGCGTCTCCCACGATCGGTAGATAGGAGGGCACGTTCTTGCTGATCTCCGCGGGATCGATGTCGATGTGGATGATCTTGGCCTGCCTGGCGAAGGTGTCCAACGGCCCCGTGCTTCTGTCACCGAAGCGTGTGCCCAAAGCCAGGATCACGTCGGCGTGTGCGAGAGCGTAATTCGCCTCCACCCGACCGTGGTAGCCCATCAAGCCCAAACAATGGGGATGGGAATTGGGAAAGGAAGCCTTGCCCATCAATGTATGGACCACCGGCAGACCCGCCTTCTCGACCAGTTGTACCAGCAGCTCCCGACCTGCGGACAGGCTCACCCCTCCACCGGCTACAACCAGAGGCTTCTGCGCCGTTTTGAGCAGATTCACGGCACGCTTGATCTGGCCTGGATGTCCCTTCACCGTCGGGCGATATCCCTCCATGGGCGGGTATTTCGCCTGATGCGGTGCAAAGGATTCCAGCTGAACGTCCTTGGGAATGTCGAGCAGCACCGGCCCTTTTCTTCCCGTGGTGGCGAGGAAAAACGCCTCCTGGATCGCATGGGGAACCTCCGCGGCCTCCTGCAACAGGTAGTTGTGCTTGGTAATGGGAATCGTGATCCCGGTGATGTCGACTTCCTGGAAAGCGTCGTTGCCGATCATGGGACGGGGGACCTGCCCGGTGATGGCGACCACGGGGGAGGAATCCATGTAGGCGTTCGCCAGCCCGGTCACCAGGTTTGTCGCCCCGGGTCCGCTGGTGGCCATACACACCCCTGGCTTGCCCGTGGCACGGGCATAGCCGTCGGCCATATGAGCCGCTCCCTGTTCATGCCGCGCCAGCACATGCCGGATCGAGCATTTCGCCAGCTCATCGTAAATGGGCAGGGTGGCGCCTCCGGGATATCCGAAAACCACCTCCACGCCCTGCGATTCCAGCGTACGTGCCAAAGCTTTGGCGCCGCTCATCTTGGCTTTTGCCATGGTTCAGCTCCTTCCCTTCGCAGCTTCAGGCCCCTCCTCTAGACGGCGCCGCAGCGCCTCATTTTCCGTCCGGAGCCGCTCGATCTCATAGATCATCCAATTCACATCCTCATCCGCCTCATCCACCTCGTACATCATATCCGAACGCGGACTGTAACGGCTGTAGTACACCTTGGATTTTTTTGTGCGATTCACAATATGGCTTAATCGATCTTCCATGTTCCGTCCCTGTTGTTCAGTAGTCGAGCAGGCACGCGTCCCCGCAGCAGCTTGTACATCTGCCGCAGCGGAAAACTGCGGAACATGCGCCTGCCGGGCAGTCGCCGGGCAAAGAGAAAAGCCGAAAGTACGGTTTCGAATTCGACCTCCGAAGGCACTCCTCCCATCAGCTCCCGGTAGAATCGCACAACCAGCAGATACAGGTCTTCCTGCCGGCGTTGCGGATACTGATTTTTCAGCTCCGATTTCCCGATCACCTCCACCCTCGGTAAAAAGGTCCCGGTGTACCAGGAGCCGGCCCGCTCGCCCATCGGATCCCCCTGGGAAAACTCCTCGACCTCCTGCAGCAGCTCCGCATAGCCGCTGGTTTGATCCAAACGGATATTTTTCAATCCCGTTTGCTGTTCGAAGCGGCGGCGAGAGACCACTCCCCTGCGGGCATCCTCGTCGCCGTGGGGAACGCATTCTACTACGTTTGCGTCCATGAACTCCAGACCGAACTTCTTGGCCGCCCCCACCCGCCGATTGCCGTCGATGACGTAGTACTCGCCGTCCAGCAGATACACGTCGATCGGAGGAATCGTATGGAAATGCATCGAGTGTTCGTCGAATCTACCGCGGCGCCATGTCTCGAGCCGGTCACGCCGGCGCTGGCTTCGAAAGCGATGATCCAGTTCCTGACACTTGTTCACCGATCCGGTGATCCGGTCGACCTCTATGACCCGCAAGCCCGCCTCGACGGTGGCGTATGGGCCGTGGCGGCGGATCTCATCGTTGAAACACTTCGCCTTCCTCATAGTTCCCGAAGCATCTGTTCCACGCGCTGAACGTGTCCGGTTTCTTCACCGGCCAGCATGAGAAACACATCCCGGACCGACCGCAACGAAGAGCGGGAGGCGATCAACCGGTAGTAGCTCACGGCCTGCTTTTCCTTGTTCAGAGCGATGTTGAGAACGTCGGCTGTAGTGCTGCCGGCATCCAAGCGCGGCCGGGTTTGCTTGTTTTCATCGAGCATCTCAATCTCCTCACGGCCCGAGAACTCCAGCTGCTCTACGTCCCCCGAGCGC
>Ga0272441_10012482_pt1 | contig 12407 bp, 12 predicted proteins | sample SSMProp6N_FD_193582 | JGI IMG/M metagenome (GOLD analysis project Ga0272441, IMG submission 193582) | Marine sediment archaeal communities from Little Sippewissett salt marsh, Falmouth, MA, United States - SSM-Prop-6N | ecosystem: Environmental > Aquatic > Marine > Wetlands > Sediment ...
CATCACGCACGGCACCAATAATTTCAGGGGCCAGTATGGCGGCAACTATTTTGATATGAATACGTATGACGGCCTGGCGGTGGAATCTGACGGTACCATCAGCATCAACGGTGCCGCCGCGAACAGCAACTCAGGCATCGGGCTGTTCCTGGACAATCCGGATTCAGCCGCTTCGGTGACAGTCAAGAACACCAACCTGAACGATTTCTGGAGCAGTTTCGACGGCAATGGAGAGGAAGGCCTCTTTGTCAACACTATGGGCAACATCACCTTGCAGAACGTGAGCGCCTCGTACAACGGCGCTGCGGGCGCCTGGCTGGATAACTGCCTGATGAACGGCGACTGTGCTGGCTTCGGCAGCGTGAGCGTGCTGGCCTCTGCCAACCAGGGGAACAGCTTTGATGAGAATGACGGCGAAGGGCTCCACATCGAATCGCACGGCGCGATCAAGCTGGTGAACACCAACGCCAGGGGGAACAGTGGAGACGGCGCGTATATCGACAATGAAGAAGGCAGCGCCACCGCCGGCATCACCGTCACCACCTCCGGCCGGGACGGTTGGAACAGTTTTATTGAAAACGGCGGTCACGGACTTGACGCCTATTCCTACGGCAGCATCTCTTTGAGGAAATTGTTTGCTGCGGGCAACGGGGCGCAGGGCGTGCACCTCTACAACGCGGACAGCCCCAGCTCACGCGGCATTTCCATCTATATGGGAAATTTTGGCAGCGACTACGATCAAGGCATACCGGGCAACGGCTCAGAAGGCATCCTGGCTTATTCCATGGGCAGCATCACCTGGAAATTCGGCGGCGCCTGGGATAACAACCTGGATGGGGCTGTACTTCAAAATGACTACTATGGCAGCACGGGCAACATCACCATTTCCGGAACCAAACGGGACGTCATGTGGTTCAACAACAACGGCCAGGGTGGGGGCGGCAGCGGGCTGGATGCATCCTCATACGGAAAGATTGCCGTCAGCTATGCGGAAGCCTATTCCAACAATGGCCGCGGGCTCAGCCTGGATAACCAGGGGGCGGCTGCTGACAAACCGGTGACCGCTACGAATGTTAATATTGGAGACAACCACGATGGGGATGGGCTCTATGTCAAATCCAAAGGAACCATCACCGTGAAGGGCATCCAAAGCAACAACAACAACGGGAACGGTGCCACCCTGTATAACTACCTCGGCAGCGGCAATGTGACCGTCACCACCACCAGCCAGATGCCTGAAAATGAGCTTTCCAATAATTGGGGCGGTTATGGCTTGAGGATCGATTCGAAGGGCAAAGTCTATATCCAGAACACCGGCGCAAGCCAGAACGCCGATTATGGCATCTATGTCAACAACACCTACGGCACGGGCACGGTGACCTACAAGACCATCAACCACGGCTATGGGATCGGGGGCAACGGCAATGATGGCATGCACATTCTCAGTAACGGCGCTGTCACGGTCAGCAACACATACTGGCTGTGGGCGGGCAAGAACGGAGCAGATGAATTCACTGACGCACACGGCGTCGGTATCTGGAACCAAACCGCGCCCACCCCGCAGAAGGTGTCCATCAGCCGGGTCAATGCTGGCAGCAATTCCCGGTACGGCATCTACATCCAGACAGTGGGCAACATCAGCGCCTCCAACCTGATGGCTACTGATAATGGTTGGGGGATAAATGGAGGTTCAGGTGCGGTTATGTTCAGCAACGGCGAAGGGACAGTCTCATTGACCGGCAGCAGCCACTTTGAAAACAACAGTGGCCACGGCTTGCAGATCAACGCGCACAACAACGTGACCGTTTCGGGTGTGACATCGCAGCACAACCCGGAGTGGGGCCTGCGCATCACCGCGGACGACGGCAAGATCAGCGTCAAGAATTCCATGCTGCGCGGCAATGGCTCCAGCGGGGCAAGCCTGGAAACCCTGGGAGACTTCTACCTGTACAAGGTGCAGGCCTTCTCCAACGGCTGGGGCTATGGATATCCGAATAATTTCGGCGTCACCTTCTTTGCTGGTTTTGACAGCAAGGTGGAGTTCCTCTACAGCAACATCCAGGCCAACTTCGGGGGCGGCATCCATATTGAGCATGACAACCCGGCTTTTGACTACGACTTGGCTAGCCCATACACGGCGCCATACCTGAAACTGGTTAAGACCTACTACTACGGGAACGCCGGGATGGATCTGGATGTCGTGATTTACTGATAATGGTAAAGCGGAACATGCGGCAGGGCGGAAAGGATCCTCAATCCCCCAACAGCCGCAGGCAGCCGCAGAACGCAGTCGGGCGGGGAATTTCCCCGCCCGATTTTTTATGCCAATGTCATCCTGAGCGTAGCGACTGAAGGATCTTGCGATGGTCAATTCCAGCGTGAACAGACAAAGCAGCTGATGGATTTGGGTGTATATAAATTATTACGCTTATGTAATTAGACTTTCACCTTATTATTTCTGGCTGATTCTTCGCCCTTTCGGGCTCAGAATGACATATCAGTGTTTGTCACTGCGAGCCCCGCGCGGCGGGGCATGGCAGTCTCCCGGATTGAGTTTGAGGGTTAGAACGAATTACGAATTACCCCTGCCAGATTATCCTGAGCGCGGCTCCTGTCCCGCACAAAGTGAAGGGAAGGATCTGGAAGACAGCGGCTTTTTCTCTTGCATGCCTTGACTATCGCTTCTTTTATTCCAGCTGATTCTTCGCCCTTTCGGGCTCAGAATGACATATCAGTGTTTGTCACTGCGAATCCCGCGCAGCGGGGTGCGGCAGTCACCCTGGCACGCCAACACAATGTCGCTGCGAGTCCCGCACAGCTGGGCGTGGCAGTCTCCAGAATTGAGGAGAAGGAAGATCAATAAATGCAAATTACTCCTGCCATGTCATCCTGAGCGCAGCGCCTGTCCCGCACGAAATGAGGGGAAGGAATTCAATCTTTTCTCCTCTCCCGGCACAGGGGAGGGCTAGGGAGGGAGATCTTTTCACAGGATAAGATTCTCACTCTGAAGGCAAGTTGCGCACTCACTCGAGGATGATATAGGTAGGGTTGAAAGAAGTCAGATGATAGAATGAGCATAAATATCAAGCATAAAGGGAGCAGAGATGAAAACCAGGCGATTCGGAAGAACGGGATGGGAAGTGAGCGAGATCGGTTACGGAATGTGGGGGATGGGCAGCTGGAAGGGATCGGACGACGAGCAGTCCCTGCGCGCCCTTCAGCTGGCGGTTGACCTGGGCTGCAATTTCTTTGATACGGCCTGGGCTTACGGCAAGGGGCACAGCGAGCGCCTGCTGGGCGAGACCGTACGCGCCAATCCGGACAGGAAACTGTACACAGCCACCAAGATCCCGCCCAAAAACTTCACCTGGCCCAGCCGGCGGGAATTCACCCTGGATGACTGCTACCCGCCGGACCACATCGAGGAATATGTGCGCAGCAGCCTGGAAAACGCCGGGCTGGAGAAATTCAACCTGTTCCAGTTCCACGTGTGGGAGGATCATTTCGTGGAAGATGAGCGCTGGGCGAAAAAGCTGGATGACCTGCGTTCGCAGGGCCTGCTGGACGCGGTGGGCATCAGCATCAACCGCTGGGAGCCGTGGAACGGCGTGCGCACAGTGCTCAGCGGGCTGGTGGACGCGGTGCAGGTGATCTACAATATTTTCGACCAGAATCCGGAGGATGAGCTGCTGCCTGCCTGCGATGAGATGGATGTGGCGGTGATCGCGCGGGTCCCGTTCGACGAGGGCACGCTGACCGGTACGCTCACCGAAGACAGCACCTGGCCGGAAGGTGACTGGCGCAATTCGTATTTTGTGCCTGAAAACCTGAAGAGCAGTGTGGCGCACGCGGAAGCGCTGCGGCCGCTCATCCCCGAGGGCATGACCATGCCGGAGATGGCGCTGCGCTTCATCCTGAACGAGGAGCGCGTCAGCACCATCATCCCGGGCATGCGCAAGCTGCCGCATGTGAAAGCCAACCTAGGGGCAAGCGACGCCGGCCCCCTGCCGGAAGATCTGCATGAAAAACTGCGCTCGCACCGCTGGGACAGGGAACCAACGAAGTGGTCCCAGTGAAAAGGCGAAATCTTCTTTAATAAGGAACGCTTTAAAGGTAGAAGTCATGGTTATAGAGGAAAACCTGGTGAAGCCGTGGGACGAAAACTGCCTGCGGGAAGCCATTCAAGCCGCCCGCGATGCGCGGGCGAACGGCAACCACCCGTTCGGCGCTGTTTTAGCTGACGGTGGCGGCAGGGTGCTGATGAGGGCGGAAAATACCGTCCTCACCGAAAGGGACTGCACCGGGCATGCCGAGACAAACCTGGTGCAGGAAGCGTGTAAACGTTACGATACGGATTTCCTGGCAGCCTGCACGATCTACACCAGCACGGAGCCTTGCCCCATGTGCGCGGGGGCGATCTTTTGGGCGAATATCGGCCGGGTGGTGTACGGTTTGAGTGAGGATAAGCTCTATGAACTGACCGGCAGTGAGTCCAAAGAAGTGCTGGCTTTGCCCTGCAGGGAACTGATGGCAAGAGGAAAGAAAGATATAAATGTCATAGGCCCGATGATGGAAGCGGAAGCCCTGGAAGTCCATGAAGGGTTCTGGGGATGAAATCACCCAAATGACAAAGTAACCAATTAGGATCATGGATATAATTCGAGCGGTGAATCTGGTAAGGGAATTTGATGGCTTCCGGGCTGTCGACGAAATTTCCTTCCAGGTGGAAAAAGGGGAAATCTTCGGGCTGCTGGGGCCGAACGGCGCCGGCAAAACAACCACCATCCGCATGCTGACCGGCGTGCTCAAACCGACCCGGGGCCGCGCTTACATCGGGAATCATGATATCCAGGAATCCCCCATCCGGGCCAAACAGATGATGGGCATCGTGCCCGAGATGGCGAATGCCTACATTGACCTTTCCGCCATGAACAATTTGCTGCTGATGGGTGAGCTGTACGGCGTCGGCAGGGATCAGCGTAAGCGGAAGGCTGAAACGCTGTTGAAAGATTTCCAGCTTTACGATAGGCGCGATGACAAGGTCAAGACGTTTTCGAAGGGCATGAAACAGCGTGTGATCCTTGGGATGGCGTTGATGAACGACGCCGACATCCTGTTCCTGGATGAGCCCACCGGCGGGCTGGATGTGGAAAGCACAAGGCTGATCCGGTACATTATCCGCCAATACAATCAGTCGGGCACCACCATTTTCCTGACAACCCACAATATCGAGGAAGCGAATATGCTGTGCGACCGGACAGCCATCATGAACTACGGGCGGATTGTGGCGGTTGACCGGCCGGAAAAATTGAAGAATACCATCCAGAGCACCTCCTCAGTGGAAATTGCTTTTCACAAAGCGGTGAATGAAGATGACCTGCACTTTGAAGGCGTATCTTCGATGGAAAAGGCCGGCGATAAGTACCGGCTGTTCTGCAAACAGGTCGAGAAAATTCTTCCGAAATTGGTACGCTACGCCGAGGAAACGGATAATGAGATTCTCTCCCTGCGGACGCTGGGACCGAGCCTGGAGGACGTATTTGTCAAGCTGACCGAGGAGAATCCGGCATGAGCTTTTTTGACCAGCTGAAGCGCTCCGCCGCCATCGCCAAAAAAGACTTGAGGATCTATTATTTCAGGGGGCCGGTAATCATCCAGGGCCTGCTGATCCCGGCCTTTCTGTTCCTCTCCTTCTCCTTCAGGAGGGATGTGGCGCTGGATTTTCTCCTTTCTGGGCTGGTTGGGATGGCACTCTTTTTCGCCGTATCCGCCATCACACCCGTCATCGCCCCCTGGGAAACGCGCATGAAGACCTTTGAACGACTGATCTCCTGCCCGATTTCGCTGTGGGCGATCCTGCTGGGCGACATCATGGCTTCCATGCTGTTCGGGCTCTTCATCACCCTGTTCATCCTGGTGGCCAGTGTGATCATCCTGGGCGCGCAGATCATCACTTTACCCCTGCTGGCCGGCATCATGGCGGGGTCATTCTGTTTTTCGGCATTCGGAACGCTGATCTCTGCGCCGCCTGCTGACAAGCCGTCGGATATCATGCTGATTTCCACGCTGATCAAATTTCCCCTGATCTTCATCAGCGGTGTATTCGCGCCGCTATACGAGATGGGCGCCGCCAGGTTCTTATCTTATATCTCCCCCCTGACATATTACACAGATCTGGTGCGGCACGCCATGATTGGAGAGGCGGCCTTTCCACCGGCTACCAATGTGCTGGCGCTGGCAGGATTCGCGGTGGTGCTTTACAGCGCTGCGGTGGCCTGGCACAGGAAAAACCTGGACAAGCGCTTCTAGGTATCAAGCAATTTCTATCGGCTAAGATTACCCTAAATGGCTACTTTGGATTTGATTTTAATATTCTTTGGTATTGATTCTGTATATCAGTACCCCAACGTTTTAGGCCGGGAAGCGAAATATTTCTTCGTGCTCTCCAATTCTCGCAGGCGCTCATAGAGCGGATCGCACATTTCGGGCATGGCAGGGCCGATCCATTCCAGCTCGTCAAAACGTCCTGAGAAGAAGTCAGGCAGATGGCCGCAGGAAATTCCAGCGCCCCCAAATGGATCAGAGGAGCCGAAGTATACATGCCCGATGCGGTGCAGAAGGATAGCGCCCAAGCACATCAGGCAGGGTTCTAGGGTAGTGAAGAGCTTCATTTTAGGGGCATATTTCCAGTGTTTGGGGTGTACGCTGCGCAGGGCTTCCATCTCGGCATGCCGGTCCAGCCGGTGAGTGGGCGCCCAGATGGCGCTCCTTCCCTCGCCGATGATTTCACCATGCAGGCTGATGACTGCCCCCACAGGTAAATTCCCCGATTCTTCCGCCTCCTGTGCCAGCGCAACCGCGCTGAGCATAAATGTCGTGTCCCTTTCCGAAAGTACCATTTACAGGACCCCTTTCCTGTCGCCCTCTTTTTTATTATACAGGCGATTTTGACTGCTTAATCAATCCGAGAAATTTTTTTAAGAATGAAATTCGACATATCGACTTTTCATTTCCATATAAGAAATTGCATGATGTTTGTATAATAGAAACAGATCTTTTCCGGTTTCCAACACCTGATTTTTTCATAAAAGGAGGTGCAGCATGAGGAAATATCTTTTCTATGGCACATACACACCCGAAGGGTATCGCGGGCTGCTGGAAGAGGGCGGTTCGGGGCGCATCCCTGCGGCCAGGCAGGCGCTGGAAAGTGCCGGGGGTTCACTGGAGGCATTCTATTATTCCAACGCCGAGCAGGATTTCTACATCATCGTCAATTTGCCCGACCATGTGAGCGCGACTGCCATCACGTTGGCTGGCAACGCCAGCGGGACCTTCAGCATCCGGGCGGTGCCCCTGCTCACGCCGGAGGAGATGGACGCATCAGTGAAAAAGGAGATTAATTTCCGCCCACCTGGGCATTGAAAATAACATAGCATTTTTTAGAAGCGAAAGTAGTTGTTGAGCAGGATGCAAAATCTCATCCTGTTAATTTGCTCATGCTGGATATGTCAATAAATAAAATAAAACTTGTGAAGTGATAGAGATATGTTGACTCTTTTTGTAATCTGCGCCAGACTCAAATACCAATGGAATTCCGAGAATCACAAGTACGCTCCCTAAGCGACTATCTTGGTATATGCAAGAATTATTATGACTTAAGCTTCTGGATAGGAGCTCGGCTAATTCCCTACGATTTGAAGAGAAACAGGTGTGAATGGGTGCTTTTCAATGTAGATCTTTCCTGTGGAAATTACCGATTGTGCCTGATGCTTGCGTCAGAATGGAAACTGCGGCCAATCCGTGCTTATAGTGTTGCCTTTGCACCCGGAGAAAGGATCCCAAAAAAATTGGAGATTAGATCCATTGGGTATGATTATGGGATGCCCCCTGTTATTGCTGATGGAAATCATTTTTTCCTGACCCGAAATGTAAATGATTTTCAGGTAAAGAGAGATGCGAATTATCGAGTGGGTATTACTACCATGTACTGGACCGCGGATGTTGCAGACATGTGCTTTGAAGTGATGGTTCTAAGAAAAATTAATCACTATGAGTAATAACCTATTGGTAAATACGCAGAGCAAATTCGACTAAGGGAAAAAGAAACCATTCAATTCGGTTTGTGCTTTATGAAGAAGGCTTCTTCCATTTCTATTTTTGCGGCGGCCATGGGTCTGCTGGAAGCTGTGGTTGTTGTTTACCTGCGGATGGTTTTCTACCCGGAGGGATTTCTGTTTCCTTTAAAATTGATTAATCCGCAAGTTTACAGCATCGAGCTGGCGCGCGAATTAGCCACACTGGTCATGCTGGGGAGTGTCAGTCTCCTGTCCGGAAAGAAAAGATCCACCAGGTTCGCCTATTTTCTTCTCTCCTTTGGGATTTGGGATATCTTTTATTATGTATTCCTGAAGGTATTTCTGGATTGGCCGGTAACCCTGATGGATTGGGATATCCTCTTCCTAATTCCGGTCGCCTGGGCTGGGCCGGTACTAGCCCCTGTCATCTGCTCCCTCATGATGATCATCCTCTCCCTGCTGATCCTGTATTTTGACGATCGGGGATTATCCGTTTCATTCCGGCTGAAAGAATTTTGGCTTATCCTGCTTGGTGCAGCTGTTGTTTTTTATACTTTTTTACGCGATTATACGGGGCTGCTAATCAGGGCATCCAGAACGAGCGAAGCAGTTGAGCCCTTTTTGGTAAATTTCACCCCGTGTGATTATCAATGGGGGATATTTACCTCAGGAATCGTGCTGATTGTGCTGGGTTCAGCCCTATGGACCAGGCGGATGATCTGTCAGAAAAACTAATTAGTTCTTTTTGATCTTGAATATAAAACGAAGAATTTGTGAATTCCTACACCGCCAGGCATTCCCCAAGGTCGCAGAGCTGGTTGCTGTTCTCGTCAATATAGCGGCGGCATTTTCCAGGATAAGCGCAGCCCTCCGGGCAGCGTACCACACAGGTTTCCGCAGGGACGGGCTCTGGCCCAGATGGCAGTTGGGGAACTGGGGTGGGCTGAGCTTCAGGATATGTTTCAGGCTGCTGTTCTACTCCTTCATTTTCAGATGCCGCGTCCTGGACGGCACTGCCTCGCCTGCGGTTCCTTTTTTGGGAATCTGAAGATTCCATCATGGGCGCTTCACCTGCAGATTCTATTTGGGGAACTGCTTCGGGCATGGTAGCCTGCGGTTCCGATTTCGCAGTACGTATCTGCGGGTCGGGCAGGGCTTCCTCTTCAAACAAGCCGAGAGCCTTGACCGAAGTGTACATGCCCATCAGCCCAACAGCTGAAAACGCGCCGATGGTTTTCAATGCGTCCCGGCGGGTGTATAGCGTGCCCTTTTGTTTAAGCTGTGTACCATTGGCGGCGGGAGCGGCCGGTTTTTTCTGTAAGATTTTCTTTTTGAGGGTGCTCACGAAGTACTTCCAGTGCAGCCCCAGCTTGAGAACCAGGAGCGGGAGGGTAATTACGGAAGTGACAATGTGGATGGAACGCAGGGGGAGGTAGAGCGCGGGATCTATCGCAAACCAGGTGGAAATGAGCACACCGGATACGGTAATCATGAAAATGCCGGCCAGGATCAGGAAATCCAGGAGGTAATATAGCCGCAGGCGGCTGGAAATTTTTCTGAAAAACTTACCGGTGGTATTTGTGATCCATTTCCAGTGGGTGATGATGTGGATGAGAAGAATGAACGCCGCGAAGATACCGAGCAGCTGGTGAAGCTCCAGGCCGGTGAGGTCCATGAAATAGGTCAGCAGGAAGCTGGCCAGCAAAGCGAACGTCGCGGTATTCCGCAAGAATTTATTTTTCATATGTCCAGATTGCTCATTCTGATTTCCAAAAGATGGTTATTGTAAAGGATAATGAAATTTATGAAAATTTGGTAGATAACGGCAGTCATATATCCATGTGACTGCCGTCATGTATGTTTTATGAAATAGAGATTAGAAGATTATCTAAATCTTACTTGCTTCCACCCTTCTGGCCGGATTCTCCTTTTCGGTTTTGTGTCTGCTCATTCTGCGTATCATTTGAGCCGTCCTTGCCCCACTGGAATTGATGGGAATAATCATATGCATATTGGAAAAGCAGGATACCGGAATCTGTATCATACAGGTACATGGTCCCGGTCTTCGGGATTTCATCTATGGCGCAGCTGATTAACCCCTCATCCGCTTCACAATCCGAATATCGGTTGTTTAGTTTCAACTGGAAAGAATTGTTTGCGGTTTCCTGGAAACGGAAAACCAACTGGAACTGGTCACCCTGCAGGGTTTCGCTGACCAGTTCCGCAGCCTGCCCGGATTGACCGTCACCGCCTTGGCCGGACTGCTTTTTGTTCTCTCCTTGGGACTGGTTCTGCACCTGTTCGGTGCCGGGTTGCGTTTGGGTATCTGTCTCATCTAGCGCTTCGCTCTCCTGTTCCTGAAGCTGGGTGCGGGTTTCCGCATTCGCCTGTAGCATGGTTCGCATGCGCGTTTGGACCATTTCTCCCAATTCTTCCGGGTGGTTATCCATGATTTGCTGCATGACCGCTGCATGCTCCTGCAGTTTTTCCTGGAGCGTGGTCCTCAATCTTACCGCCTCGTCAGGATCATCTGCCGAGATTCGGTTCACTAACCGGGTCATCAATTCCGTGCGGTTTTCGTAACCGTCCAGGGCTTGTTCCACATTCTCAAAGCGTTCCTGTTCAATAAGGGTCGCCATCTCCTGTATACGCTGGGTGCTGAAATCCGCTGCCATCGTAAATTGTGATGTGACCGGAGCAACAGCCAGCAGGGCGTCCTCGGACCAGAGTTTTACAGGGTAAAGCGTATCTCCGGGCAGGGCGTCCCCCGACGCATATACCACACCGCCGCCCGAAAGCAGCACTGCTGCAATTGAAATTACTGCCAACCATTTCATCGAGAACCTCCTTGTCCTGTTCTGTTGGTTTAAACGGAACAGAACAGGTTTTGTTACAGAAGGGCTGCGGTCCGGGAGGGAATTGAGCATGCGCATCTTTACCTGGCGCTTGTTAATTTCGGCCATTTCAACTGCTGGAATGCTCGCCAGGGCAGACCTGGTTTCCAGCAGGCTGCAAAGCTCGTCATAAAAGTCCGGGTATTTCCTTTGCCACTTCTGCAGGTCCGGATTACCTGTCTCGATTTCTTCCAGACAGGCGTCCAGTATTCTGGCTTTTTTTCTCTCATTCATGTGTATCACCAAATATTTCTCTCATTTTCTTCAAGGCGCGGTACTGAATGACGCGTACGTTGGCTTCAGTCAGCCCTGTGATTTGAGCAGTATCCCTGTGGCTCATTTCCTCGATGAAACGGAAATAGATCACCTGCTGGTAGGGTCCATCAAGCTTTTGTACGGCATGAAGCAATCGGTCCCGCATCTCGTTCTTTTCCAGGACTGTCTCAACGGGCAGGGGATTATCCAGTTCTTGAAAGAATGATTCCTTTTCTGGTTCCTGGTCGCGCTGGCGGTAGCTATCTACAATGAGATTGTGAGCAATGCGGTACAACCAGGCGCGGAAATGCATGTCCCCGTTCCTCTTCCCGAAGGAGGGGAGGGATTCCCAGGCCTTCAAAAAAACCGTTCCAGTCATGTCGCCAGCATCCATCTGCGATCCCAACCTGTACAGGCAGTATTGATATATTTTCCCGGAATAGAGATCATACAGCTTTCCAAAAGCATGTTTGTCACCATCGACAGCTTTCAGGATCAGGGCTTTTTCATCATTGTATGAGGACTGCCTCATTATGGTCCTTAATATATCAAACGTAATGTTGGGATAAATGTTACATCAAAATGGAATGCAAACGGCACACTGCAGCGATGGTCGCTTCCCCCCTTGCGATATTGGCTTGATGCCAATTCGCAACAGGGATCTCCGTCCTTTTCTCTTGAAAAGGACTTCGAGACGCTCCGTCGCTTCCGGTGCCCTCATTATACGCCCCTGCGGATAACTCAGGCGAATCCTCTCGCCCCGACCAGAAAGAAGGATGCTTATAAGCATTCTTCTTTTATTTGTGAAATTTTGATCACGACGAGCACAGCGACCACTGGGTGCATGAATATATGTGCTACTTACTGATTATTGATCAGAATTCTTATGTTTCGGTTGGAGCAAGCTGTTAAACATTCACATCCTATGTTAATCACTCAATCTATAACGAGCTTATGAACTCACTAACCATTGTAAGAATTGCCTTTTCATGTTTCCATGATTGGTCATTGTGTTCTAACCAGAATGGATAGGATGTTGTCACAACAACCATATTGAGATCTTTTACTAACACTACAAGTTGGCCTCCATGTCCCCAGGCAAAGTTGACATGATAATTCCCCGCATTGGCTGACCACCACTGATATCCATATCCTATATCACGAAAATCACCTACCTTTTTTA
>Ga0272441_10012483_pt1 | contig 12406 bp, 10 predicted proteins | sample SSMProp6N_FD_193582 | JGI IMG/M metagenome (GOLD analysis project Ga0272441, IMG submission 193582) | Marine sediment archaeal communities from Little Sippewissett salt marsh, Falmouth, MA, United States - SSM-Prop-6N | ecosystem: Environmental > Aquatic > Marine > Wetlands > Sediment ...
CCATACCATCATCGGGCGTCCTCGCACCGCCCGATCCGCTTTCTTCGTTCCAGTCATCGGGCGTCCTCGCACCGCCCGATCCGTTCAGGCCATACCATCATCGGGCGTCCTCGCACCGCCCGATCCGCTTTCTTCGTTCCAGTCATCGGGCGTCCTCGCACCGCCCGATCCGTGATATCGATCGCTTGCTGCCGGATCACGATCAGCTCGCCACAGCCACTTCCACGGAGCCGGCATCGGACGCGATGCCCAATCCCGATCCTGGTCCTCCAGCAGGCTCCTGCGTAGGTCGATTGGCCAAGCTATCGCTGACGCAAGACGGCATACGCGACCAAGTCGCGGAGCGCATTCTCCAGGATCGCGACCGTCTCCGCAGGCTGCTTGGGGCCCAAACCGGAGAGAACGGCCAACGCCGCATCGGCATGCCTGCACGCCTCGTCGGCGGCGGCGTCAACCGCCCCCGACGCACAAATCATCTCGATCGCCGCCGCAATCGTCTCTTTCGACCGCTCGCCGGCATCTTCGATCACGCGAGCAACGGTGTCGGCCGGCTTCCCCTGCTCCAGATACAGCAGCGTGGGAAGCGTCAACAGACCTTGCCTCAAATCGGATCCCCGCGGCTTGCCAAGTTGCTGTTCGTCGCCGACAAGATCCAGCACATCGTCCGTCATCTGAAACGCAATCCCGAGCCTTCTCCCGAATTCCCGTGCCTTGTCAACTGCATCCCGGGCAGCGCCGGCCGCCATCGCCGACATCTCACATCCGCCCGCAATCATCGACGCTGTCTTCGCTTCGATGTCCCGCCGGTATGCATCGAGCCCGCGGACCGTTCCGGAATCGGGATGGGTTTCCGCCATCTGCCCCCCACACACGATGGTCAGCACGCGGGCGAATACCTCCATCAGCGCCGTGTCTCCGAGTCGTGCAATCCGTTCGGCAGAAGCGGCAAGCAGGTAATCCCCGGCCAACACTCCGTCTCGCACCGACCATCGGACATGGATCGTCTCACGTCCGCGGCGAACCGGCGACCCGTCCATGATGTCATCGTGGATCAGCGTTGCCACATGGAGGGTCTCCACGGCAGCGGCAATCTGAACAAGCCGCTCGGCTCCGCCCGATAGAAGCGAACCGAGTAGCAAGATCACCGTAGGTCTCAGCCTCTTCCCGCCGACGACTGCCTGGCGGAGCATCGTATTCAACGGAGACGGCGCCTGCGCGACCTGTTCAAGCAAAATGCATTCGACATCGCTGAGCATCGGACGGATCGTTGCCACGAATCCAGCCGTACCACGTGTGGAGGGGATGTTGACAGGACTACGCCGCACGCTGTCACACCGACCGGTCATCATCCTCCTCCTATCGCCTTGAAGGCGAGATCCGCTCAGCTTCCAGGGTGAGGAAGCACGACGGGTCTTCCGCCATCACCCGTCCCGTCACGGCCCGCGATCGGCTGCGGCATCCGCCACATACCCGGTTGTATTCGCACGGGCCACACCTGCCTTCCAATCTCGTCTCTCGTTGCCGCAGCATCCGGAACAGGTCCGCCCCCTCCCACACATCCCGGAACGAGGCTTCGCGGATATTCCCCGCCGTCTCCTCCAAGAACGGACACGCCCAGATGTCACCGTTCGGTTTCACGTACACGAAGCCCCGGCCCGCCGAACACCCGTGGAAGAGGGCCTCAGCAATCCGCAGCCGCAGGCCTCCCCGAATCCCCGCTCTCTGCAGGAGATACGCCCAGTACTGAGGCGCTGCCACCGGTTCGATGATCGCTCCGCTCCTTCGCTGGGCTTCGGCAAGGAACCGTACCAGCCGCTCGTTCTCCGCCCGGCCGAGCGCCGCATCATCAATCGCTTCGCCACGACCGACCGGAACCAACTGATACATCAACAGGATCCCCGCTCCCAGTTCATCCACGAGCCGGGTGAGCGATTCGATCTGATCCAGGTTGTAGGACATGGCTGTGATGTTGATGTGGAGAACGATCCCCGCATCACGAAGTGCGCGAGCACCGCGAAGCGTTCTGTCGAACGCCCCCCGCTGTCCGCGAACCCGGTCGTGCGTCTCGGCATCGAACCCGTCGAGACTGATCGCTCCGATGACCACACCGCACCGCCGTAGCTCGCGCGCGGTGGCACCATCGATCAACGTGGCGTTGGTCGCCAGCGTGTTGGTGAAACCGAGAGCCCGTGAGTAAGCGAGAAGCTCGAACAGATCCTCGCGGAGAAGAGGTTCACCACCCGTGAACGCCATCATCCGAAACTCAGGAACCCCGGCGAGCTGTTCGAGCAGTCGCTTCCCTTCCGCCGTATCGAGTTCGTCTTCACCGGCGCCGCCGCCGGAGGCATGACAGTGAATGCACGACAGGTTGCAGGCGCGAGTCATTTCCCAAACCGGATGCGAAGGGAACCCGATACATCCCATCCCGCGCGATCCGGCAGCACCCGGCAAGCACCGCACTCCGTAGCGGGCAATCCAGCGGGGAAACCCGGCCCAACGAGTGAGAAGAGACACCGCAAGCGCACTTCCCGACTGGCGCGCGATCAGCGTCGGCGGCCAGAGATAGGATCTGACCTTGCGCCGCGGCTTCGTTCCCCATGCCGGATCCCACCGCAGATTCCGACGTCCGTCACCCGCCAACGCGGTCATCGCGGCACCTCCACCAGGAACAACACGAGGAATGCTGCCGTCGTGCCAAGATTCACGATCAGGTTGCCGGCACAGAGCCGCTCCAGCCGGCGTGGATCCCGCCACCTCCCGGCGAGCACCCCACCGGTGACGCCGGTCGCCAGCACCAGCACCGGGGCAATCCCCAACAGCACCCCTGGTCGCCATCCCAGCACAACGCTCAAGGATGCGGCAACCATCACCGCCACGCTGACAGCGGTGTAGATGCCAACAGCCGTTTGCGGACCCACGCGGACCAAGAGGTTGCGCTTGCCGGATGCGCGGTCGGCTTCATAGTCGGGAAACTCGTTCAGCAGAATCACGTTGAAGATCGAAAGCCCGATGGGGACCGCAACGATGTGAACCCACGGAAGAAACGTTCCCGTCTGCAGGTACGCCGCGACGGCAACAGGAAGCCAGCCATAGCACAGGCCGATCCACAGCTCCCCGAATCCGCGGCTGACCCATCGGAGCGGCGGCGTTGAGTAGAAGAACCCCCCGAGGATGCCTACGGCGCCAAGCGGCAGGGTCCACGGTCCCGTCCGATAGACGAACTGAAGGACCGTGCCGATCGTCGCCGCCAGGATCAGACTCATCACCGACACGGCAAACGCCGTCTTCTGCGAGATGTCTCCGCGAACGACCGTTCCCGAGCCTCCGGCGAAGCGGCTGCGAACCGGACGCATCTGCGAGCGCGTGTCTTCTTCGACATCCCAGCGCTCTCCGGCGGCATAGGTCGCCAGCATGATCAGCATGACCGCGATCACCGCAAGCGCAAACACATCCCAACGGAAGATACCGGTTTGCCGCCACGCAATCGCGGTGCCCAGAACAAACGGCAGCACACCGACCGAATGGAACGGAAGCCGCGCAAACGCCGCCATGTCGACGAGCCTTCGGATCATCCTCTGAGTCTCCTGTTCTTGAGCCGGGGTTTTCGCACTTTACCGGAAACGAGCATACAGGCACACGGATCCGGAGACGAGCCCGTAGCACGGCCTGCATCCGCTCATCAGGAAGACCAATCCGCGGCCTCTGGTTACAATCCTGGTATGTGCCCGAGCGATACATCGAACAAGCCAAACAGGCACCATCGTCCCCAAGGCGTGTCCCCATCCGATTGCAGTTGGCCCGCCGGTTGGCGTCCTGTGGCTCTGCATCTCGCCTTCGAACTTGCGGTGTTCGCTGCGCTGGCCGCGGCGATCATCACAACCCACGCCCGCACAGCCGGGGTCGCGTTCGCTGCGGTCGCCGGTGTCGCAGTGGGCGTTCTGCTTGCGTGGCACAGCCGGCGTGATGTTCTGTTCTTCTTGGTCGTCGCTGTTGCAGGAACTGCAGCGGAGCTTGTCTTCGTCCGATTTGGCGTGTGGCATTACGCACATCCGGCGCACTTCGGCATCCCCGCGTGGTTTCCGATCGCGTTCGGTTCAGCCGCCGTCATCGGAGCAAGGATGGTAGCGACGGTCGAATCGATCGGACGAGGCCGGCAATCCCGCTGACCGGTTCTACGGTTCCGGATACACCTCGAAGAAGCTCCCATCATCGCACGAGTAGGATGACATCTGCTCCATCACCGTGTATCCCACTGCGGACGCCTCGCACATCTGTTCCCCTTGTACGCGGAACCATACGCCTTGATCGGCATTGCCACCCACATACGCAAAGATCGCCGATTTCAACCTCCCATCGCCGCGTAAGACGATAGAGATCAACGTCCTCGCTTGCCGTTCGTTCGAGCGTTAACGACGAGATAGCGGTTCCCAAGTCGTTGACTACGAGTTCCAGAAACGTCTCATCGTACAAACCGTGATCCCACCACACCGTGAAACGACGAGTGGACGCGTCCTATGATGCCTCGATACCGGTTTCTCCCAGGTCAATCTGGACGATTTCGAACACGTCGAGTTCGCTTCCTAGCGGATTCACAGTGCGGGCCATCGAAGACTCAGCCCACGACACGTCCGTCTCCACCGTGACACGGAACATGATCCGGCACCGCGAGATCGTTGGCGAGCCGAACCCGCCTTCACCCGGATCTCCATCAATCGGCGACTCAAATGCAAAGCAACCACCGATCGCCAGAAACACCATCGCAAAGGCTGCAGACCACAAACCGCTTCTGAATAAGCCCGGGACAGTCTTCGCCTGCTGTTCACCGCTTCTCACTCTCTCATGCCGGTCCTCCTCGGCTCGCCGGTTTGATCGCAGGGCCGACGTGCCCCCGAAGAGAAGCCGGAGTTGACAGTCGATCGGATACACACCATTCTGATCAACGAGGTGATCGAGATGAGTGAGGCTCGTTCGGTGCCGGCGGTCGGAGAAAAGGCTCCTGCGTTCTCCCTGACATCCGATGCAGGCGAAGTGGTTAACCTGTCTGATTTCGCCGGCAAAACCGTCGTCTTGTACTTCTACCCCAAAGCGGACACGCCGGGTTGCACCAAGCAGGCATGCGCAATCCGCGACATCCATCCCGACATTCAGGACGCCGGGATCGTCGTTGTCGCAGTCAGCCCGGATCCGCCGGAGCGATTGCGCTTGTTCCGCGAGAAGCACGACCTTCCATTTGTGCTGCTGTCCGATCCCGATCATCGTGTTGCCGAGCTGTATGGCGCTTGGGGCGAGAAGAAGCTCTACGGAAGAAGCTTTACCGGCATCCTTCGCTCGCACGTCGCGGTGGATCCCGGCGGCAACATCATCGAACACAAGCTCAAGGTGCGTCCATCGACCACCGCCGAGTTGGCAACACAGCTCGCCAGCGCCAAACCCTGATCATTTCCGCCGAACATGCTCTGAATTCCATGCAAGTGACGCCCTTCTCTTGACATCGGCACCCCTATGCCGCTATTCTGCTATGTCTGAATTACCTGAAGACGAAGCGCAAGAAGCGCCTCTCCGCGGGGGATTCGTTCCCTCGCGGATGCGTTTCGGTGGTATGTTGGCTGTCATCTCTTCGGTGTTGCCATACGGGCTTCTCATTCAGTGCCGCACGGGCCGTGGACCTGTGCCGTACACGGATGGGGAGCCCACCGCCGATCCTCGTATCCCTGGTTCTGTGGCCCTCAAACCCAAGCTCGAACGCTCAATCTGCTGTACACTGAACCTTCAAGTGCAGCCGCGTACGGGCGGGCAACCGGGTCTCCGCAACGCCTGCCGGTCGAAAGCTCGGATCAGCTGCATCCGCCTGATCCGGAGAGGAGTGCGATGCTTCCCACCCCGTTGAAGCTGCTCAAGAAGGCCTTGCGCATTCTGAAGTCGTCGCTGTCTCCCAATCAGATCGCCTTGTCGTTTGCCCTCGGGTTATTCGCCGGCCTGCCCCCGATGGGGCTTCACGTGCTCATTCCGTGCTCGATTGCCCTGATCCTTCGCGTGAGCTTCCGCGGGTTCCTGTGGGCAATCGCCTTATGGAAGCTACTCTCGTTGGCGATCGCTCCCGGAGCGTATGCCATCGGCACCTGGCTCCTCGATCCGGCCCGTGGGTTGGATGCATTCTGGCGACGCCTGTTCGCGCTGCCGGTGATCGCGCCGATGGACTACAACCGCCATCTCCTTCTCGGTAGCATCGTGATCGCACTTCTGATGGCTATCCCTGTGTTCTTCGTTGTGCGCTACCTTGTGATGACGTATCGGACCGGCGCTTCCACACGGCTTGCTCACACCCGGTTCGCTCAACGCTTCCGTGCCGTCCCCGGCAGTCGATACGTCCGTCGTTTCCTGCTCGGCGGCGAGGCGAGGTACGAAGCGCCATCTCCCCGGCGAGGATTGTTCCGCGTTGTGCGAAGAGAGGCGCTGCCGCTCCTGGCCGCAGGGTATGGCGCGGCCTATCTGCTGGCGGCACTGATCGTTCCGTGGTTTGCCGGAGGCGTCGCAACCTCGGCCGCTTCCTGGGTGGTCGGAAGCGAGGTTGAGGTCACCGACAGTTCGTTTTCCCTGTTCTCGGGCAAGCTCGCTCTGAACGATCTGACGATTCAGGATCCCGACCGACCCGAGTTCAACGTGCTGGAGATCCCCCGCCTGACGCTGGATGTGGCGATGACCCGGCTTGTAAGCCAACGGGTGGTGTTTAACGCCCTTGTCATCGACGATGCGGCCCTGCATGTGGAAAGAGAGGAAGACGGATCGCTGAACATCGACAACTTCCAGAGCGGATGGGATGCGGGGCCGTATCTGACGTGGGCGGCCGAGCACGCCGATGACGTAGATTGGGTGCAACTCCTGAGCCGGTTTCTCGATTCGCTGTCGAATCCCCGTCCGCTCCCATCCCGTGCGGATCCGCTCGCTCGTTTCGCAGGCGGGCGAAGTTTCGATCCGTTCCGCCCGACGTTCGCCATCGAGCGGTTGGAGATCGGACGCATCGCGCTAAGCTTCGAGGATCGTCGCAGCCGGGAGGGAGGGCTGCCGTCGGTCACACTGCTGGAAGTGGAACTGGAGAATGTTGCCCTTCCTTCAGCTTTGAATCGAAGACCGGTCGGGCTCCGACTTCACGGACAGTTCGACCACGACCCTTCAAGCGGGTTCTCGCTGGAAGCTGTCTTCACACAAGAGGAAGACATCACCCTCCGCCGGAAGATCTACACAATCGCCATAGACCATGTGGACCTTGTTCCCCTTGCCAACGCGTATGCCACAACCCTGGCCGTGACGATTGACTCGGGGACGGCCTCTTTGGAGGCGCAGATCACCTCCACCGGAGCCGATACCACCGGCTCCGCTCAACTCGTTCTCGAAGACCTGCACGTATCCCTGCCGAACGGATCCACGCTGTTCGGCCTTCCCGAGGATCTTGCCGCGCAGATGATCGACGGGCTCAACCGCTATGCGGAACAGGTTCCGATCGTCATCGGGTTCGCCGTCGCCGATGATCCGAACGCAGTTTTGCCGAAGCCCGATTGGGAGGCTCCGCTGCTGGAGATCGCCCGCGAAGGATTGATGATGATCGGGCGGCGGGAAGCGCTCGCCGCCGCGGAACGGCTCGGCTTGGAGATCGACGCACTGGGTGGTCTTCCCGAGGCGGCGCTGTCGGGAGACTACGAGCAGCTTCAGAACGCGGCTCAAGAAGCCGCTACGGATCTCATCGAGCAATCCGTGCGGGAGACATTCGGAATCGAGGTCCCGCAGGTTCCGGATGACCCATCATCTTCCGAAGAGCGATCCGTTGAACAGGAAGCAGAAGAAGACTCCATCCTCCCGTGGATCGACCGGCTGCTGGAGGAGATCACATCGCCAAGTGAGTGAGCAGCTCGATCCGAGACGCTCCAAGAAAGAAGCGCGGCCCGCCGTGATGGCAGACCGCGCAATCTATGCTCTTCTTCTCGCCTCTTCTTGCCTCCTAAGGGATCGTCCAGGCCTCGGCAGCGGCCAGCGCGGCGTCTGCCAGTACGAGGCCGGAGCCGGTAGCATCCGCCCCCCACGTGAACTCCAACAGGCCAAGCGAAGGATCGATCACCCACGCGAAGCCGGGGTCGATCGTAAGCGCGGTGCCCTCAAGAATCTCTTCGACCTCAGATGCGTACGCTGCAAGCGCCGGATTTGCCTGAAGCACCAACGCAACCAGCCCCGCCACATGCGGCGCGGCCATGCTCGTCCCACCAAGGTAGTAGTACTGACCGGGCTGCCCTTGCGACCAGATCGGCGGCGATGCTGCGCCTGAGCCGAGATAGGGACCGACAACCCAGCTTCCAGGGGCCAGAACGTCAAGATCCTGCCCGAGAAGTTCGCGGCTGCTGAAATCGCAGACATACGCATCCGACGCCAGTGTGGGGTCGTCCACGTCCCACTGCCACCAGGGAGGCGCGTCGTCTTCCGTCTCCCATTCATGAATCCACCCGACAGCTCCCACGCTGATCACCGCATCGTAGGCACCGGGATAGCCCATCCCCAGGTCACCCTCATTCCCCGCTGAGGCAACAACGACTACGCCTTGATCAATAGCGTAATCTATGGCTGCCTTCTCCAAACCCGAAAGCTCGGGTCCGCCGAGGCTCATGTTGATCACCGCAGGGGACGTGCCAAGCGCACCGCTTGCCCTGAGGTATCCGATGTACTCGATCCCAGCGGCGATTCCCCCCGACCAGCCGGACCCCGTGTTGCTCAGGACCTTGACGGGAATGACTGTCGCCGCCGGAGCGACACCGTTCACGTCGTAGTCTCCGTTCACGCTGTGCACGGTGTAGCCAAGGATGGTGCTTGTCACGTGCGTTCCATGTGACTCTGTGTCGTGCTCCCAGAGGTGAACCGGGCTGGTAACGGCGGAGTTCTCGCTCGCACCGCTCTGGAACACCCGCGCCAGATCAACGGCAATCCGCTCTTCGGGGAAATACTCGCGCCAATTCATGACAAGACCCGTGTCAAGAACAGCTACGTAGACTCCTGTGCCGTCGTATCCCACCTGCCTGATTGGGGCTGTGTTCTGCTCCGTGACATTGATCATGTCCAGATCCCACGTGCTGATGCCATCAGCGGCAATGTCGTGCATCGTCCGGATCGCTTGATACCCAACATCACGCACGAACGGCAGCCCGGCAAGCTCGGTGAGCTTCGAGCCTCGGGCAACCATCGCAACGCCCCCGGCATGGCGAAGCTCGTGAGTGATCTGCCCATAGGAAGCGAGCTCAGCGACCATCGCATCGGTCAGCTCGCCCTCGATGACAATTTCGATCTGCTCCATCGGGTCGGCACCCATCGGATCAAGCGCCGCATCTTTCTGCCCGAACCAGGTACACCCCGACAGAACGATCCCCAACGCAGCCCCCAGAGCAACAAGAATCGCTACCCGGCGCACAACCTTCTTCTGCATGCGTCCTCCTTCCCTGCATACCCATTCCTAACAACGCAATTCACATAACTCAACATAGGACAAATAGTTCCTATCCGTCAAGCCGATACCAAGAAAGCGGGACGTCCGTTCGGACGTCCCGCTTCCCCTGCATCTCGCTCCCGGTGCGATTGACGTTCGCCCTCTTGATCAGGACGGGCTACTTGCTCCTTCCTTTGCCGTTTGCCACGCTCTCCTCGTCGTCGTTTGGCTTCGGGTTGCCCGGCGGTTGAGGATCAACCTCATTCCCAAGTCCGTGATTCCCTTCCTGTTCTGTAGGTTCACGGGATCAGCCCTGTTCGCAGGATATCCGGAGCATCGGGGCTTCGGGGTTGCCTCGCTCAAGCGGTGTGCCGTACTCAAGGAAGGTGTGAGATCCGATGTGAAGTGGACGCTCTCAACAAGAAAGCCAACGAGACTGCCCCCACGGCAGTTTTCCATCCACCGTGGGGGCAAGAGCCACGCTCCGTTCGTCTGCTACAGTGCTACAGAAGCTCCAACGACGCTCCGACTGAGATATCCAACGACCACCCCGAATCGCCGGCATCCTTGGAAAGCGATGCTCCTAGCGTGATGTCCGCACCCGATACGTCGAACCCGATGGATGCCGAAGCGACGTGATTCGTACTCGCGACATCTCCGGCAGGCTTCGCCCGTTGCAGAAGGTAGTCGACCAGCAGCGTTTCGTCATCGCCGATCTCCCGCTCGTACCCCGCAGAGATGCTCATCGTGTGCTCATCAAGGATATCAAACGGACCCGTAACCCCGGCATGCAGCATGAGCTGATCACACGATCCCGGTGCGAGTGCTGCGTCGGCCGATCCCTTCACGACGATCGTTCCCGCCTCTCCGAAGGGATCCAGAAGTTCATATCCGATCCCTGCCTGCACAGCCCAGCCGCATCGCCGCTGATCCCCTTCCAGAAGGAGCAGTTCCTCGATGAACAGCAAAGCGCGGGCATCCAATTCAATGCCTGCCGCCGCTTCAATCACAATCTCGATCTCGGCCACCCAGTCTTTCACCGTGTCAAACTCGATCTCGCGTCCGATGATCGCTGCAATCTCCAATAAGACGTCATCTTCAAGAACGTCCTCCAACGCGCCCAAGACGATCAGTTCATCGTTGATCTCGATTGCCTTGGAAAGCGGCGTGACGTCCGAGAACCTCCCTACCCCTACGCCAAGGCTCACATCCACACCCGGTCCCGGCCAACCGCTGGCAACCAACGCCTCGGTTCCTCCGTAGGCAAACCAGGGATCACCCTCGGCCCAGTAGTAGCGGAAGGTCGCCGCCGCTTGTCCCAGCCCGCCAGTCGGCACAAATCGCGCCAACGGAACTTCGCCTGTGGCGGAAAGGGAGAATCCGAAGCTCGGGGAATCATAGAGCTGATCGTAGTCCAACCCGATCCGTCCGGAATGCACATCAACATCGGGTGTCGTTGCATCGTCGTAGTACCGGTAGTTGAGGGAAACCCGCGAGTCCACAAGCGATGTCTCCGGCGCCTCGTACTCACATACACTTATGCAAAGCGCCGTAGCGCTTGCTAAAAGGACAACCCCGACCGCAAGCAATATCCCCAGCATCTTCATCCGCTCCACCTCCTGCAGCGGCTCCGTTCTTGACGGCGTCGATCCGGCCGAGCAAATCGGCCGATCTTGCCACAAGATCACGCATCACGACCTCCGGGACTTGGCAAGTTGTCTCCCACCGCCCATCAGTCGACAAGGGCCATCGTTCTACAACGATTCTAGTCTACACACCTCCCCTTGGGGCAATTCTCGACAATGTCACACACCCAGCTGGAGTTTGCCTTGCTGTAAGCCGCCATGCTGCACCTTGAAACACGACCATTCCTAGGTATACTTATGGTGTATGTCACGGGCACTCACTGCCCGTGTCGGTTTGTATGAATTCGCTTTCACTCTCAAGGAAGGAGGCCAGCACAGATGAATGATGACAAGACAAGCTGTCGAGTCGTTGCAACGCGCCTTCCGGAGGCGCTGATCTAAGCAAGAGAAGCGCCGTCGGTCGCGTTCCGCGATCGTGCAACTCAAACCCTACAACCAGTCCATGCTTACAGGCATGATGCCCTGTAGCGATTCCGCCACACCGAAGCGCGTTTCGCGCTAACGCGTTGCTTGGATCGAAGGATCGGAATTCGTCTTCTGCTCATTACAGAACCCGGGCACAAGAAAGAGGACATGAGACGGCACAAATGGACGGCATACTGAACCTGTGTTCCGAGAAGCCTGGATCAGTTCGTGCGAACCGAAACGCTCCCGGTGAACGACATACGGTCGGACAGCGGGCGTACGACGGAGGCAGCAACTACGGCACAACAAGGTCGGGCATCAAGGGAATGGGATATTCGGACAACGGTTCGAACGTTGAGAACCACAACGGTGGGACTGTGAAGTTAGGGAGGATCTCATGTTTCACGACTTCCTGCTGAATGAAACGCTACACCACATGAGCGAGGAGCGAGTCAGACATGCTCAGATGCAGCGGCAGCGGCATGTCGCCATGCAGCACCGCGCAGCGCGCGACCGGTTCCGGCGCGCCGTGGAAGGCGGACTGGCCGCCGGCGTCGATCGGCGTGAACTGCTCAGGGAGCTGTCGATCACACTCCGGCAACCCCAGAGCAACTGATCTGTAGACCGAACTCAGGTCTCTCGCAAGTCGCATGACACATGGCGGGGCCGCTCAGTGCGGTCACGCCAGCTTCTTTCGCGATTCCAATCACATGGCGGGGCCGCTCAGTGCGGTCCCGCACATCTCTTTCACATCTCGCATCACGGAACGCGGGGCCGCTCAGTGCGGTCACGCCAGCTTCTTTCGCGATTCCAATCACATGGCGGGGCCGCTCAGTGCGGTCCCGCACATCTCTTTCACATCTCGCATCACGGAACGCGGGGCCGCTCAGTGCGG
>Ga0272441_10012484_pt1 | contig 12406 bp, 3 predicted proteins | sample SSMProp6N_FD_193582 | JGI IMG/M metagenome (GOLD analysis project Ga0272441, IMG submission 193582) | Marine sediment archaeal communities from Little Sippewissett salt marsh, Falmouth, MA, United States - SSM-Prop-6N | ecosystem: Environmental > Aquatic > Marine > Wetlands > Sediment ...
CGAAACGTTCCGTCACCTTACCGGAAAGGAGCGGTTCCGCGGGGGGTGCGAACCGCAGGATGACGGTCACGTATTCATCGGGGCTGCCTGATTTCAGGAAGGTCCGGAGGTCATCGGTGATTACACCCGCCCGGGCACCCCCCGGCACTGCCAGGCACAGCAGGCACAGGACAAGCACAAGTTTTCGGCACCCTATCATTATGTTCCCCCCACAACGTGCGCCGCATCTTCAATACCTCTGCCGCAGGACAGTATGGCGCATCGGCGATGATTGAAGGTTTCTCAGGTTTTCTGTCGGTCCATGCCGGCACCTCCGAGCCACACACAGGCAGAAATCACATGAACCACACGGCACCACTGTGTACCCCTCTTCCTGAATCGAACTATCGCACGCGCTCCGTTAAATCCCGCCCGGAGAAAACCTCCTTTATTCGATGAGGATCAGTTTCACATTATCGAACTCGCCTTCGAAGTTCCAGCCTTCACCTCGAAGCCTCAGGGTATTTAATGTTACGATCGTTCCACTCGGTATCGGATTTACACTGTACGCGGGCGTCTGTGTCGTCTGCTCCCCGATCAGGTTGGGCGAGGTATAATGGTACCACTCACCCGCCGGCACAACGGTGTAGTTCGATCTCCCGTAAGGATCAACGTTCAGCATGAAACCGTGGTTCCAGAGGTAATCAGATCCGCTTGTGTCAGTGAAGTAAAGCCGCGCGTCGGCGGGAAATTCCCCTGTGCCTCCGAACTGATACGTGACGGAACCGCTGCTGGTCAGGGTGTGGCCGATGAGCTTGACATCGAATTCGAGATACACCGCCGAATAGCCGGTAATATCGATGGCATCCAGGGACTGCTGAATACCCGCCTCACCGCCGCCTGTACCGGCGTTATACCGCCGGTAATGGAACACAGTGCTGTCACCGTCGACGATCGTCTCAAGGACAAATATTCCCGCACCACCCTGGACCTGGGTCCAGTTAACCAGACCGGATTCGAAATCTTCGTCGATAAGGAGGAGTTCCTGCGCACCGGTCACGGCAAATTCGAGCGAACCGCTCCACTCGCTCTCCAGGCCGTTTACGATGTGTTGCGCCCGCCAGTAATAGGTCCCCGGACTCAACCACTCGGTAAAGGAGACACCGCTTTCGAAATTGCCGTCGGCGGCGGTGACGTTGAAATTGGAATCTGCTGATATTTCATAGAAAAGGGTGCCCACCGGTTCATGGTTACAATTCGTGGTCAGCGCCTCTTCATTGACGTAGAACGTAAGCGTCACCCTTTCCCCGTCACCCTGGTATTCACTTGCGTTGCCGGCATCCGAGATAAGAGGCGCGTCGACGCCTTCGATCACGGTGAAACAGGTGGCACTGCTCCAGGCACCGGGACCTTCGGCATCGGAGGCCCTGCCACGCCAGTAGTAGGTGTCTTCCGAAAGCACGGGAGGAACAATGGCAACCGAATTTGTTTCTTCTCCGTAAATCCGCTGGGGCTCGTAGTCAAAATTCATATTCACATCATACTCAAAATCATAGGATAGAATCTCCTCGTTGCCATTGGGATCGGAAACGTTGAGTGTGAGTATGATTGGGTTCTCTATCAAATATATGTCACCGTCAGGCGAGTCGTTCTCTGCCGTCGGCGGCTGATTTTCCGGGCTCACCGCGAACTGAAGCACAGTGCTCGGGTCGCTCTCAATTCCCGCAATCACATGCCGCGCTCTCCAGTAATAGGTGCCGGGTTCCAGAGATACAAAGAAGGGAACGCCGTCTTCGAAATTACCGGTAATACTCCCGTCAAATACCTCATTGCCCGAAATTTCATAGACAAACGTACCGGCAAACCCTCCCGTACAGTCGAGAGTAACGGGATTTGCATGGAACGTCATGGTAACTCCCTCACCGTCACAGGCAAATTCTGAATCGTTTTCCGCACCGGCAATGTCGGGTGAATCGACATGCGCTATGACACTGAAGCAGGTAGGATTACTCCAGTCGCCGTATCCTTCCGCATCGGATGCCCTGCCCCGCCAGTAGTAGGTGTCGGCCGGAAGCGGCAGGGGAGCGATGTTGACCGTTCCCGTCAGCGCACCCGATACCAGGCCGGGATTATCATCAAAGTTTATACTCGTATCGTACTCGAAATCATAGGCCAGGATGGGGTCTTCATCGGGATCGTCAACTCCCAGGGTAAGGGTAATAAGATCCTCGGCGGCAAACATTTCGCCTGTTTCTGGTGTTACGTTTTCCGATACGGGACGTCCGTTTTCTTCGAGCACTTCGAACTGGAACGGCTCGGTCCACTCACTCATGAGGCCGGCAACTTCATGCCGCGCACGCCATGAATAGCTCCCCGGCACAAGACCGAGTATGAAGGGAACACCGCTTTCGAAGGTCCCCGAGATGGTGCCTTCGGGTACCGATATTTCATAATGAAGCACGCCGGGAACGGGATTTTCCAGACAATCAGACATATGCGTCGTTGCGTAAAAGGTAATTTCAACCGCTCCGCCGGCCTGCCGGTAACTCGCGGGATTTCCCGCTTCTGCTATATCCGGCGGCTCGACGGAACCAATCACGCTGAAGCAGGTCGCCTCGCTCCAGTCGCCGTATCCTTCGGCATCGGACGCATTGCCCCGCCAGTAATAGATACCGGGTGAGAGAGCACCCATGTTGGCAGTATCCGTTGACTGATCGAGCCGTTCCAGCGGCTCGGAGAAGAGCGAATCCTGGTCGCATTGAAAATTCCAGGACTGGAGGGGGTCTTCATCGGGGTCGATGGCACGCAGCGTGAGGATGATTTCATCCCCGGTATTGAATATCCCTCCCCCTGCGGGAGTGATATTTTCCGCCGCCGGTCTCCCGTTGCCCTCGAGCACCGTAATCGCAAGCGGATCGCTCCAGTCGCTTGCCAGGCCGGCAACGATATGCCGCGCCTTCCAGAAATAATTGCCTGCCGGCAACAGAAGATCAAAGGGGACTCCGTTTTCAAACGTTCCTATCGGTGCAATCAGATTATCCTGGTCATTCCTGAGTTCATACTCGAGGATTCCCGTGAAACCGCCGAGACAGTCCGTTGTGTATATCAGGGCATTAAATGTCAGGCTTACCGTCCCGGCGGATTCCTGAGTAAATTCCGTTTCGTTCCCGGCATCGGCAATGGTCGGTTTTTCCACGCCGTCAATGACACTGAAGCAGGTTGCCTCGCTCCAGTCGCCGTATCCCCCAAGATCGGCGGCATCGGCGTGCCAGTAATAGATCCCCGCAGGAAGCTGCATACCGACATTCACGGAAGAGTCGGGAATGTCTTTGAATTTGGCTACGATATTATCGAAAGTGTCGCTGTCGGCCAGCTCAAATACGAAGAATTCGATTTCATCCCCTTCATCATCGGTTGCCTGCGCCGCCAGCGTTATCCAGTTCACCGAAGAGAACACACTCCCCGCAGCCGGGGAATCATTCGCCGTTTCCGGTGGCTGATTGTCGAGGACGGAGAAGCGGCGTTCCTGACTATATTCTCCCGTCTTCAGGTCTCCGCCCTCGCCTGTACCTGAAACGGCCCGCACCTTCCAGGAATACTCCCCGCGGGCAAGATCTGTTAACAGGGCTGTCGGTGTCGGCGAATTTTTCAGAATTTCCTCACCTCCGTCCTGCCGGAACAGGAATTCATAATGATCGATCGGGTCGCCGTCGACGTCAGTTACTGCTTCGACTTCGAGGGTCACGCCGTCGCGGATGATTTCATGACCGTCGGCGGGAACGAGACACTTCGGCGCGGGTGGCGGACAGTTCTCGGTAACTATATGGAGGTATTCATCCTCGGTCCACTTCTTACCCCCCGCACCACACTCATCAACGGCTTCGATCGTCACATAGAAATTGTATCCTCCCTCGGCAAGACTGAAGCTGAAAGGAGATGAGATCCCCTTATATGTCTTAATCACGTTATATCCCGTTCCGTCGTAAGTCACGAGAGAGACGGAGTACGTAAGGGAACCCCCTTCCGGATCGGCGGCCCAGAAATGAGTCAGTTCAAGGACACCGTCAATACAACTGTCCTGCTGATAGCTTGTCAGGTAAACCTGTGACGGTATCTCGTTTACCACGCTGAAAGATCGCGTATCACTCCAGGCACTCTCAATTCCGTCCTTCCATACCCGCGCATACCAGACGTACCCGCCGATAAGGAGCGGTCCTGCCTGCCAGGTTGACGACGTTCCGACGAGACCTTCATTTCCCGCTGAAAAATCAAACGTTTGAGAATATTCAAATTCGTAAGAGTCAACATCAGGATTTACCTGCACTGCGAACGGAACCGTTTGGTTGTAAGGAATAACCGCCTGGTCATCCGGTGTAAGGACCATTGGAGCCGGCGGCCTCATGTAGAATGATCGTACCACGCTCCAGTCGAAGACGGCCGCAGCAACGGCAGGGGGGTTGAGGAAACCGTTATATCCGGCGACTCTCCAGTAATAGATACCGGGCGTGAGCCCTTGAAGAACGGAACCGGTAATTTCGTGAAAATTGAAATCCTGAAAGACGTCACTGATGGTGGTGTTGAATTCCGGATTGTCCGAGATTTGAATCCTGGCGTATTCTGCGTCACAATTCCAGGAGAAAGTAATCATGGTTTGTTCTCCCGGAACAAAGGAATGTCCCTGCACCGGAAGGAGGAGCTCGACCGAAGGACTGGTGAGGCTGAAATGGCTCACGGTGCTCCAGGGTCCGTAATCTCCGCCGTCAAAGGCCCGTACCTTTAAATAATAGGAACGGCCGTCAGCAATTTCCGGCGGCAGGGATATATGCGTCCCGGATACGCTATAATTGAAGAGGATGGTGGCAAATTCCGCATCACCTGCAATTATAACATCGTAAGTGAGTGGATCACTATCCGGATCCGTGGCGCTCACCGGTATCAATGCATTGCGGGAAATTTCAGAGCCATTGACCAGCGTCAGCACAGGCTGTTCCGGCACACCGTTCGCCGGTTTAAAGACAATGTAGTCGAAATCACTTCTCCCCTCGCTGTCTTCAATTTCACAGCGCAGGCGATATTCCATCATCCTCTGCGGTGTGAGGGTTATTGCCATATCGGAATCGGCAGCGGTCACGTCGGCGATCACTTCATCATTTTCCGTTATGGCACCGGTCCCATCGATTTCCTGGCCGTTCAGGAACCACGTGGTGTCCGCCATGGTCGTACCGGTCTGGAAAACGCTCTGGCCGGCGGAAAAGGCAACCGCCTCTCCACGCGGAACGGTTTCGGGGAATTGCGTGACCGTTACGACGGGATAGGAGAGAATCGTCTTACTCCCCGTCATACCCCCCTCGGCTGCCGTCCTGAAGGGATCACCCTGGAGGGTAACCGTTCCCTCGATGTAATCCATCTGGGCACCGAGGCCGAGATTTACCTGGACACCCTCGTCAAAACCAATTTCGATGCTCCCGCTGAGGGGAATGGCAAAGGAGATTTCCGGGAAGATTCCCGGCTGGTCCAGGACATTCAGGCGGTTTTTTACCGCCTGTGACGTACCCTTGATTTCGAAGGCCCTGTATAAAATCGGATAGAGTGTATTGAAGACAAATTCCCCATTCGCCGAGATGGAAGGCCCGAAGGCGAAGCCCGCTTCAATATCGGCTACCTCTTCGAGTTCGCCGTCGATGCCCGCCTGAAAACTGATGCCGAAGCTGACATTCTCCGCCATGCTGTTGAAGAGGCTGTCGATAGTATTGTACGTGAACGTTTCCGTTTCCTCGCCCTCCGGCAGTTGTTCGATAATCTCGGTAAATCCTTCTTCAAAGAGTTTCGCGATGCCCTTTACATCAAAGGGATTGGACCGGTCCGGGGCGTTCATGGCCTGCATGGATTCCAAAAGGGGTTTCATGAAGAAGGAATTGATTTGCTGATCCCGGTAATAGGCAAGAAGGGTATCGCGGAAAAAGAGGAGATTCGCGTTTACATCAAAGGCAGTGCCCACCGAGAGATTCACGGCACCGCCGCCGGTCCCCGTGCCGCCGGCACCGAGACCGATGCCGACTTCGGCCGAGGGGGAAACACCGACTGTTACCGCTCCCAGGAGACTTTCGGCAACCCCGTGAGCCACCAGCTCACTCCGCAGATTTCCGAGGAATGAGTACATAAAATCAATAAATTCCTTTTCATCGGGGAAACTCATCATTCCCTGATTTTCCGATTCAATGGTTGCGGTGCTGAAATGTTCGGAGAAGGAATCGCGGCTCGCCTCGAAGGCACTCACCGCCACGTCTTTCAGGACGTCACCCGCAATGACATTTCCGTCGACACCGACATAGAGCTGAATCCCCACCTCCCCCTTTCCACCGATTACCACGTAATAATTGAGTTCCATCCCGAGATTGACATAAGCCGAAAAACTGTATGCCGGCCTCAGTCTCGACGTAAGCTGCATGGCAATATCCCGGTATTTCGTCTGCATCGTGAGCGTTATATTGGGAAAGGGGCTCGCCGCGAGGGCAAGCATGTCGAACATGATGTCAACCGTACTGTCGGTAACGGAAAAGGGGAACGGCTCGTATTCCAGAAGCACCCAGGTATCGGGAGAGAGCGGATTAGTCACCTTGACGTCGAGACCTGAGCAGGAAGGAGAAAGCATAACCTGCAACCGGGACAACTCCGCGGTACCCGACAGGATGGAAAATTTGAATTTCAGTTCCTGGAGACTGCCCGTATAGTAATATCCTACTTCTCCGGCCATACCTGCCCCGTAAACATCCTGAAGCATATCCAACCTGGTGATGATAGTATCGAGAGGGAAATCGGCCCCCAACGAATCGAGAACCGTATCGGCATATTCGGAGATGGTGTTCAGCGTATCCAGCGATATAGTGTGCCGGGCGCTGCCGGTCTTGACCTTCAGTGAAAATTCGTCAGTCCCCGCATAAAAGATTACATGGGCATCAGAGCCTGTGGCCGGTATAAAGCCGGCAAGATAACTTCCCGCGTCAGCCACAGTGAGAAGAGGATCGGATATAAGCTGAAAGGCACCGTCCGCCTGATTGAGCACATTGATCGCTGCTCCGGCAACAGACTTCACCGACGATTCCCCGTTTGCATAGAGAAAGTCCCTCATGTCCACAACCATCTGTTCCGGATCGGTGACATGAGAGATAACGCCACCGGCATTCTGAAACGTATTGTAAAGCAGGACAAATTCATCTTTGATATCGTCGCAACTGTCTTTGACATCGGAGAGATACCCGAAGGGATTAAGCGTGGATACTTCTTTGAGAAAATTCTTGACTCCGACGAGAAGATTCACCAGATCATCGGTCAGAAAATCATAGATTGCCTGCAGGGCGTCATTTACATCAACGTCCGCACTTACACCTCCCGTCCCCACACTGACCGAAACTTCCACAACACCGAGATTGATGCTTCCCCCAATGCTGAGCTTTGTCCCCTTCAGACTGGTGGGTACCGCCCTACTATCCCTATCTTTTATGACGTCAAGCATATATGAACCGTTGTCCGTATAAAATACGGGCAGCGGTTTCCGAATGCTTGAAGGCAGGTTGCGCTGAAGGTTGCGCAGCACACTTTCTGAAATCGGAACGGATATTTTATGGAGTCCGGGCGTGGGGGTCATTCCGGACAATTCGAGATCGATATCATATGTGTCATTACGGTACTGAACATCGATATCGCCCGTAATGACAAAGAGTTCCAGGATATAATAGTCATTAAAGGGAACATACGAAACAATCGAGGGAAATCCTTTAAAACTGACGATTCCCAGGAATTTTTCTTCAGTAATAAGCGTGTAAATATAATCGTACCCGAACCGTGCAACACTCTCAGACCGGATATTGAAGGAAATCAGCGGGCTTCCGGGCAGCACATCGGACAGAAAAACGGCTGAGGTATCGGCACGCGTCGACTTCGTGCCCCTCACGGTAAGAGGCAAATCGGCATCTGCGGAGGAAATCACCTCATAACCAAATTGATCGATCACACAGGCCAGCGTCTCATCATCTACATCACCACCACAAACATTAAAAAATGTCCCTTTATCGTTCAATTTCCCTTCCAGATCGGGATACACCCTGATCTGCCGGATTGAGGAAAATTGCCTGTGATAAAGGTCTTCCGCTTCAAGGCCTACCTCGTATAGGCCCGGAGTTTCGTACACGTACACAGGGGATGATTCGTCCGACATACATGAATCCGCATCTCCTCTGTTGAATTTCCATTCGAGGTTTCCGAGAGGAATCGATGCATCAGCAGAAAAACTGACCGCGTCTCCTTCACGTACCTCATCCCTGTCAAGGAGAATCGATAAGACCTCACCGCTCTCATTCGTCTTCAATTCAAAGCTGTAATTTTCATCAAGATATTCACCATCGATTGACTCTGTTAACGATGATATGAGCACCCGGTAGGCAGTGCCGGGGAGAAGAAGTGCCCGGGGGACGAAGGTCAGTTCCTTTCGGTCCGCCGACACATAGATATCTCCTTCCACTTCACGCAGTGTCTCCCCTTCGAACACCTTGAACAGGTTTCCGTCCGTATCGTATATCTCGATTGAATCCTGCACTGACCGAAGGGAGTCGCCGCCCTCAGGACTTGTTTCGACGGCCTTGTTGAAAGAAAGGGACACCACCGTGCCCACGGAACAGTCCTCATACCTGTTCGTCAGTTGGTCGATGCTGTCCACAAGATAGAATGGCTTTACTTCTCCATCGCTGTCGGAATCGTGGTCGAAAATATCACAGGCTGAAAGAAGAAAGATGGTAAAACCAATGAACAAAAAAAGGGCAATTCTGTAGATCATGAAAGTGGGTCTGGATACGATCATGTCCGTACTCCTGTCTTCGGCCCGTATACGTGCCTACGGTTAATGGATCATCCGTAAGGACCGTGATTTGTCAAAAAACGGTTTTTCACCCTGATTTTCTAATCAGATTACCATAGATCGATCGAATTCATAAGCAGTATTTTCAAAATGTAATATTTTGTATTTTTTAATATATTTGGCGCTTATCATCATTAAAACATGCCGGGCAGATAGAGTTGACGAGGCATGTTTTATCTTCGGAAATGGGGAAAGAAGAAGCCCTCCGAGTAGAAAACCTGCGCAGGAATGAAAGGTGATGACCCGTCAGGAAACGGTCTTAGAGTTCTTCCGGGGCAAAGGCGACCACGTCGTCGATGGAGGCGCTGTCGGTAAATATCATGGCAAGGCGGTCGATGCCGAGGGCAATACCGGCTGCGGCGGGCATATTGGCAAGGGCCTGCAGAAATTTCTCCGCCGGCGGATAGACGGTCCGGCCCGCCTGCCGGCGGTATTCCTGCTCCTCGTCAAACCGGCGCCGCTGTTCGTCGGGATCGGTCAGTTCCGAAAAGGCGTTGGCGAGTTCGAGGCCGCCCATGTAAATCTCAAAGCGCTCGGCAACGGTCTGATCATCCTTTTTCTTCCTGGCGAGGGCTGCACGGGATGCCGGGTAATCATAGAGGAAGGTCGGGGTTCCCCTGCCCAGGCGCGGTTCGATGTCCGTTACCATAACTTCGTCAAAGCTGTCATCGGCAAGGGCCTCTTCCATCGTTACCGGGGTGTAGCGGAGGAAGGCGTCCCTGACGGAGATCCGCTCCCAGGGTTTTTCCAGTTCGATCGAGCGCCCCCTGAAGGTCACCGTTCCGTCCCGATCAAGCTGTTCCGCAACGAAGAGAACCAGGTCCTCGCACTCATCCATGAGGTTTCGGTAATCGGCACCGCTCCGGTACCATTCGATCATGGTAAATTCCGGCACGTGCAGCCTTCCGCGTTCGGCACCACGAAAGCATTTTGAAATCTGGAATATCTTCGAATAGCCCGCGGCAAGCAGCCGTTTCATGCAGAGTTCCGGGGATGTCTGGAGAAACCACCCGTCGGAGGGGACGGCATCGATATTGGCTTCCGGCGCGAGGGTGGGAACTCTGAGGGGGGTTTCGATGTCCAGGTAGTCACGGTCGATGAAAAAGCGGCGGATCGCCTGGATCATCCGGGCACGGATCAGGAGATTGTGTTGACGGTCTTTCAGTGCGGATGCGTCTTCCAAGACCGATCAATCCTTGACCCTGGTGATATATTCTCCCGTTCTCGTATCGATGCGTATCTTTTCACCTTCCTCGACAAAGGGAGGTACCTGGACGGTGTAACCCGTTTCCACTTCCACGGGTTTTGTCTTGCCCGTCACGGAATCGCCCTTGGCCCAGGGATCGGCTTTGGTAACGGTGACGTCGATGAAATTGGGAAGGGTGATACCCAGCGCTTTGTCACCGAAAAAGAGGATCTCCACGTCCAGGTTCTCGATCAGGAAATTACGCGCATCCTCCAGCTGATCTTCTGCAAGAAAGACCTGTTCGTAGGTTTCATTATCCATGAAGCAGTACTTGTTCTCTTCGCGATAGAGGTACTGCATTTTCTTTTCCTCAAGGCTGGCGGGTTCGAAGGTGTCAACGGAACGGAAGGTCCGATCAAACTGGTTGCCGGTAATCATGTTTTTGAGTTTGCAGCGATATAATGACTGACCCTTCCCCGGTTTCGAAAATTCGAAATCGACGATCACGTAAGGTTCACCGTCGATCTGTATCTTCAGATTCTTTCTCAGGTCGCTCGCGGAATACATGGATTGCTCTCCCGTTCTCTTTTTTTATGGAAGGTCTTTTAATCTATTTCGCTTCCCCTGTCAATCAGTTACAGGGGAAGGGAAGAAAGAATATAAGCTTTCAGCCGTCAGCTATCAGCATTCAGCTAAAAGCGAAAAACAGATTGCCACGCTCGTTTGCGACGGGCTTGCGTTAATTGTTTGTGCATGAATGCCGCCTATTCCTCGAATCCCGAAACGCGAGACTCAAAACTTTTCCTTCCCGCAGGAACTTTGGATCTCTGGTACTCCGTTCTACTAATCCTTCTATCCATTAATCCGTAATCCTTTTTAAAGCTCTCAGCTTTCCGCTATCAGCATTCAGCAAAAAGAAAAAACAGATTGCCACGCCCGCCGAGGGCGGTCTCGCAATGACAGGCAATACAGTTTCACGTTCCAAGTTCGAAGTTTCAAGTTATCTTCCCCTTCGGGGAATTTTTTCTCAGTAACTCAGGAACTGCCTCTCCTGATCCTTTAATCCTTTCTCCATCAATCCCGTCCCGCTCAGGAACTTTGGTACTCAGTAACTCTATTATTCTATGAAAAAAGGCGGCCCGGAGGCCGCCCTTTTTCGTTGTGCTGCAAAGAATATTCACAGCCTGTTAGAATACTTCGAAATACCAGCACTCAGCGTCTTCATCGTAGCGCCATCCGATCTGGTCGAAGTAGGAGACCGAATCGTTCCCCGACCGGTCTTTCAGGTTGACCTGGAGGACGTCGGGTTCTCTCGAGGAATCGATGGTGTAATCCGTACCTGAGGAGAAGACCACCGGCGTACCCTCATCTTCGAGCACCTGGTCGATCACGATGCCGCTCACATTTGAATAGAGCGGTGCCCCTATGTACATGTTGTAGGCGGCAGCGGTAACCTCTGCCTCATAGGCATCTCCCTCGGGATCGAAGGTGATGGTACTGCCGAGCTGGACGCCCTTCGTGTTGCTGAGGCGGATCCAGGGGAACCCGATGGCCAGTTCAGTCGAGAAGGCCTGGTATTCATCGACCTGTTCATTATCGGCAACATCCACCGCCGTATCGACGGTGATGTGCGTCCCGTCGGGAACGGCCGTGACCGTCCTGTACCGCGGTGTACCGTTCCAGTCGAAGACCACCAGATCGTCAACGGCAAAGTTCGTCGAACTGTCAACGAGGACGTTCGTTACACCGGCCTGAGCACCATTCGCCTGCGTAGTTCCCCAGCCGCCCTGGTTGACGGTAATACCCGCGACGGTCGTACCCGCATCGTGGGCATTGGCAAAGGCCGCATCCAGCCGGAGTATGTCGAAATAGTACAGGGAATCGATCCAGCGACCCTGCACGAACACGTCCTCCGGTGCCGTTATGCGGGAGTTACCTGCAACGATGTCTTCATAGTCCTCGACGAATATGTATCGATCGTAGGTATCGGAATTCCAGTAGAGAGTGCCGTCGACGCTGTCGTAGCCCTTCTGGAGGGGACCGACCCAGTAGACATCGACACCCGCTTCGGTATCTCCGTCAATATCGTCATCGAGGGCAATCCTGCCGCGGTTGTCAAAGGCCTCCAGGCTCTCCGAACTATTGTCGCCGACAGCGATGGAATCACCAAGGGCGAAGCAGCAGGGCTCGATGCAGACAAGATCAAGGATCGAGTAGAAATAGGAAGATGAGTAGGAGCCGATATCTACAATCTCATCCAGCGTCGTCGAGACCGTTGGTTCGAGATCGATCAGGATGTAGGCGCGGTTGCTCGGATAGGGAGTTCCCTC
>Ga0272441_10012485_pt1 | contig 12406 bp, 4 predicted proteins | sample SSMProp6N_FD_193582 | JGI IMG/M metagenome (GOLD analysis project Ga0272441, IMG submission 193582) | Marine sediment archaeal communities from Little Sippewissett salt marsh, Falmouth, MA, United States - SSM-Prop-6N | ecosystem: Environmental > Aquatic > Marine > Wetlands > Sediment ...
AGCAACGAATATTGCTATTAGCACACTGGGACACCCGACCATGGGCGGACCAGGATCCTGACAGTCGTAACTGGGACAAGCCGGTATTGGGCGCAAATGACGGTGCTTCGGGTGTGGCGGTATTACTGGAGATAGCGAGGCTCATTCATCAGAATCCACCAGAATATGGCGTTGACATATTGTTCGTTGATGGTGAGGATTACGGGGAATATGGTGATAACGATAGCTGGGCGATAGGATCCCGGGAATTTGCACGGAGAAAGAATCCATCCTACAAACCAATGTACGGTATTTTACTCGATCTTATTGGTGACAGCGACCAACAAATTTACATTGAGGCGAATTCATATCGTTACGCGAGAGGGATTGTAGACAAGGTTTGGAATAAGGCACAGGAATTAGGAATATATGAATTCATACCTGAAGTGAAATTTGATGTCATGGATGACCATGTCCGTTTATTGGAAGTTGGCATTCCTTGTATTAATATCATTGATTTCGAGTATGAATATTGGCACACGGTGGAGGACACACCCGACAAATGCAGCCCGCGCAGTCTTTCGAATGTTGGACGAGTTGTCATGGATATATTGTATGAATAGAAATTATCAGCATTCATGTCCCTAAATCACAACAAAATACCCACTTTTAGAAATAGAAGGTAAAGAATCCATATATTTGTCACGTGATTATTAATATTCAGTAACAAAATTGTATTTTTCACTTGACATTTATGACTTTTTTTTATATACTATTTATTAATTCACTTCTATTCACATATCATTAAAAATACTTTAAAAAGAGCATAAGTGAGCAAATTCATTCATACATATTGTGCAGAAAATTGCACTTTTAATATATGGTACCATTTCTAAAAATGCTTAAAAAACAGTAACTTATAGAGATTTGTTTAAAGTGGTATTATATTTGATAAGTTAGGCTGGTTCAGGGTATAATACCAGCCTAACTTATTTTAGGATTAATTGATTAAATATATAGGTGAGTGAGAGAAACGTATTGAATCCAAATTTTTATTTCTTTAAGTTTTTCCCCGTGTTCCTGTCTATATGTATTAGACAATATACATTTTTATTCACTTGCTTATAAATTCAAACCAAAACGATAACTTTAAAATACCAGTTTATATTGAGGAGGTGATTTATACACTCTTTGGTACGGAAACAAATTATGTATGTTTCAAAGTTTTTATGTTTTTTTACCGTTTTAATATATTAGGCTGGATTAATGAAAAATTAGTTCAGAGAAACAAATTATGAGGAGGCAATCTAATGTTAAAAAGAGCGCTGTGCGGTGTTTTGCTATTAGCTTTAATACCCACTTTGTTATTTGCCGGAACAACCGGTAAGATTTCCGGTAAAGTAGTTGACAGAGAGACCGGTGATCCACTACCGGGCGTTAATATCGTGATAGTAGGGACATCAATGGGTGGTGCATCGGATATTAACGGTGAGTATTTTATCCTCAACATACCTGCTGGAACGTATGATTTAAAGGCGACAATGATTGGATACTCGAGTTTGACGATCAGGCAGGTTAGGGTGCGAGTTGATTTAACTACTCCTGTTGACTTTAAATTGAGTTCAGAAGTATTGGATATGGGGCAGTCGGTGACGATTGTTGCAGAACGTCCGATGATTCAGAAGGATATGACAGCGAGTCGTAAGATTACGACATCTGAGGAAGTTATGGCAGCACCGGTAGAAGATGTTCAAGGTGCCGTCCGATTGGCAGCAGGTGTAACTGGCGACAACTTCCGTGGTGGTCGTGCTGGTGAAGCGGTCTACATGTTAGACGGTGTATCAGTCATGGATCCGATGACGGGTAATTTTGAAAGTGATGTTCCCCTTATGTCATTGGAAGAAGTATCAGTTATGACTGGAGGATTTAGTGCTGAATATGGTAATGCACAGTCAGGTATCGTAAACATGGTTACCAAAGAAGGTGGTCCGACCTATCACGGTGCATTTCGTTACAAGACAAATGATTTTGGAAGCGCGAGTTTGAACGAAAATTTCGGTCACAGTTATACGGCACTTATTGACCAACCGAACAACAAGATGATCACTGATGAATATAAAAGAGCAGAGAATTTGCGAAATTTTGAATGGTCACTTGGAGGACCTGAGCCAATAACCAGATATTTGCTCAATACGTCGAATCCTGTCAATTTCTTCCTTGCCGGAGAGTTATATGATAGTGAAGGTCGTTTCCCCGGTAATTTCGAGAAAAAAGGATCGATAAATGGTAAGTTTACATGGTCACCGAAACCAGGCTACAAAATTGCATTTACAGGGATGAGAACATGGCGGAAAACCGATTGGGGATTTTCGAACGCCTGGAAAAATACGACCTATGAATCGGTTAAAGGACTCGATTTGAATCATGATGGTGACATGAATGATGCTTTCAGTATGTTGGATCATTTACCTGTTTTGGATCTCGCGACGAGTGAGTTTGGATTAACATGGACTCATACCTTGAGTTCCAATACATTTTATGAGGTTCAGTTAAGTCGCTATAGGACCATGATGCACTACAATGTTAAAGAGAATATAAATGAAGATACTGATAGTGATGGTCACCTGGACCTTTACGACTCTGCGACTGGTATCGATCTTGATGGCGATGGTGACAATCGTCATGAAGATATAAACGGGAATAATATTTGGGATTGGAAGGAATATGGTGAAGACGAGGACTTGTTCCGGGATGACAATGACAATGGATTCATTGATACCTCAGAAAGAGGTCCGCGTGAGGATTGGATCCCCTGGGCAGCTATTCCATTTGGAAATTATCAGGATACTGAGTCTTTTTACGAATATGGTATTGCGCCAAATCTTTCATTTTATCGAGGACGATGGAACAATGATGTGAAATATACTTACACCGCAAAATTTGACTTCACGAGTCAGATTACGCAACGGCAGCAAATCAAGACAGGTGTTCAGTTCGATTATATGGACATAAAGGATCATGATGTTGATTTAGCCTCAGGCGGTAATGTATATGGAACAGACATCCATGTTTTTCCAAACCAGGGTGGTGCATATATTAATGACAAGATGGAATATCAGGGTATGATCTTGAATCTTGGTTTCCGGTTCGACTGGTTTGATGCCAATTTTGATAATTATCCATCTGACCTGAACAATCCGGTTCCCGATTCATTACTTTCTGTCGGTGGTGTTATTAATGATCCACGTTCAGTTGATCCGAAATTTTACTGGAGTCCACGTATTGGTGTTGCATTTCCGTTCACGGACAGGGACAATCTTGTATTCAATTACGGAAAATATTTCCAGACTCCGCAGCTTCGTTTCTTGTTCGACAATGTGAATTTTGATTTTAGCGGTGCTTTCCCCATGGTCGGAAATCCTGATATAGATCCGGAAAGAACGACATCGTACGAGATTTCGTGGACGCATCAGTTCTCAGTTGATGCTATCCTGACATTGAGAGGTTATTATAAAGATATCACTGGATTGACAGATACGGAGCAAGCGTTTTATACATTCAGTGATTATTATACATTCTTTATAAATAGCGATTATGGTAATGTTCGCGGTTTTGAATTTGAAATTTACAAACGACGTTCACCACAGGGCTTCCTGTCGGGGACGTTGAATTATACGTATGGAGTTGCCAAGGGTAAGAGTAGTAGTTATCGACAGAACTATGATCTGACCTGGGCCGGTGATGTCATTCCAACCACAGAGAATTATCTTGATTGGGACATTCGTCATCAGGTGAAGGCAAATGTTGATTTACGGGTTCCATCGAAACGTCATTTATTTGGTACGACAATTTTTGATGATCTCGGAATAAACACGGTATTCAATTTTGCCACTGGTAAGCCATATTCTCCTCCGGCACGAACGAAAGAGCCGTTGATCAATACGGAGAGACTGCCTTACACAATGACGGTTAACATGACATTTGATAAACGAATCAATTTAGGTGCCAATCGCAGCATGACATTCTTTGTATGGGTTAGTAATTTATTTAACCGACAAAACATCATTGATGTCGATGATACATCCTGGTACTATACATTCACAAATGTACAAGATAGTTACGACAAGGGAGATATGTCGTACGAAGAGTATATGTCGATCATGGATGTTCAGGATCCGAATGACATTGACAATGATGGCATTCTGACCGAGGCAGATGGCGAAGTTGATTATAACAAAGAGAATCCTGTAGTAGGACCGAAATCAGATCCGACCAATTTTGGTTGGGGGCGAACGGTTCGATTTGGTTTAAAATTTGAATTCTAAACGACTCAGCTCCTCATAATGTGACATATTAGGGATGTCAAAGGGTCGTTTTATGGGGGTGTATCAAATTTCTTTTTCAAAATTTTAATTATAATCTCATGAGATTATCGTGAAAATGGTCATGAATTATAAACATATAAGTTAGTAAAAGGATAATATGATGCACCCCCAACCTAGCACATAGGAGTTTAAGGCCTATTGTTGAACAATATATATGGAGGTAATTTACTGTGAATAAAAAAGTCTTGTTAATGGCTCTATTACTGCCCCTGTTATTTACATGGGTAACGAGTGATTTTGCCAAAGATATCCGTCAGGTCGAAGAGATTCCGGTTCTTCAAAAAACCACTGCAAGACCTCCAACCGAAGGACGTGTTCACAACATCGGGACACTCTGGAATACTGTGACGAACAGAGGTCAAGTTGGACATACAGAGCAGGCGACGCCTTCCATGGAATGGCCGGGCGGGAGTGAAGCCCATTATTTGTGGGAAGGTCGCTTCTGGGTTGGCGCCATTGTTGATGGTGAAAAATACGTGAGCCATGCTGATTACGGTAACTATGAATGGTATCCCAAATAGGGTAGTTCATTCTATTTTGGAGCAGGCAAATCCATTTTGGATTCATATGTTGAATATGACGATATGTTCGGCATTGCCGGTCATTTTCCACTGGGTATTGAAGTGCATGAACGAGCGCTTGCCTGGAGTATGGGAGAATATGATGATTTTATCATCTTTGAATATGAAATCTTAAACGTTGGTGAATACACATTGGACGATCTGTTCATGGGCTGGATTTACGATAATGATGTAGCGGCAATTGCTGATCCAACGGATCCGAATATTGATGACCTCGTCGATTTTGAAGGATGGGATGGACTCGACAGTGATAATGATGAAATTGATATCGTTGATCCCATGGATCTTGATGGCGATGGTGAAACAGGCTATGACGAGTGGGGCTGGCCATATGGATTTGCGTTGAACACAACAGTTGGGCCAACGAATCCGAATTATGATCCATCTAAAATCAATCCGGATGGATTTTACGACGAGTGGGGCATTATTCTGAATAGTGATGGTCCTGTGATTCATTGGCAAACGTCCGATAACTGGGCCAATGCACCTGCGGGTACACCAGCCACCACGGTGGATGGCGATACGTTGAAAGGGTATTTATATCCGCGCAGCGCTTCAATCATGTACGATGGCGATCACGCAAGCACGCCTGAAATGGACATTGGTGAAAGAAATTCAGCACAACCATTACCTGGTGTGATCTTTGGCCAACTTATATATTCAGATATAATGCATGAAGAGGGAGTCTTCCCTTACAATACAACGCCTGAAGATACAATCATGCGCGCATTCGCGCATCAATGGTGGAACTGGGAGAGTGATCCTGGTACAGACATTGAGAAATACGATTATTTATCAGCTCAACATTCTGCTTCCACGCAGCTTGGAGTTCATTATAATTTCTTGCCTCATCCATTTGAAGTACTAGCCCCTGTGTTTGATTACAGGTGGGTGACATCGACCGGTCCGTTCTACGGATTTGCTCCGGGCGATACGCTGAGAGCGGTATACGTGGTAGGTGTCGGACATGGTTTTGAAGGTATGAGAGTGAATCTCGATAATGCTGTTAGAGCGTATTATGCTGGTGCGGAGTGGAGTGATCCATTGCATCCGTCCTCATTTGCCGGAAAATACAAAGATACGCACTATGTATTACCGATTCCGCCGCCAGTACCAAATCTAACGTACTCTGCTCTTGATGCGGGTGTTCAGTTGGCGTGGGACAATAGCGCGGAAATTGCAATCGATGCAATGTTGGGTTCCACGGATTTTGAGGGATACAAAATATATCGTTCCTTATATAATCCAAGCGCCTGGGAAATGATTGCAGCATTTGATAATGTTGATGGCCCTGTGTATGTGAGGGATACGCAAGGTAATTTAATGAGTGAAGACATGGTAGAGCTTCCGGATATTGTCAATACATATGTGGACACGGGTGGATATTTCCTTGGTAAAGATATTTCGAAACCAATCAATGGTTTGAAATATTATTATGCTGTTGTTGCATATGATCCGGATAAAGAAGCGACTGCGACGCGGCCGGCCATGAAATCGCAGGAATCTGCAAAGAGCAATTATATGACGGATCCGGTAACTGGAGCTCCTTTAGCAATAGTACCGACAGAGTTATACAAGGATCCTGTTGTTGAGGATCTGGATATGAGCAAAATTAAAGTGGTGCCAAATCCCTATAAAGGTACAGCACTTTTTGAATCACGATATGAAGATAAGATTCGCTTTACAAATTTACCTCCTGCTTGTAAAATAACTATCTTTACGATCACAGGAGATTTAATTGATACGATCTATCACGAAGATGGTACTGATGCGGAATTGTGGGATTTGATTTCGCGAAATCGTCAGAAAGTCGTCAGCGGGTTGTACATTTTCCTGGTTGAGACGAAAGAACCCGAATATAAAAAGCACATTGGTAAATTTGTTATCATTAGGTAATGATGGAGGATATGATGAAGAAAGTCATTCTATCAATATTATGTTTAACGATCTTGCTCACTGGCGCTACATTTGCTCAGGAATTTGCCAAGGTTGGTACTGCCGGAGCCCAGTTCTTAAAAATTGGTATTGGTGCACGTGGTATCGGCATGGCAAATGCATATAGTGCCGTGTGTAATGATGCATCCGCTGTATTCTGGAATCCTGCGGGATTGGCCCAGATTGAGAAAAACAGCATCATTTTATCGCACGCGGATTGGTTGGCGGACATTGCATATGAGGCTGCTGCCTACGCAAAAACGTTTCGAAATATTGGTACTTTTGGAATAAGCGTCGCCTATTTAACATCGGGTGATATGGAAGAGACAACGGTTGAGCAACAAGCAGGAACCGGCCGTATATTTAATACGAGCGATTTGATGGTCGGTCTGTCTTATGCAAAACAATTATCAGATAAATTTAGTATCGGTGCGAATGTCAAGTATGTACGGGAAAAACTTGACACAGAGGATGCCTCTGCCTGGGCCATCGATATAGGAACACTGTATTATACAGGTTTCAATTCATTGCGTCTGGGTATGTACATCCGAAATTTCGGACCTGAATTGGAAATAAGTGGATTTTACAACGATTATGATAATGGTTCACTCATTCTTGATCCGGAAACATTGGATCCCGAGGAAAAGGACTATTTACCATTTCACATGCCGATGACGTTTGCTGTCGGAATCGCATACGATTTTGATATCAATGAAAGCCAGAAGTTAACAACGGGTGTTGACCTGGTTCATCCAAATGATAATGTTGAAAAATTCAATGTTGGCGCCGAATATACCTTTTATAATACATTAGCGCTAAGAGCAGGCTACGTGAGTCCTTTTGGTATATTGGGTAAAAACGACGACGAAGTTGAAAACAATAATGAAGCCAATGAATATTCAAACGAGATTAAAAATTATACCGAAAGCTTTAGCGCAGGTTTAGGTTTTTATCTGACAATTCCGAATTTTGGATTGATTTCTTTGGACTATGCGTACACAGATTTCGGAGTGCTGGATTGGGTACACCGAGCTTCAATGACTGTGAATTTTTAAACTGTATCCTTGTTGACATGAAAGAATGGGCGGTTTAACTTCAAGAATGAATTTGGGATAAATCGTCTCCATTTTAATATAATTAAATAGTTGGAGGAATCCATGCTGAAAAGGTTATTGATAGTCTTTTTACTCGGAGGGTTACTACTCGGAGCTTCAAACCTTTATGCTGCGCAGCCAATTGTAACGTCTGCTGCATATTTTGATTCATTAAATGTACTACAAATCGTATTCGATCAGCCAGTTTACAATGATGTTGAACATGTGATACGAGATGGTATCGCTGTGAAGGGATATTTCCTGGACCAATATCATGATTTTGCTATAACTGGTGGTACATTTGAAGGTGATCCGAATAACCCTACATTAACCAATACGGTTAACTTGACCGTTACTTACGATGACCAGAAGGTTATTGAAAATTATGGCTATACAAATAGCGAGAATTTGTGGCTCATTATGCCATCCGGTCGTTTTATTAACGAAGAGAATGAAGGAAACACCGAGGTCACTCTTGCTGAAGATATGAAAATATCATTTTATCCGTATATAAACAAACCCGAACCAATTCGAGCTGTATATGATGCGTCTGTCAATCAGTTGGGTATAAAGTTCAATAAAGTAGTTCAGGCAAAAGATGTTGTTGACTTTACCAAGGTGTCGTTAGTGGATGATTCTGGTCAAAGCCTTGCATTAACGAGTGCACAGGAGTTCATTGATCAGATTGTCCCGACAGATTCTGTCATTATCGACTTCACGCCCAAGCATCAACAGGTTATCGAAGAGGATTTGAATATGGCTTCGATGTCGATCGTACTGGGTGAATACGCGTTTCTCGATGAAATTGGTAATACCAATAAGATTGTAGCAGCGGGTGAAGTGGTAATAGAAGTTATCGAAGACACAGAACCAACAATGATCGATAGCGCTAACTACAATTCGGTTGATAATACACTTCGCATCTATTGTAATGAGGATGTTGAATCCACCTACAAGCGCTTCTACTATGAAAGTGGCAAGAAAGAGAATGAGACGCTGGACGCGATTAATTATACAGGAATTACAATATTTGATCCGGTTAGCAACACATCCGCAACTCTCACCGGTAATAAAAGTGTTAGCATTCGAAATGGTGTTCGCATCGAAATTATGGTATTGCCAGCGGATCAGGTTCTCATTGAAACGTTGGAAAATACCGAAAATTTGAAGTTGCTTGTTGATAATTATGCTATTCTCGATGAAAATTTGAACGGCATACATCAAGTTACTGCGGATGATAATGTTAATGTCAGTTTCGTGGCCGAAGATCCTACGGACGCTCCGGTCATCACTGAAGGTTTTTATAACGCAACAACAAATCAATTGCAGCTTAATTTTGGTAATATCACTGCTCGAACCAAGGGTATTGATACTACAAATGTCACTCTTCCATGGATTACACTACACAATGCAGAAGGCGATATGGTCAGTTTATCCGGTGGTTCGGTGCATGGTGTGAAGGCAGGAGTACCAAGATTCGTTCGAGAGATTTACATCGACATATTACCAGAAGATGAATTGAAAATCGAAAGATTATCGAATGACGATGATCTAACCATTACATTGAAACCACTGACCTTCTTCTTTGAAAGCTATAGTAGAACAGGTAATGGTAATCATGCGTTACCAGCCGACAGTCAGATGGTTGTAACTTATCTGCCGGATAGTGTTGGTGCGGAAATAACAAAATTGAAATATGATTTCGTTGATAATCAGCTGGCTCTTTCATTCAACAAGCGGATTAAGTTTTCAACATTTAATCCGACATCGTTGGAGATAGGTGGTGTCACACTAAGTGGTGGTACCGTGCGTGATACATCGTATGCAATTGTAGATACCGTCTTTAATGAGCCTTCAGAATCTTACAGAGCCGTATACTCTCACAATTTATTGCTGGATGTATTGGAAGCGGATCAAACACAATTGGAAGCATTATCCGTAGATTTGAAAGCAAATCTTGAAGCAGTATTAGGTGCCAGCAGCGTTATGAATCTGGACAATGTTGCCAATGAGGCGCTTGATATTGTGAATGGAGACACAACTTCTACGCGCGAAATCATTTTTGTCGGATATGGTCGTTCATTCTGGGATAGGAGTTTTGAGGCATTTCCGACTCAGGATATTCTGGTTCCCGCCTCGTTGAGAGCAGTTGGTTCACATTGTTATATCTTTGTGGCGGATGATCAATGGGCTGCAACTTACACAGAAGATGATGAGGAATATCCAATCATTACGCAGGCCATGGTTGACAGTTTCCTGACAGCATTTGAAGAAAAGACCCCTGAAAATGAGAACAAAGGAATACATGACATTTGTGTCGAATATTTCGGGGAAGATGTGGATACAGATGGTGATCCCAGAATCACTATTTTATTCACTGATTTACGCGATGAATATGATCAGGGACGAGCAAATCGTGCTTCAGATATTCCCAAAGCAGGTGCATATCTTGAGAGAAATTCGCAACCAGCGGATTCATTGAATCCCTATTCCGCGGAAACGGATATGATCTTTGTGGACACCGAGCCAATCATTCGAGCGGGTACAGCGTTGCAGTCGATAACGCAATATTATACGCAGCTAATTCTGAATGGTATTGATGAAGATGAAGAACAATGGCAAATTGAAGGTCTGGCCGGTTTAGCTCCTGTGCTCTGTGGATACGACTTTACCAGTCATCGCTTCCCTGCAGAAAATCCGAAAATGGCAGCGAACAAGATCTTGAATTACTGGACTGGCTGGGATGGCGGAACTCCTGCAATAGATATTATGGAATTCTATCATACATCATTATTCCATCTCTATTTATATGAGCAATTTGGTGGTGATATCATAAAATCGCTAGCTGCTGATCCTGATAATGGAGTCGATGCATTGCGAAACGTACTTCCGAATGACATGACCGCGGAAGATGTATTTGATGATTATGCTGTGGCTGGATTTTTAGATGTTGAAGAACATCCAACATTCGGACACCGATATGGTTTTGACGCGGTGGATTTAGGTTTCCCGACATTGAAGTCGATAACATGGGCAAATGAAAACGAGTATGATACTCAATTTCAGTGGGCTTTTTCATATTACAAAACAAAACAGAGTCAGGCAATCAATGACGTAAAGTTCAATGGAAATGATGCGACGAACATGAGTCTGATATTTGCGACAATCGAGGATGACTTTGTTTATAAAAAGGCAACACTAAATGCTGGCAATGAAGCATCTGTGGATATTAGCGATATTATTCAGGGTGATATATTGACAGTCGTTACGAGTAAGTCGAATGATGGCCCGACTAATTCGGATTACGTCTTGTCAAAAGATATAACAGCACCAACTTATGTACATCTTAATATTCTGCAAAACACATCGGTCTCACAGAACCTCAATGTTTTTGTGTCATCTGATGAAGCCTTGTATCAGGATGTACCTGCTGAAGGAGCTGAAGGTCCTCAGATTAAAATTTCTCTTGGCGAAAACGAGAATATTCTCGAGGTAAAGAATTACTTTACAAGCCAGGATGGTGCCGCAACGTATCTTGCACAACATTCACTCAACGCGAATGGTGATTACGAGGTGAGTGTATCTGGCCAGGACCAGGCAGGAAACGATTTCACCGAGATAACAGCGACTGTTGGTGTGAATAAGATTGTGGCTGATGTTGGTGGTACGATAAGTCATGTTGATCAATCCTCTAAATTAACGGTTCTTCCGAATAGTATTGAGGAAAGTGTGTATTTGACAGTTTCAAAATACAATGATCATAAAGAAAATTATTTAACAGATATATACAGATATGGACCAACCCAGTTAGATTTGTCCATGCCTGCAAAATTGGCTATTGAGTTGAATGGTACAACAGATGATGCAATCGCCATTTACATGAAAACGGACGAAAGCTGGATGAAAATTGGTGGTGAATTGAACGCTAAGAAAGACAGAATCATGGTATACACGGATGTACTGGGCGATTTTGTCGTCATGTCCGACGATGAAGTCTTTGACCTTGATCCGGAATTGCCGAAAGTATTCAGTTTATCCCAAAATTATCCGAATCCATTCAACCCGAGCACAGCGATTCAATATGATGTTCCAGGATTGAGCCATGTTAAATTTGAAATCTATAATTTACTGGGACAGAAAGTCGCTGAATTGGTGAACAAGAATCAGAATGCAGGAACATATCAACTGAATTGGGATGCGAAAGATATGACTTCGGGCATGTATTTTTACAAGATTTCCGCGCGAAATCTGGAGTCTGGAGAGACTTTCGTGAGAACGAAGAAGATGATGTTGATGAAATAATTTCATATTATTCGAAAAGGATCGTTGATAAAATTATCACGATATAGAAATACAGAATTTGTATTTAGGAGGATAACAAATGGCTCGTTATAGATATTTAGGAATTTTTCTCATACTCGTATTGATCGTA
>Ga0272441_10012487_pt1 | contig 12405 bp, 7 predicted proteins | sample SSMProp6N_FD_193582 | JGI IMG/M metagenome (GOLD analysis project Ga0272441, IMG submission 193582) | Marine sediment archaeal communities from Little Sippewissett salt marsh, Falmouth, MA, United States - SSM-Prop-6N | ecosystem: Environmental > Aquatic > Marine > Wetlands > Sediment ...
GCGTTCGCCAGGGGTGGCGGTGATCTCGGCACGGTAGACGAGCGATGGCTGGCCCGAGAAATGCGTGTCCATCGTCTGCGTCTTCTCGTCATACTGCTGGAAATGCTCGTTGAAGTCGGCCGAGATATTCACCTCGAGCCAGCAGACCCACTTGGTGCCCGGCGCCACGTCGGCCTTGGCGGCGAAATGCTTTTTGAGCGGCGTGGCCTTGGTCACGGCGTCGGGCGCGGGATGTTGGGGCGTGGGCAGGCCCTTGCGGCCGGTCTCGGTGCGGTAGACCTGGAACCAGCGGGGCAGGGCAGGGGGGCATTCGCTCTTGCCCTTCCACTCGCCCGCGCCCGACCGCCAGGTGACGAACACCGTGCGCAGGCGATGGGTGGCGGGGTCCTCGAGCCAGATGGCGGTCTGCGGCGGCTCGCCGAAGTCGGAGAACAGGATTTGGTCCATGTTCTGTTGGATGCGGATCTCGAGCACCACGCGGTCGCTGCGCGGGGCGCAGCCGAGCGAGGCGATGGTGGCGAGGGCGAGGGCTAGAGCCACGGCGCGTCGGGCCACGTCTTTTCCTTCCATCGTCCGTTGGTGAAATCGGGGAACTTCACGGCGCTGCACCCGTTGCGGATCGAGTCCATCGACAGGGGGCTGATGGCGCTCCACGCGGCGGCGTCGTAGACGTCCACGAACGGCTCGCGGTTGTCGCGCACCATCGACACGAAGTCGTGGAGCACGAAGAAATCGCCTCCGCCGTGGCCTGCCTTTTTGGCCTTTGCGCCCATTGAAGCCCAGTATTTGTGGTCGTAGTCCTTGGCGTACTTCGAGGTGGATTCGTAGCGGCGGCTGGGGCTTTTGCCGTGGATGTGTATGCCGCTGGCGGAATTGTAGAGCCCTTTGGTGCCCTGCACGAGGGTGAAGCCTTTGGCGGGCCGGCGCGAGTGGGAATCGAAGTCGCAGCGGATCATTCCGCCCGTGGCGGTTTGGATGAGGCACGAGCAGTAGTCGCCGTAGGAGAACTTCACCTTGGCGGCCTCGCTGTCGGGGCCGAAGCGCTCGACGGCGTAGTGGTGGCAGCTTCGAGGGGCGCTCATCATGGCCACCAATGAGGTCATGCGGTCGCCGCGATGGATGCCCATCATCTTGCTGATCGGGCCGATGGCGTGTGTGGCGTAGGTGTTGCCGAACAGGCGTGTGCGCACCTCGCCGCGCCAGGTGAGCTTGCCCTTGGAGTCGAAAAGCAGACCCAGGCAGTCGTGGATATAGCCGCACTCGGCGTAGTAGAGTTCGCCGAACACCCCGGCGCGTGCCATGTTGTAGACCTGCATTCGGCCGCGGGAGTAGAGGTAGTTCTCGAGCAGCATGTAGCGTTTGCCCGTCTTCTGCTTCGTCTTCACCAGGTCCCAGCATTCCTTGATGGTGCGGCAGGATGGCACCTCGGAGCCGACGTGTTTGCCGGCGTTCATCGCGTCGACCGACATCTCGGCGTGCCAGTCCACGGGCGTGGCGATCAACACGCCATCGAAGTCGTCGCGTGCGAGCATACGGCGGTAGTCGTATTCGCTCTTGGAATAGCCCTCGGGCGTGTTGCCGTGGGCTTTGGCCACCATGGCGATGCCGCGCTTGAGATGGGCGGGGTTGATGTCGCAGATCGCGGGCACGGAGACGCCTGGGATCTTGAGGATGCTGCGCAGGAGGCCCGTGCCGCGGCTGCCCACGCCGATGAAAGCGATACGGGCGGGCTTGGGCTTGGCGTCCTGGCCCAGTGCGTGGTGTGCGGCCAGTGCGCCGGCGCCGGCTGCGGCGAGAAAGCTACGACGGTCGAGGTTCGACTTCGCCATCACCTCTCCTTGCGTGTTGTGGGGGGGGCTAGGCCTTGCGTTCCTTCCACTTGCCGCGCGTGAAGTCGGGCATCTCCACGCTCGCGCCGCCGGCGTCGATCGATTGCTTGGAGAGTTCGACGAGCGAACTCCAGGCGGCGCTGTCGTAGACGTCGATGAACGGCTCGCGGTCGGCGCGGATGGCTTCGGCGAACTCGAGGAGTTCGAGGAAATCGCCGCCGCCGTGTCCGCTCTTGCGTGCCTTCTCGCCCTCGGTCTTCCACAGCTCGTGGTCGTATTCTTTCGAGTACTTGCCGGCGCTTTCCCAACGGTGGCGGGGGCTCTTGCCGTCGATGTAGACGCCCTTGCGGGAGTCGTAGCAGCCCTTGGGGCCTTGGATGAGGTAGAAGATGGATGCGGGGCGGGGCGAGTCGCTGTCGTAGTAGACCGTGATGAGGCGGCCTTTGGCCGTCTTGACGAGGGTGACGGACATGTCGCCGTTCTTGAAGTCGATTTTGGCCGCCTTGCTGTCCGGGCCGAAACGCTTGGCGGCATAGGCGTGGATGGCGGCAGGCTTGCTCATGCTGCAAGTCAGCGAGGTCATCACGTCGCCGCGATTGATATCCATCCACTTGGCGATGGGACCGAGCGAGTGGGTGGGGTAGAGGCATCCGTACATGTCGCGCTTGATCTCGCCGCGCCAGGTCAGGGAGCCGTTGCCCTTGAAGCGCAGCGTCCGGCAGTCGTGGATGTAGGAGCACTCGGCGTAGTAGGGATCTCCGAAGCAGCCGGCGTGGGTCATGTTGTGCACCATCATGCGGCTGCGGGCGTAGGTGTAGTTCTCCAGCAGCATGTAGTGCTTGCCCGTCTTCTCCTTGGTGTCCACCAGGTCCCAGCATTCCTTGATGGTGTAGGCCCCTGGCACCTCGCTGGACACGTGTTTGCCGGCGTTCATCGAGTCGACGGCCATAATGGCGTGCCAGGGGGCTGGGGTGCCGAGCAGCACGGCATCGAAGTCGTCGCGCTTGAGCATGCGGCGATAGTCGTAGTCGCCCTTGGAGAAGCCAACGGGTGTGTTGCCCCTGGCCTTCTTGACGAGGGCGATGCCGCGATTGAGGTGGGACACGTTGATGTCGCAGATCGCCGGCACCTCGACGCCGGGGATGCGGAGCATCTGCCGCAGCAGCCCCGTGCCGCGTCCGCCCACGCCGATGAAGGCGATGCGCACGGGCTTGGGCTTCGGTTCGGCCTTGCCTTGGGCCAACACATAGGGCGCGGCGAGCGCAGCTGCGCCCGCGGTCCCCATCGCCACGAAATCTCTTCGGCTCATCTCCACAGCGCTCTCCTTCGATATGGCCAGCCAACACGCGGGCCGGCGCCGACCCACGTCATCCGCTGCAGTATAGGGGATCTGCCTGGGGAGTCAACCACGCAATCCGCCGAGCGGCGTGCCAAGAGGGCGGCGGCAGGTCGAGCCCCGGCGTCCCAGCTTGCGTCCCGCCCTTCTGGCACCCTGTAACGGATTCGCTTGGCGAGCATTGCGGAAAATCAACATGCTAAGCATATGGCAGAGAGTTATTTATGTCTTCTGTCAGAAATCGTGTTGACGATTGTCAACATTTCGTGACGGTCGTGCGGGCGGCACGGGCATGGGGAGCCAGGGGGCGTGTCCATAAGTCGTTATTCCGTGGACATTAAGGGAGATTCCGCTCTTCTCGCAACGCTCGCGGTTTCTGGCATGGGATTTGCTACGTAACTAATTGCAGGTGGTGGGCAACCGTGAGTTTTTGCATCTTGCAGGAGACCCCCAGTGAGTAAGCAGGTTCGAAGTGCTGCACTGTGCATGGCTGCCGTGGGACTGTTGGTGTGTGGGCTGGCCAGCCCCGCTCGGGCAACGCTGTACGACTTGGCGAATCTGGCGGACAGCCACGCGTCGGTGCAGTATCACTGGACGCTGGACAACGATGCTGCGGGAGGCTTCTACGATGCCCGTCAGGGCGGCGTGGACCTCGCGCAAGCTTTCACCAGTGGCGCGTATGAAGCGACCATGGTGCAGGGCTTCGACGTCTCGACCGACGCAATGCAGACGGCTCGGCCCACGGCCGACCGCGATGTGGGTGCGGCGCTCCGAACCGCTACCGACATCACACTGCCTTCGACCGGCACGGTCGAGTATGTGTTCAAGGCCGACACGAAGAACGAAGGGGGCTACATAGCGAGCGGCGTCGTCGGCGCCAGCCGCCACTATCTCGGCTACGATTCTGCCTCCATGGGCGTGGTGATGGGTTTCGGCGACCCTGGGCAATACCGAGACATCCTCGGCGGCGGAAGCGGCGTGGCCTACAACACGGACGACTGGTACTACGTGGCCATTAACTACGCGTCCAGTGGCGGCAACACGGAGTTCAACGCCTACGTGGCCAACCTGAGCGACGGCGATGCCGCCGTGACCCAGACCATCGCCGGGTGGAGCGCCTCGGGCACCGCCGGCGGCTCGGCACTTCTCGGCATCGGATGCTACGGCAAGGACGGGAATCACTACCTGGACGGTGCCGTGGACCAGGTGGCCATCTATGGCGCCACCCTGTCCCCGACCGAGATAGACGCCCATCTCGACGCCATCTATGCCGCGCCCGAACTGCGGTGCAATCTCGACTACCGAAACTACCCCGACGCCCGCGAGGGGTGGGTGCCCGACGCCTCGTCGTGGAACAACGCTGCCGTGCTCGGCCAGTACAGCACCACGACGACCTGGGACCCCAGCCAGGGCGTCTACGGCTTCGACTTCGACCCCAGCGCCGGCGGGGACGAGCTGACGCTGACGCGCAACAGCTCGCTCCAGGTGGCCGACATCGGGAACAACCAGGACTTCAGCGTCGAGATGTGGTTGCGCGCGGACGAAGTCTATTACGGGCCAACGCTCGTTGACGCCCGTGACTCCGACAAGGGCTGGGCGTTGTGGATGGAGAACGATGGCTCGCTGGCAATGAAGTTCTACGACGGCGTGGGCGGTAGCTGGCGAGTGGACAGCAACCCGGGCCTCGTGACGGGCGACGACCTCTACCAGCACGTGGTGGTGAGCCTGGATGCGAACGCATCGGCTGGCGGCGTGGTGAGCTTCTACGTGAATGGCGAGCCATGGGGCGCCGCCACCTACTCGGGTGCATCCTCGTACATTGACCCCGACAGCCCCTACCGCATCGGGCACCAGAGGCATTCTCCCACGGGGCTCAAGCCATTCGACGGCGAGATCGGGGCATTCCGGCTCTACGCAAGCGCTCTGGACGCGGACGAGGTCGCGTCCCGTTACTTCGACGAGCGACCAGCCTTCGTGCCCGAGCCCGCCACGTTGGCGTTGCTCGGGCTTGGCAGTCTGATCGGCATCGCCCGCCGCCGGCGTCGGCGGTAGGCGCGTCGCGATACGCGGCAGACACGGGCCATGTTCAAAAGGAGGGTTGCCATGCGCCGTTCCAGCAAACGCACAGTGGTGTGGGTAGTGGTCGGGCTCGCCCTGGGTATCCTCGCCCACCCGGCCTGGGCGACAGTGTACGACCTGACGAACCTGGCGAACGGCCACGCGTCGCTCCAGTATCACTGGACGATGGACAACGATGCCGCTGGGGGCTTCTACGACGCCCAGCAGGGCGGCGTGAGCCTCGGCCATGCCCGCAGCAGCACCGCGTACGAGGCGGCGATGGTTCAGGGCTTCGACGCCTCGACCGAGGCGATGCAGACGGCCCGCCCCACCACCAACCGCGACGTGGGCGCGGCACTCCGAACCGTCAGCAACGTCACCCTGCCGTCCACGGGCACGGTCGAGTACCTGTTCAAGGCCGACAGGCAGAACGAAGGCGGCTACGTGACCAGCGGCGTGGTCGGCACCAGCCGCCACTACTTCGGCTACGATTCTCCCACCGGGGGCGTGGTGATGGGATTTGGCGACCCTGGGCAGTACCGCGACGTTCTCGGTGGCACAAGCAGCGTGGCCTACAACACGGGCGATTGGTACTACGTGGCCATCAACTACGCGTCCAGCGGCGGCAGCACGGTGTTCAACACCCACGTGGCCAACCTCAGCGACGGCGACGCCGCGGCGACCCAGACCATCACCAACTGGTCGGCCACGGGCACGGCCGGCGGCGCGAGCCGCTTCGGCATCGGCTGCTACAGCTCAATGGGGAATCACTACCTGGACGGTGCTGTGGACCAGGTGGCCATCTACAGCGCACCGCTATCGGCAGGGGACATCAACGCGCGCGTGGCCGCGATTCAGGCCAAGCCCGACCTCCGCGTCAATCTCGACTGCCGCAGCTACCCCGATGTGAGGGACCAATGGGTGGCCGACCAGTCGTCGTGGAACAACGCCTGCGTGCTCGGCAACAGCAGCTACAACACGGCCTACGACCCCACGCCGTCGGCCTACGGCTTCTCGTTCGACTCCAGCGGCGGTGGCGACGAGCTGAACATGAAGCGCAACAGCTCGCTCGACGTGGCCGACGTGGGCAACGGGGCGGACTTCACGGTCGAGCTGTGGGCCAAGGCCGACATCCTGGGCACAGAGGATGTGCTGGTCGAGGCGCGCCGACACACCCCATACGGCGGCTGGATGCTCTCGACCGGCAGCGCCGACCCCAGCACCCTCAAGCTCTGGATGCGGGGCGCGGGCGCCAATAACGACGAATGCGAGAGCAACTCGGGAGCACTCACCACGGGCGGTCTCATACACCACCTCGTTGCTGTCGTGGACACCACATCGTTCAACGGCACCACTGGCAGTGGCACCGTGGCCTTCTACGTGGATGGCTTGCTCGCGGGCACCGACACGTTTACCAACGTAGGCAATATGGACACCAACGCCTACCTCCTTCTCGGCCACCCCTACCACAACCCCACCAGTTGCTCGCCCTTCGATGGCGAGATCGGCGCCTTCCTCCTCCACGCCCGCGCACTCACGGGCGACGAGATCGCCGCGACCTATTGGGCCGAGCGTAGCGGCTTTGTGCCCGAGCCCACCTCGATGATCCTGCTCGCTGGCGGGCTGCTCGCTTTGGCGCGCCGTCGCCGCAAGCACTGAACGCGCGGCCACCACGCACAAAAAAGGGCGCCGCGAGTGCCGCCTGGCAACTCGGGCGCCCTTTCGCATGGTGCGCCGATGGCTTAGCCCTTGCGCGTCCTCCACTTGCCGCGTGTGAAATCGGGGATCGCCTGTGGGCGGCTCCCCTCGGTCACCGACTTGGCCGAGAGCGGGATGATGGCGCTCCACGCCGCCGCGTCGTACACGTCCACGGGCGCAGGGCCGCCGGTGCGGATGGCCTCGAGGAATTCCTGGAGCACGAAGGGCGCGTCGCCGTTGCCGCCCTTGCTCCGCTCGCGCAGGGATTGCCACTTCGGGTGCTCGAACTCCTTGGCATAGTGGTTCAGGGCTTCCCAGCGATAGCCCTTCGAGCGGCCATCGATCCAGATTTGCTGCGTGCGCGACTCGTAGCTGGCCTTGAGCCCCTGGAGCCCGAAGTAGCAGGTCGTCGGGTGCGGGCGTGCCGAGGCCGCGTCGAACCGCAGGTCGATCATCGCGCCGTTGGCCGTGCGGATGAGCGTGTTGATCGAGTCGCCCGCCTTGAACCGCACGTTGCGGCCGGGGTGACCTTCGGGGAATCGCTTCTTCGCATAGTGCTCGATGCCCGCCTGTCGGGTGTTCATCGACACCAGGGTGGTCAGGCAGTCGCCACGGTTCACGCCCATCCACTGGCACACGGGCCCCACGGGGTGGGTGGTATACCAGTTGCCCACGAAATCGCGCATCAACTCGCCCCGCCAGGTCAGCGAGCCATCGCCCTTGAAATAGATGCCTCGGCAGTCGTGCACGTATCCACACTCGCCGTAGGTCAGGTCGCCGAACACGCCTTTCTGCACCATATTCAGGATGGTCATGCAGTGGTACCAATAGGCGTAGTTCTCGGCGAGCATATAGATTTTGCCCGTCTCCTCGGCCGCGCGAACGATGTCCCAGCACTCGTCCACGGTCACCGTGGCGCACACCTCGCACAGCACGTGCTTGCCCGCGCGCATGGCGTCCACACACATATAGGCGTGGTCCTGCATCGGCGTGGCCACGATCACGGCATCGAGATCGTCGCGGGCGAGCATTCGCGTGTAGTCCTTGGGGCCGTTGCTGTAGCCCTCGGGCTTGGTGCCCCGTGCCTTGGCCACCGTGGCGATCGCGCGCTGGGTGCGCGACGGCACGATGTCGCACACGGCCGGCACCTCGAGGCCTGCGGCCAGCACCAGGCGCAGGTGGTAGCTGCCCCTGCCGCCCACGCCGATGATGCCGATCCGCACGGGCTTTGGCTTCGCCTGACCTGGCGCCCCAAACACCCACCGGGCGCCCAAACCCGCCGCACCCGCCGCGGCGAGGAAGTTGCGACGGCTGAATTGCTTGTTCGACACGGTTGCACTCCTGGAGCCAGAGATACGATTTGTGGGCTGCCTGCCACGCAGGCGCGGGCAGCCGAATGCACTGTACTCACAGTGGCCAGTGCGATCAAGTGCACAGGGACATTGCCACTTGTGCGGTTGGGCGTGGCTGCGTAGAATGCCCGCGCGAATCGCGAACTTGTCCCACCTTCGAGGAGATGACGATGCGCAGCTACACCGCGTGGTTCCGAGACGCACGATGGGGGATGTTCGTCCACTGGCTCGGCCGCAACGACGAGTCGGCCGAGGCGTGGAACGCGCGCGTGGATGCCTTCGACGTCGATGCGCTTGCCGAGCAGGTGGCGTCCACGGGCGCGCCCTACCTGTGCCTGACCGTGGGTCAGAACTCCGGCCACTTCTGCGCCCCCAACGTCACGTATGATGAGCTGACGGGCATCGAGCCGAGCAAGTGCTCGCGACGCGATCTGATTGTCGACCTGGCCGATGCCTTGGCGCCCCACGGCATTCGGTTGTTGGCCTACATCCCCAGCGGCGCACCCGCCGCCGACCGCCTGGCGTGCGAGCGGCTCGAGTGGCGATGGGGCTATGCGGGCGACGGGTGGCCCCACTCGATCCACGAGAACGGTGTGCCCGTGCGCACGGGCAAGCGGCTGGCGCCCTTCCAGCGGCGGTGGGAGGCGGTGCTGCGCGAGTGGGGCGAGCGCTGGGCCAGCAAGGTCCACGGCTGGTGGGTGGACGGCTGCTATTTCGCCGACGAGATGTATCGGTTTGCCGACGAGCCGAATTTCGCAAGCCTCGCGGCCGCGCTCAAGGCAGGGAACGCCAGTCGCATCGTGGCGTTCAACCCTGGGGTGAAGGTGCCCGTGGTGTGCCACACCGAGCACGAGGACTACACGGCTGGCGAAATCGCCGAGGCCCTGCCTGCACACCGCGAGGCGTGCCCGGCGGACGGCATGGTGGGTGGCGCGCAATACCACATCCTCACCTATGCAGGTCAAACGTGGTGCCAGGCCCCGCCGCGCTTCCCCGACCCGTTGGTGGTGGGCTTCACGCAGCACATCGTCGAGCGCGGCGGCGTGGTGACGTGGGACGTGCCGATTTCGAGGGAAGGCGTGGTGCCCGATGCCTTCATCGCGCAGCTACGCAAGGTGGGTGAGGCGATGGGGCGGAGTGGATGAGGAAGGCGGTGAAGCGCGGAAGCGGGAATGTCGAATGTCGAACGTTGAATGTCGAATGTCGAATGGGCGGAATTGGAGAAGCTGCCAGCGAAAACCCTGAACCTGGAACCCTGAACCTGGCTCCAGCATCCACTGCCGACCGCCGAGTGCCGACTGCCGACCGCCGTCACACACGGCAGGCGTGGCGATAGCGGCAAGTGCGTTGCGTCAACACGTGTGTAGCTAGGACACCCGCCGCTTGGCGAACGCCACGCCTTCAACCTCGACGAGCAGGTTGGAGCGGCAGACATCGGCTACGGCGTAGATGGTGGGGAGTTCGCCAAGGCGTTGTTCGCAGATGGCGCGTGTCTTCTCGTAGTCTTCCTGGTGCTTGATGTAGACGCGGACAAACACCAAGTCGTCGAGAGTGGCGCCCGCTCCTTCGACGCCGTAGCGGCTGAAGTTGTCGGGTGCGATGAGCGCCTCGATGTTGTCGAGGGTTTGTTGGGTCTGGCCCTCGACGTCGCCGAGGAACTTGGTTTCGGAGTCCACGATGCTCGCGGTGCCGGAGATGAGGGTGCAGGTGGTCTCACGGCCTACGATGCCCATGGCCCGCGAGAACTTGGGGCTCTGGGGGCTGTGGTGCTTCTCGTAGTCGAAGGCGCTGGTCTGGCGGGGGTTCTCGAGAGGCAGCAGTAGCAGGTCGTCGCGGTCGCTGGCCAGAGCCACGCAGCCCATCATCACCTCGCGGTCGCTCATCCCAATGCCCGTGCTCGCGGGATACAGGGCACCGTCGAAGGCGGGCGGCACGTGTTTCTGGAGGAAGGGGATGCCTTCGAAGAAATCAGTGCGTGCCCGATTCAGTTCCTTGTATCGTTGCGTCTCGCCCTCAGGACCCACGATATCGCCGAGGTAGAGCCAGGTGCGGATGATCTGGTCGAAGTCGAAGCCCTTGGCGGCCAGGGTGTCGCGCATTCGGTTGAACGCGTCGAGCGAGCGGTCGTAGACGCCGCTGGCCTGCGTCTGTGGCACGATGCCGGCGCAGTGTGCCCACACGGCGCCGCTGTGGCGGACGATGACGAAGTTCTCGGAGACGCGTTCGATCTGGCACGGGCCGCCGTTGCGGGCGCTCACGCCCCAGGCCTCGATCGCCAGCAGCTTGCCTTCGCACGGCGGCTGGATGACGTAGGCGGTGGCGGGCAACTCGTCGCCGTAGAAATCGCTGATGATCTTCTTGCACGTCTCCAGTTCGGCGGGGTCGCGCAGGAACACGGCCTGGCGGATGATCGAGCGGTGGGTGCCCTCCTCGCGGATCACCTTTTCGATGGTGGTGAGCGCATCGTGAGCCTGGCCGAGCAGGTCGCCGTTGGTGCGGGGCACGGCGCTCACGAAGATATACCGCACGTCGTTCAGATCGGCCACCGAGTAGCCGACGCCTTCGGAGGAGACCTTCCTGATCATGAGCCCGTCCAGTTCAGTTATGCGTGTGCCTACCACTTGGCGCGCCCCCACACGGCTCCCGCGCTGACGCAAGCTCGATAATGATAAACCATCGTGCCCGTGTAGGTCAAATCGGTTGAGCCCGAATCCATCGGGCGACATCCTGTGCCGCCCACCAAGCGGTCCCCGCCCGGCTTCCCGACACGGCAGGTAGAAAGTTGTGCGTGCACGGGGTAGAATACCTGCCGGAATCACAACGCACTCAACCGGCGAAAGGGCGGCGGATGGCACGGAACAGCGGCATTGCAGCGCTCGCGGCGTGCACGTTGTTTGTGGCAGCGGGGGCGGTGGTGGGGGGCGATTGGCCGATGTGGCGGGCCGATGCCTCTCGCAGTGCGGCGGTGGCCGATGGGCTGCCCGACGAACTACATCTCCAGTGGGTGCGAAAGCTCCCACCGCCTCGCATGGCATGGCCCAACGAGCCGCGACTTCATTTCGACGTGTCGCACGAGCCTGTGGTGATGGGGCACACGCTCTTCGTCGGCTCGTCGGGCGACGGGAGCGTGGCGGCGTTCGACACGGCAACGGGCGCACAGCGCTGGCGAATCTACACCGAAGGCCCCGTGCGTTTCGCCCCCGTGGCGTGGCGGGGCAGGGTCTACGTCGGCTCCGACGACGGACACTTCTACTGCCTCGACGCGGCAACGGGCGCGGTGGTGTGGCGGCTGCGTGGTGCACCCGCCGCCCGCCCCGCCCGCCGGCACCTGGGCAACGCGCGGCTCATCTCCTATTGGCCTGTGCGCGGCGGGTCGGTGTTGGCCGACGGTGTGGTCTACTTCGCCGCGGGCATCTGGCCCACGCTCGGCGTGTTCGTGGTGGCGGCGGACGCACAGACGGGCAAGGTGCTGTGGCGCAACGGATCGCTCAGCTACTTGGCCAAGGTACGCATCGACCACAATCGCATGCACGAGGCAGGCCTGTCGCCGCAGGGATACTTCGCGCTGGCCGGCGACACGCTGCTGGTGCCCAACGGCCGCTCGATGCCGGCAGGCCTCGATCGCAAGACGGGCACGCTGCGCTACTACGTGCAGGGCTACCGCCATGGCGACTGCCGCGTGACCACCAACGGCACCGTGGCCTTCGTAGGCGACAGCGGCGCCGTGGACACGCGGACAGGCCGCGAGGTGGGCAGCCGCTGGGCCGCTGCGGGCAAGGACGCACCCGCACACTTCGACCCCAAGAAGTTCCATCTTTTCGAAGGCCCCATCACCCACTACAAGTTCCAGCCCGGCCTCTCGTGGCGGTCGGCGCTCTCCGTCGGCACCGCCTTTGGCTCGCACCAGGGGGTCTTCTACGCCTACGACCTCGGGCGTGCGGCGGTGTCGGAATACGACAAGTCCGTGCACGGCTACAAGATCAAGCCGTGGCGGTGGGACGCGCCGCTGCTGTGGAAACTCGCCAGCCCCCACGCCGCATCGAAAGCCCCGAGCCACGTGGTGATCAAGGCGGGCAACCGCTTGTATGGTCATGGCGGCAAGGCACTCGTTGCCATCGACATCCCTGCGAGC
>Ga0272441_10012488_pt1 | contig 12404 bp, 11 predicted proteins | sample SSMProp6N_FD_193582 | JGI IMG/M metagenome (GOLD analysis project Ga0272441, IMG submission 193582) | Marine sediment archaeal communities from Little Sippewissett salt marsh, Falmouth, MA, United States - SSM-Prop-6N | ecosystem: Environmental > Aquatic > Marine > Wetlands > Sediment ...
CCTCGAGTTCACCTCCCACCCGGACGATGCCCGATGGTTCGACGAGAACAACGAAGAGGTGCACTATGAGGGCTACCGGGTAGACGCCCAGACAGAGCGGGCGGTGCAGTTCATCCAGCGCGAGCGGGATGAGCCTTTCTTCTTCTTCGTTTCGTACCTGGAGCCCCATCACCAGAACGATATGGACGAGTTTGTGGGGCCCGAGCGCTACGCGGGGTCCTATGTGAACCCGTACGTGCCGCCCGATCTGGCGGCGCGGCCCGGTGACTGGGGCAAGAGCCTGCCCGGGTACTACGGATGCGTAAGGGCCCTGGACGACGCCCTGGGGCGGGTCATTGAGGCTCTACGAGAGGCAGGCCAGCTCGATGACACCATCATCGTCTTCACCAGCGACCATGGCTGCCACTTCCGGACTCGGAACGCCGAGTACAAGCGCAGTTGCCACGAAGGCTGCACCCGGACCCCGCTGGTGATGCAGGGCCCGGGGCTGGACAGGTCCATGGTAATACCGGAGCTGGTGAGCCTGGTGGATGTGCCCGCGACGATCCTGAGCGCGGCCGGGCTGCCGATTCCTGATACCATGCAGGGCCGGGACGCCATGCAGCTCGTTGAGGGCGACAAGGCCGACTGGGCCAACGAGGTGTTCATCCAGATCAGCGAGGCCGAGGTGGGTCGAGCGGTGCGGACGGAGCGCTGGAAGTACAGCGTCTATGCCCCAGACAAGCAGGGATGGGGTGTGGGGGAAAGCGACCACTACATAGAGCGCTACCTGTACGACCTGTACGCGGACCCGTGGGAGCAGGTGAACCTCATCGGGCGCAAGGACTACGACGCTGTGCGGCAGGACCTGAAGGCCCGGCTGATCAAGCAGATGGTGGCGGCGGGCGAGGCCGAGCCCACCATCAATGACTCGGCTTTCTACGCATAAGAGGCCGGCCCAAGGGATGCCCGGGAGGACACGATACGATGGTGATGATGGTCGTGATCAGCATACTGCCCTACGTGGCCATTGCTCTCGTCCTGGTCGCGGCAGGCCTCTTCGCACTTCGCCGCGCTTACGAGGGGCGCATCGCCCGCATTGAGCAGGAGCTGCTGACGGCGAAAGGCGATGAGAGGCCTTTCAGCGCCGAGATGGTGGCTGGCCTGCCCGAGCCCGCTCAGCGCTACCTGAGCCACGCCATTGCCCAGGGCACGCCCCTTGCGGCCATGGTAGAGCTTGAGATGACCGGCAGCATCAGGGGGAATGGCGCGGAGGCGCCCTGGATGCCTCTCGAGGCCGGGGAGATCATTGCCCCGTCGCGGGGGTTCGTTTGGCGGGCCCAGGCCCATGCGGGCGGAATGGCTCTGGCGGGCGCCGACTACTACTTCCAACGCCGTGGCGAGTTGCGCTTCCACCTGTTCGGCCTCATCCCCGTGGTGCGCGCCGGTGGGCCTGCCACCTCGCTATCGGCTCTCGGGCGCTTGATCGGCGAGGTCATCTGGTGCCCGTCAGCCCTTCTGCTGATGGATGACATCGACTGGCAGGCCCTCGATAGTGAGCGCCTTCGGCTGACCGTGAAGACCGATTGGGACCCACAGACCCTTGATCTGGTCCTCGATCCGGATGGGAGCTTGCGCGAGGTTGTGGTTCAGCGATATGATGATGGGTCCAGGCGCCCGGGACAGGAATACGTGCCCTTCGGCGTCGAGGTTGACAAAGAGCGCACCTTCGAAGGGTACACAATCCCCAGCGACGTGCGGGCCGGATGGCTGTACGGCTCCGAGGAATATTGCGAGACCCTCCGGCTCACCATCCATGAGGCCAAGTTCAGATAGAACCCCTGTCTGTGAGGAGACTGCACAGTGGCGAAGACCAAGGTCGTTGTGACGGACTACATCGAGGTCGACCTCGACTGGGAAGTCGAGCAGTTCGCGCAGATGGCGGACGTGGAACTCGAGTGTTGCCAGCTCAAGACCGCGCCGAAAGAGGAGCTCATCGACACGGTCAAGGACGCCGATATCATCGTGGTCAACATGGCCAAGTTCGATGAAGAGGTGATCGCGGCCTGTGAGAATTGCAAGCTGCTGATTCGCCACGGCATCGGCTATGACAATGTGGATGTCGCCGCCTGCACGAAGCACGGTATTCGGTTCGCCTATATGCCCGACTACTGCTGCACGGAGGTGGCCGAGCAGGCGGTGGCGCTGATCTTTGCCTGCGCGCGCAAGCTGTTTGCCGGTCGGCGCATCCTACAGGAGTCCAGCGCCAATCAGATGTGGGATTTCTCCTCCCTGGGCGACATCCACCGGCTGTTCGGCTCGACCCTGGGGATCATTGGCTGTGGCCGCATCGGCGGCCGCGTGCATCGCATCATGAAGGCCGTGGGCATGAAGATCATGGTCTGCGACCCATATCTAGATGAGCGGCAGAAGGGCGCCCTGGGCATCGAGGAGACCCACGATCTAGACACCGTGCTCAAAGAGGCCGACATCATCACTATGCACACGCCGTTGAATGATGAGACCCGGTACATGATCGACGAAGAGCAGCTCAAGATGATGAAGGAGACGGCCTACCTCATCAACACCTCGCGCGGCGGCGTCATCAATACCGCGGCTCTCGAGAAGGCCCTGCAGGAGAAGTGGATTGGCGGCGCGGGCATCGACGTGTACGAGGTCGAGCCGCCGCCGGCGGATATGGCCCTGTTCGGCCTGGAGAGCGCGACCCTCGCGGCACACCTTGGCTGGTGCTCCGTGGAGGCCGGCTGGGACATCCGCTATAAGATCGTGGACGATATCAAAGCGTGTCTGAACAACGAGCCGCCGGCGAATACGGTGAACACCGAGATTGATGAGGTGCTTGGCGGAAAGGTGTACAGGGAGGTGTGATCGCGGCATGGCAGACCGGTTGCAGAGGGTGCTAATACCAGACGAAGGAAGAGATGCTCCCGCGTGCCAGGCAACCTTCGCCCCAGACAACGAGGTGACGCTTTTCGAGGGCGACCGTCTCGACCTGCTGGCATCGATCCCGGACGAAGCGGCTCAGTTGGTGGTGACGTCGCCGCCCTATAACATTGGTAAGGAGTACGAAGAGCGCGTCAGTCTGGAGGAGTACTGCGAGCAGCAACGGCAGACCATCAGGGAAGCGGTGCGTGTTCTTGCGCCTGTCGGCAGCATCTGCTGGCAGGTCGGTAACCACATAGGCAAGGATGGCGAGGTTTACCCTCTGGATGCCGTGCTGTACCCAACATTCAAGGACTTTGGCCTACATCTCCGCAATAGGATCGTGTGGCACTTCGGGCACGGACTGCACTGCACTCGGCGCTACTCAGGCCGACACGAGACCATAGTCTGGTTCACGAAGACCGATGACTACGTCTTCGACCTAGATGCTGTGCGGGTGCCACAGAAGTACCCTGGCAAGCGCCACTTCAAAGGGCCAAAGGCTGGCGAGCTGTCTGGGAACCCACGCGGGAAGAACCCGACTGACGTATGGGACATCCCCAATGTCAAGGCCAATCATGTCGAGAAGACCGAACACCCGTGTCAATTCCCAGTCGAGGTGGTCGAGCGTCTCGTTCTGAGCTTGAGCGAACGGGGCGCACTCGTGATCGACCCGTACATTGGCGTTGGTACGACAGCTATCGCCTGTATTCGCCATGGGCGGCGGTGCGCTGGAGCTGACCTGGTGCCTCGGTATCTTGAGGTAGCTCGTGAACGCGTCAGCGCCGAGCGTGCTGGCGTCCTGCCGACACGGCCGATGGGCAAGCCTGTCTACAAGCCACCAGCAACGTCTCGGCTAGCCCGACTGCCAACCGAATGGGACAGCGCTTCAGAGGGCCAAGGGGAGGAGCGAGGTCTGTGAGAAAGGTCTACGAGTACTCCCACTTGGGGGGCGCGGAGATACTCCTCGTCAGGTACCCACAGATCAATGCGGAAATCGATGAAGCAATCGCCGGGATCGGCGGGATCGAGAAGAACAAGATCAGTAGGGAACGGACGAAGCGAGGTCGAGCGCTCTACGCTCCTAAAGAACTGAACGCCCGCTTCAAGCACGAATTCACGTCTCGCGGCTTCGACGAGTTGGTCGATAGGTACACGATAACCATTCCGGATTCCGACACCGCGATACCTGGCGCGTACAAACAGATCGACTTCGTGAAGGGCAGGGTGCTCGTCGAAGTCCAGTTCGGCAAGTACGCCTTCATGTTCTACGATCTCGCGAAGTTCCAGTACTTCTTCAACGACGAGAAATGTGATGTTGGCATCGAGATCGTGCCGTGCCACGCCTTACACAAACAGATGTCTAGCGGCGTATCATACGGAGAGCAGTTGGTGTACGATATTGAGCGGCTCAAGAGACACTTCCCGGCCGTACCGGTGAAGGTGATCCTGATTGACGTTGACGAGGCCGATGGGAGCGAGTAATTCGCCCTGAATGGCAGGCAAAGCCACTAAGCCCGCGCTCCCCGCCCCATCTTCTGGGGACGCAAGACCACCGGAGGAAACAATGCCTGACTACGACCTTCCCGGCCCGAAGACGGCCGAATACCTCGAGATGGCGGAGCAGTACGAGTGCAAAGGCTACGCCGGGCACGCACCCGTTGTGTGGCAGAGCGCCAGCGGCTGCATCGTTACCGACGTGGATGGCAACGAGTACATCGACTGGACATCCGGCGTGCTGGTGACCAATGTGGGCCACTGTCACCCCCACCATGTGCAGATGATCCAGGACGCCGTAGCGAAGCTGCAGTGCCCGTATGCGTACCCCACGCCGGAGCGTATCACCGTATCTAAGCGCCTTGTGGATTCGATGCCCGATTGCGCGAGGAATCTGGACCGGTGCTTCATCCTGACCACGGGTAGCGAGGCCACGGAGGCGGCCATGCGTCTTGCGAGGCGCTACACGGGCAGGCACGAGATTCTGAGTTTCTGGGGCGGTTTCCATGGTCGCACCGGCTCGGCAATGAGCGCAGCGGGCAGCATCGGGACCAAGAGACAGTGGGGGCCGCTGATGCCGGGGCACATCTATAGCCCCTACCCGTACTGCTACCGGTGTCCCTTCGGCATGGAGCCACAGACGTGCAACTTCCACTGCCTGAGCTGGCTGGATCAGATCGTCGAGGTCGAGTCCACCGGCGATCTGGCGGCGGTGATCCTCGAGCCGTACCAGGGGGGCGCCGGCTTCATCTTCCCGCCCGAGGGCTGGCTTACGCGGGTCCAGGAATGGTGTCGGCAGCGCGACGCGCTGTTCATCATGGATGAGGTCCAAGCGTCCTTTGGCCGCACCGGCAAATACCTGTGCATCGAGCACGAGGGGCTCACGCCGGACATGCTCTGCTTGGGCAAGGGGATCGGCAGCGGAATGCCTACCGCGGCACTCATGGCAGAGGCCAGGCTGTTCGACATCCTGCAATCCGGCGAAATGAGCAGCACGAGCGGCGGGAACCCCATCGCGTGCGCGGCCTGTCATGCGGTCTTGGACATCCTTGAAGAGGAGAAACTGGTCGAGAACTCCCAGAAGATGGGCCAGTACATGCTGGAGCGGTTCAAGCAGCTTGAGGCCGCCTGCAACGTGTTGGGCCAGGCTCGGGGCAAGGGGCTCGTGATCGGGCTCGAGCTCGTCAAAGACAGCGGCACCAAGGAGCCGGCGCCGGACTTGACCAACCAGGTCATTGACCGCATGGCCCGCAAGGGCGTTGTGTGCGGCAAGGTGGGCATCCACGGTAACGTGATTCGCGTGGCGCCGCCGCTGGTCATCACCCAGGACTTGGTCGACAAGAGCATCGACGCATTCGAGACGGTGCTGCAGGAACTCTCCTAATCTGGCTCAGGGCATACAGGACGGTCGCCGGGATGAAACGGCGGCCGTCCTTGTGTTGGTCCTTGGCCATGCGATACAATAACCTCTCTACAAGCAATTCAGCGACGTTCCCTCCGTAACTGGCGGCAGGGCTGGAGAAGATAAGAGCACCTGATGACACCAAGGGACCACATACGCAACTTCTGCATCATCGCCCATATCGACCATGGGAAGAGCACCCTGGCCGACCGTCTGCTTGAGGCCACGGGCTCCATCAACCAGCGTGACATGAAGGACCAGCTCCTGGACAGCATGGAGTTGGAGCGTGAGCGCGGGATCACCATCAAGGCCAGCGCTGTCCGGATGCAGTACACAGCGGCCGACGGCCAGACGTACCTTCTGAACCTCATCGACACCCCCGGACACGTTGACTTTCAGTATGAGGTGTCGCGTGCCCTCCGCGCTTGCGAGGGCGCCCTGCTCTTGGTGGACGTCAGCCAGGGCGTGGAGGCCCAGACTGTCTCTAACGCCTACCTGGCTACTGCTGAGGGCCTCCAGATCATCCCTGTGGTCAATAAGATCGATCTGCCCTTGTTCGATCGCGACGCGGCCAGCGAGGAGATCGAGAGCGTATTTGGCCTGCCGGCCGAGGATGTCATCTATACCTCCGGCAAGACGGGTGACGGCGTACCGGAGCTTCTCGAGGCCATCGTCGCGCGAGTACCTCCGCCCACGGGCAGTCACGGCGATTCGCTGAAGGCCTTGATCTTCGATTCAGAATTTGATCAGCACCGGGGCGTTGTCGCATACATCCGGGTGGCTGAGGGCAAGGTCAAGCGTGGCGATGCGATTCGCATGATGGCCACCGGCAAGAGCTTCGAGGTCAGCGAGGTGGGCGTCTTCACCCCCAGCATGACCGCAGTGCAGGAGCTATCGGCGGGGGATGTGGGATACGTGATGGCCGGGGTCAAGGGCGTAAAGGACGCGCGCGTTGGCGACACCATCACCAGTGCGTCTCGCCCGGCGGCGGAGCCCTTTCCGGGCTACCGGTCGGCCCAGCCAATGGTATTCTGCGGTATGTACCCGGCCGACAACGCCGACTACAAGAACCTGCAGGACGCCCTGGACAAGCTATCACTCAACGACGCGGCGCTCAAGTACGAGCCCGAGACGTCGGCGGCCCTGGGCTTCGGCTTCCGCTGCGGCTTCCTGGGGCTCTTGCACATGGAGATCGTGCAGGAGAGGCTCGAAAGGGAGTACGATCTCGCCCTGGTCGCGACGGCGCCCAGTGTGGTCTACCGGATCATGACCAGCGATGGGGACGTCCGCGAAGTCGAGAACCCCGCCCAGATCCCTGAGGCCGGGGCCATCGAGATTTTCGAGGAACCCATTGTGCAGGCGACGATCATGACCCCCCAGAAGCATGTGGGGGCCTGCATGAAGCTCGCCGAGGACAAACGCGGCAGCTTTGGGGAGATGGAGTACCTATATGGAGACAGGGTGGCCTTGCACTACAAGCTCCCGCTGGCGGAGATCATCGTCGAGTTCTATGACACGCTGAAGTCCATCACCCGGGGATACGCGACCTTGGACTACGACGTGGTCGGCTACCATGAGAGCGACCTTGTCAAGGTCGATATCCAGATCAATGGCGAGCCCGTGGATGCGCTGGCGATCATCGCCCATCGGCAGTTTGCCGAGCAACGTGGCCGGACGATCTGCCGCAAGCTGAAGGAGACGATCCCGCGGCAGTTGTTTGAGGTGAAGATGCAGGCCTCCATCGGTGGCCGGGTGATCGCGGCGACGAGAAACGCGCCGCTGCGCAAGGACGTGCTCGAGAAGTGCTACGGCGGCGACGTCACCCGCAAGCGGAAGCTGCTCGAACGGCAGAAGGAAGGCAAGAAGCGCATGAAGCAGGTGGGGGTCGTGGAGTTGCCGCAGGAAGCCTTCATGTCCGTGTTGAAGCTTGACTGAGCAAACCCGACAGGACAGTAGGCGAGCCCTATGACATCGTGGCATCAGATCAGGCGTGTAATCGCGGCAGTGGTTGCCGGGATCACGGCGGCACTACTGCAGCGCAACGGTGTGCACTTCGTCGTCGCCGTCCTGGGCGGGATCGCAGCCGCGGTCATTGTGGCCGGAATCGTCATCCCCCTTGTGTGGAAGCCCCCGGCGGCGGACAAGGACATCTGATTGGCCGGGCGTGAGGCCCTGTCTGACTCGCTCACGCCCAGCCGACCACTGCGTCTTAGAACCCTCCGCCAAGCTGGACATGCCCCAGAATCTGCAGGGCCGTAGGCCTAAACTTCTCCCAGTGCTGCTCAGGGCACTCGGCGACCACGTGGTAGCCGTAGTCTCCCTGCTGAGACGCCCAGCGCATCCCCTTCATCTTGACGGGCAGCAGGCCGACCTTTTTTGTGCATGTATACTCGGTGCAGACCGACTTGGTCTTGGCGAAGGCGTATGAGTACTGCATGCCGGTCTCATCGTAGTCTGGATGCTTGCTCAGCCACGTCTGGTTCTTGAAGAACTCCAGCAGCGCGCCGTCGGCGGTTCTCTCGATGGACACGGCGCCGCCTGCCATACGCTCGGCCGCGGCGGCGGTGTCGCCGATGGAGCCGGCCGTCGACGAGCCGTCCACGCTCACGCGGGCCAGTTTCGAGCCCTTCCAGACGACGGATACGAAGCTGCCCGCGGAGCCCGAATTGCTCGGCTCGCCCCACCCTGTCGGGTAGTAAGCGGCGAAGCTCTTCTCCCTGGAGACGATGCTCTCCCATTTTTCTCCCGGCTCAGCGGGGGGGCCGGAGGCGGCGATGCCCATGTATAGCAGGCCACCCACGAGCAGCAGAAGGCCTCCGCCACCCACTGCCACAGGCATGACCCACGGCGGTCTTCCTTGCGGGATTGGCTCCGGCTCGGGCTCGGGGGCACGCCGCGTCCGAGCCGCACCGGGGGTCGCCACCGAGGGCCTCGGTGCCGCGGCGGCCCCGGCGCCGGGAGTAGCCGCCTGCTTAGAAGCGCCACCAGCCTGTGCCGCTTTCTTCGGCGGCTCAAGGTCGGCGTTGCACCATGTACAGATATCGTTGCGATCGCTCTCCATTCCGCACTTGCTGCACAACTTGCCCATTGTGCGTCACTTCCCATTCCACCCAAATGACCCGAGCGACCGGGCCGTGCTCTGGTTGCCACTCTCGGCTGCTTTGCACTTCGCCGAGCATTATGTCCATTTTCGACGCTGTCCGCGCGGTTCCTGCCGCGGGCCCTTCACCCGGAAGGAATCAGGCCTTGGGAGGGGAAGAAGACAATGTATGCTGTCGCACACCACGCGGAGGCAGTTGGCCGCCCGGCGGAGCGCTGAGCAGCTTGGCACGGAACGTGTGTCATCACTGACCGCTCGGGCCACAGAGACCGAAATCGACCGCGAATCCGCCGCAGCAGGCAACTGCACGCGATAGGAGCCGTTTTCATGTACGAAGGGATTCTCGTGCCCTTGGATCAGTCCGAACTGGCCGAGCAAGCGCTGCCACACGCCGTCGCACTGGCTGAGGCCTTTGGGGCCACCATCCACCTCGTGTCGGTCGTGGCGGTACAGGCCCCTGAGGCCGTCCCGTCGGCGGGCATGGCCGCCGAGTGGGAAGAGCAGATCGACCGAGCCCGCCAGTACATGAGCGGCATTCGCAAGCGCATTATGACCGGCACCAAAATCGAGACTGAGTGGGATGTGTGTCAAGGCGACGTGGCCGAGGAGATTCTGCGCTACTGCGTCCAGCAGGAGTGTGAGCTCATCGTCATGTCCACCCATGGGCGCTCGGGCACGGGCCGCTGGGTGTATGGCAGTATCGCCGACCGCATTCTGCGCCGGGCGCCCGCCTCGGTGCTCCTGGTACGGTCGGTCGAGGAAGACTGAGCGCCGTCACAACGCATGCCGGGCTGCAACCCTCACCGGCGCCCGTTGCCACACAGGCGCGGGCGCCGCGGGTCGAAGGCGGGACCCGCGGAAAGTCGCCGAACTGAAGCGCCGACCAATGAGGCTACGGATTACCCATGTCCGACGCTAGGCCGCAGATATCGTACGCTGAGGCGAGTCAGGTCCTCAAATCCTACAACTTGGGCGCTCTGCAGTTCCTCCGTCCGGGCGCGGGCACCGCAAACCCCGCAGTCATCGCAGTGACCACCAAGGGCCAGTTCTTCGTGAAGCGGCGCAACCCTCGCTACGACTCCAAGGAGCAGTTGAGCTATGACCATGGGGTCGTTCAGCATCTTGCCCGGGCAGGGCTGCCCGTGACGCCGTCCTTGCGCACGAATTCCGGCAGTCGATGGGTCACGGGCGAACGTGGTGTCCACGAGGTCTACCCGCTTGTGCAGGGCAAGCCCCACATGCCCGGCAGGTCCGAGCAGATCCGGGCCGCGGGCAGTACCCTTGCGGCCCTGCATCTGGCCACACAGGATCTTGAGCCACCGGGCGACAAGACGCTGCCCAGGCTCCACGACCCACGGGACGTGCTGACGGGACTGCGATGGGCCCATCAACAGAACGTCGAGGAGGATGCCGACCGAATCGCCTGCCTGGTTGAGTGCGCCGAAACGGTTGCCCGTCGGCTACCGGACAGAGCCTACTGGCGCCTGCCCCTGTGCATCATCCATGGTGACTACCACCCGGCAAACCTGAAGTTCGAGGGCGACGCCGTGGCCGGCGTGTTCGATTTCGACTGGGTGGGCCGCGGGCCCAGGATGGTCGACCTCGCGGATGGCCTGCTGTTTTTCTGCGGTGTCCGCAAGCGGCCGTTGGACCCCGGCGACATCGTGTCCCTGACCCAGGCATTTGAGCTCGACAGGGAGATGATGGCGGCATTTGGGCAGGGCTACGGGAGTCTGATTGAGCCAACCGGGCAGGAGCTTGCGGCACTGCCGGAGTTGATGCGCGCACGGTGGCTGTTCTGTCGGGTTGACGCCATGCAGCGCAAGATCCCCCAAGAGCAGAAGCTGGCCTATCTGCTCGAGGAGATCGAGCTGCCCCTGCAACAGATTGAGAGCCACGAAGAATGGCTCGAATCGGGCGTGTGGCTCAGGCCCTAGTTCTTTCGGGGCCCGGCGCACGTCAGGCCTTCCTGAGCCCAAGCCTTTCCCGGGGGTCATCTCGCGCGCCGATGGTATGGGGAGGGGCCGCCCCGGAACGCTCAGAGGACGCTGGCAACGTGGCGCCTCGCGCATTTGGTGCATCCGGCGCCGCGGCCGATTGCGGCTCGGGGGTGCGGGAGCCATACAGGCCCGCCACTGACGCGGAGGTGTGCACATGGCCCGCAGAGCCGTCCTGTGGGACTTCGATGGGACATTGGCGTGGCGTGAGGGTCTTTGGGGCTCGGCGCTCATCGAGGCCCTCGATGAGCTCGAGCCGGGCCATGGCGTGAAGCGCGAGCACCTGCGTCCTCACCTGCGCAGTGGGTTCCCGTGGCACGAGCCACAGCGCCCCCATCCGGAGTTGTGTGAGCCCCAGGTGTGGTGGCGGCACATCGAGGGGCTCTTAGTCGGCGCCTTCCAGGCCGTGGGCTTTCCCATGGGCCGATCAACCCAATTGGCACGCGCGGCCCATGAAGCCTTCATAGACCCGACGACGTATCGCCTGTACGCAGACGCAGTGCCAGCCATAGAGCGGCTCTCCGGTGCGGGCTACACCCAGGTCATCCTGTCTAACCACGTGCCTGAGTTGGAGAGCATCGTCGAGGGGCTGGGAATTCGCGCGCAGTTCCGTGCCGTCATAACTTCGGCGGTCATGGGCTACGAGAAGCCCCACACGGCGGCCTTCCGGGCGGCCATCGAGGTGGCGGGCCATCCTGAGACGCTCTGGATGGTTGGGGACAACCCCATAGCAGATGTGGCAGGAGCGCAGCAGTGCGGCATACCGGCCATTCTCGTCCACTCAGAGGGCCCGGCGGAGCGCATTGCGACGGGACTTGAGCACGCGGCCGACATCATCCTCAGTATGGACCGAAGCTGACTGTCACGCCACCTGCTGTTGACGAGGAAACACGACCTGAGCAAAGACTCGCAGTTGAAGGGTTGGTCTGTCATGCATCGTCTTGCGCCCGTGTTGTTGCTTGCTCTTATCTGCAGCCTGTCGTGGCCGCAAGAAGGTGGGCTGATTCGGAATCCCGGCTTCGAAGAAGGCGAGGACCGACCGGCCGAGTGGAGCCTGGTGATGGAGGGCCGCGGAGCGGGCTCGGCAACATGGGTCACCGACAATCCCTACGCGGGCAAGTACTGCGCGCGTGTGGAACTCGCCGAGCCGGGCGACTACTGGATGGCGAAGCAGACCTACGCTGCGGGCACCGCCAAACCCGACCAGATGTACGTAATCAACGGTTGGTACCGCAGTGTGGGCGACTTCACGCATCCGTGCATCTACTTCCGCGGTGCGGACGGGGGGTTTCTGGGTGCGTGGGAGCGCTCGCTGCCGGCCGCGGCCCAATGGCAGCCCTTCGAGTTCGTGTTTAAGACAGCGCCGAGAACCGATCACCTCGAACTGCAGTTGCGCATCCAGGGCGACAAGGGTGTCAGTTGGTACGATGATATTGCCGTCCAGGAGGCGGGCCAACTGGTCGAGCGGGGGGAAGCGCTGATGGGG
>Ga0272441_10012489_pt1 | contig 12403 bp, 9 predicted proteins | sample SSMProp6N_FD_193582 | JGI IMG/M metagenome (GOLD analysis project Ga0272441, IMG submission 193582) | Marine sediment archaeal communities from Little Sippewissett salt marsh, Falmouth, MA, United States - SSM-Prop-6N | ecosystem: Environmental > Aquatic > Marine > Wetlands > Sediment ...
GCTCTCGAAGATCGTACAGGGTCTGCGGCGGAAGCTCGCCCAGGTGCAACGGGACTTCGCTTACGACTCCCTCCGTCTCGACGATGACGGGCTTGGCGAGCTTGCTGGCGTGCTGGTGGATTTCGCGGAAGACCTCCATAACCACATCGGGATGTGGGCCCTGTATGAGCGATACAACGTCGAGTTCTTTGGCACGCCTCTGCCGCTGACCTCGCGCAATGGCGGCGATACCGGCGTGACGGGCATTCACGTTGCTCGCGTCCGACACCTGCTCTGGATCTTATATCCCGCGCTCATCGACGGTCTCGCGCTTTCCCCAACCCACAAGGAGCTGTCGCTTGTCGCGGAGACGGCCAGCGACTTTCTCCGCAACCGATTCGAATCAGTCCCGCAAGACTCTGGCGTGCAGGCGTTTCTGCGAACGCCGAACGAATACGGATGGGACGTGAAGCGCAAGCTGATCTGGCTGGGCACCCACTCCTACATGTTCCGGGCCTTCTTCGCGGACTACATGGACGGGCAGAATGAGGGCGCCGGGGACATCGCGCACACCGACGACTTCATCTGCCAGGAATGCACGCACTGGTCGGGGCTCGGTGCCATCGACATCCTGGCGGGCGTCCTGGACATCTCGGACGATAACCGCAAGGACTTGCGAAGCTGGTATGAACGCCATGCTGCGTTTTACCAGTTGCTCTCGGTGAACAACGAGACGCTGGAAGCCCTGAACGTCATCAGTGATCAGCCGTATCGAATCAGGATCAACATGTCACGGCATCCCTTCAAGGCGGGGCAGCTCATTTTCGGCAGCTTGGTCCCGTGGCGCGGAGAATGGTACTGGTCCGGTGAGCAGAAGCTCTTCGGCGATGCGTCCGATGTGGACGTGGGCGAACTCAAGCCGACCATGAAGCGGCAGAATTCCCAAATCCTTTGCCGGTACTGGCGAGAGTACGAAGCGCTGGTGCGCCAGCGGGCCTCTGATCTGCACGATGCGATGGTGGCGTATCACGGCAAGGACTTGATCGAGTATCCCGACGGCCTCTCGATGGCGGCGGACTGGCAGAAGGAATTCCGCCACCAGTGGGAATCAAAGAGCCCGCGACAAGTGCAGGAGACGATCAAGAAACACGGATTGAAGGAGGGTCGCCCGGAAATGCCGATGCCGAAGGATCTTCTGGAGCACAAGAACGGTCTCGGCGTGTTCGTTAACCCCGACGAAGGCAAGGAGATCATGCAGGACTTCACGACGGTCATCGCGGGCCTCAAACGCAAAGGGGAAGGGCTGACCGAGGATGAGGAGTACTGCCTCCGAGGATTCATCGAGGCGGATGCGATCAGCCCGAGTTTCGTCAGGCGCGTGCTCGACGAGCACGGCGGTGAGTCCGTCAAGGTAGCCTTCCTGCTGCGGGACGAACAGCCCGACTACTGGCTCGATTATCTTCTCAGGAGCCGCAAAGGGCAGTTCTACCGGAAGCGCTATCCATTCGTGTCGGTGATTTGACGAAGGTGCGCCACATGAAGGAGCAGGCTGCCCAACCCGTCGCCACGAAGCTCAAGAAACTCGTGCTGCTGGCGCGCGATCTCCGGGCAGGCGAGAACTTCCAGATCACGCGTTTGACCGTGCTAAAGAGCTGGTGTGAAGATCCTCTCGCCGCCGGGCGTTTCGCGCTGCATCTCGCGGAACGCTCGAAGGGGCGAGTCGCCAAGAAGTACAAGGTGTTGATCGCCAACGCGCTGCGACAGTTGAAGCGGCATCTGGCAAACCGTAAGGGGCAAGCCGATGAGCTTCTCTGGCAGGCGCTACGGGAGTTGGAGGACTCGCAAAACGAATACCGGGATACGCGCTGGGGTCGCGTGCGGACCATCCGCTGCCGGGAGGCCCTCCTGGCGGAGCATGCTCTCCGCTGTGTGGCGCGACCCCACGAATCGGCACACTGGGGCTATCAGGCAGCGCGACACTACGCCGAGCGGTACAACCCCCGCTACGGAACGGGCCTCATCCCCGAATCCGCCTCCGCGGTCGACGACATCGTTACCTACTGGGCTCACGAGCACCACGGCAACGACGCCTCGCGGATACTCGCCGGGTTTGGGCAGGATGGCTGACGACGGGTTTGCGGTGTCGATGTCGTCCTGCCACGCCACCCGTAAGTTGGCTGTGCCGGCCATTCCTCGGCCTGATCGGCGCCGCTTTGCGTGCGACTCGACTTGCTACCAATTTGCTACTAAAATCGCGCTCAACATGCTCGGCATGCACGACATGCCGACGTGTTCTGGTGTCCCTAAGTTATTGGGTTTTCTGTAACTTGCGGTTTTGGAAGGACTTCGGGGAAGTGGGTCGGATTGGCTCATAACCCGGAGGTCGCAGGTTCGAGTCCTGCCCCCGCTATTAGCGCAAGGCTAGCAGAGGCAACCACTTAGGTGCCTCTGCTTTTTTAATGAATGGCCGTCTGGCCGCCGATTGTAGCGAAATTGTAGCTGTCAATTGGCCGGTCAGCCGGACGTCATCCACGCAGAGACAACCTCCGCTAGGCTCAGGTTCAGGTTCTTGTATGAGCCCAGGAGGTCGGCCCTCATGGCCAGTTTGTACAAGCGTGGAGACCGGTACTGGATCAGCTACTACCTCGACGGGGAGCATGTGTGCAAATCCCTGCGCACGACAATTCTGAAGATCGCACAGGAGAAGAAGCGCAAGATCGAATACGAATTGGCGATCGGTGACCTGCAGCCGGTCAGCAAGCTGCCGCTGCCGAAGATCCTCTCCGCGTTTTGCCAGCACCTCCAGACGACGCGCACGTACAAGTCGTACAAGAACGACTTCAGCCGCCTGCGAGTGTTCTTTGGGCCGATCTGTCCGGCGCTGACGCTCCGCGGCCCGGGCCAGCACTGCCCTGGCGAGAATGTGAAGCCACCAAAGGACCGTTACGCCGGCAAACACGTCAAGGTCAAACTGCTGGAAGATCTCACGCCCGAACTGATCAACCGGTTCCTCTCGGCGCGGGTCGAACAGGACGGATGGTCTCCGAAGTCCGTGAATCTGTTGCGTCAATTGTTGCACCGGCTCTTCTCGTACGCGATCAAGCACCACGGATTCCGGTCCCGCGATCGCCGCTATCCCAACCCGGTTGCCGCGGTCGAACGCCGGCGCGAGCCGGCGCCGGAGATCCGGTTCCTTTCGCAAAAGCAGATCGCCGAGCAACTCGAGGCGGTGAAATCTCACCCGGTCATTCACGCTCTTGTGGCCACGCTCATCTACGCCGGTTTGCGCCGTGAAGCGGCCTTGTGGCTCACGCATGACGACGTTGATCTCGACACGCGCATGATCCGCGTCCGGGCCAAGACGATTGACGGCCAGTTCTGGCAACCGAAGACCAAGCGCAACCGCACGGTTCCCATCAGCGGCGCGCTGCTGGCCGTCCTGAGCGACTACGAACCGCCCCGAGATTCGATCTGGTTCTTCCCATCGCCGACCGGGAAACGCTGGGGACCGGACAACTTTTCGCAGGACCTGCGGGCCCTCAACGAAGCGAACGGCCTGGTTTGGTCGTGCCTGGATTTCCGGCACACGTTTGGCAGTCACCTGGCACAGCGCGGCGAGTCGCTTTACAAGATCGCCACGTTGATGGGAAACTCGCCGGAGATCTGCCGCAGGCACTACGCCGCTTTGATACCAGAGAACATGCATGACTCGGTCGAGTTCACTCCCGCAGAGCGTGAGCCCGAACCGCCGGATGATACGCGAGCGCTGCTGGAGGAAATCCTCGCACGCGTCAGCGGCGAATCGGATCAATCGAGCGACAGACCCCGTTTACGGGTGGTGCGGAACTGAGTCACCGCTACTCGAGGGCCTCACGCGACTCGAGCCATTCCTCGATGTCGCGCCAGCGGTACCGAATGGCGCCGTTGCGGCCGCGGCCCAGGACGATCGGCTGGACGCCCGCCTCGTCCAGCCAGCGGCGAACCGAGGAACGGTGCGCATCGAGCAGACTGGCCAGCGTCTTCAGGCTCACGGTGAGCCGCGTCCGCGTTTGGCGTTGAGCGGAAGTTGGCATGGGAGTAGTTTCGCATGTCGCTGCAGATCACGGGTGCGATCTCGATGATCTTTTGCTGTCCGACGCAGCCGTTCGGTGCCTACAGGTGAATGCCGTCTCGGTGGCAGACTATCAACGTGGCCGTTCTTCACCGAACAGCGCCGACACCGGCACGGCCCACAGCTTGTCACCGAAGGGGACGATCGTGGAACCGCGGTACAGGACGACGCCTGCGCGGAATCGCTTTCCAGTCGTCTCAGCCAGATCGGAGAGTCCCTTGAAGTCGCTTGAGTTCAGCTTCACCGCGGCCTTCACTTCGATGCCAACCAGGTGGCCGTTACGGCGCTGCAAAACGAAATCGACTTCGCGGTTGCCGGCCGTGCGGTAGTAGTAGATCGCCGGCTGCGCCTGGCTCCAGGTGATCTGTTTGCGCAGCTCCTGGTGGACGAATGCTTCGAGCAGCCGTCCGACGTGTGACCCGGGTTGGGCGACTTGCTCGTGGTCGATTCCGAGCAGATACGCCAGTAACCCGGTGTCGTTCAGATAGGCCTTGGGCGCTTTGACCAGCCGCTTGCGGACGTTCCCTGCCCAGGCAGACAGTGGCTGATAGAGGTGCGTCGCCTGCAACAGCGTCAGGTAGCGCTTGATGGTGGGTTGCGACAGGCCGGAGTCACGCGACAGTTCGGCCATGTTGAGCAGGTCGCCGGACTGCGCCGCCAGAAGCGCCAGCAATCTCGGCATTTCGGTCAGGCTGGCGATGTTGGCCATCTCGCGCACGTCGCGCTGCAGGATCGTCGTGATGTACGAGCCATACCACGCCGCCCGGCGTTTGGATGCTGGACGGAGAGCGACCTCCGGATAGCCGCCGGTGACCATGCGTCGCAGGAGCTTGTCGCGGCGTTCTTCCGGAACACTGAGCTTCGAAAGACCATTCTCCGCAAACAGCCGATCGACAAAGGTCTCACGCACGTTGCGTAGTTCACCTTCAGAGAATGGCCATAGCGTGAGAATCTCCATCCGCCCGGCGAGGGACTCCGACAGCTTCGGCAGCAGCAGGATGTTGGCCGAACCGGTGAGCAGGAACCGTCCTGGCGTCCGTTTGCGGTCGACTTCGATCTTGATGGCGCGGAGGAGGTCTGGCGCGAGCTGCACCTCGTCGACCACAATCGGCCCGGAGGTCGCCCGCAGGAACGCGTCAGGGTCGCGCGTGACGGCCGAGAGGATCGCCGCGTCATCCAGCGTGAAGTACGTCGCCTTGTGCTTGTTTTCAGCAACCCAGCGTGCCAGCGTGCTCTTCCCTGTCCCTCCGTTTTATTCCGTCCTCATTGCTGGGAAAGGACTTGCGCATTTCGAGTGGAACGGCCCAATCGGCTACGATGAACCCTCACAGAATCCGAACTGAGGAACTGCAATGGGCTTCGTAGCCGGTGTCGTGCTGTTCGTCCGCGCCATGTTCGCCAGCCGCGCTGCGATTGTCGCCGAGAATCTGGCGCTGCGTCACCAACTCGGAATCCTCCAACGCTCGGTCAAACGTCCCCGGTTACGTCATTGCGACCGAATCTTGTGGGTCTGGCTGTCACGGCTCTGGCCCGGTTGGCGTGAGAGCCTGGCAATCGTTAAGCCCGAGACAGTGATCCGCTGGCATCGCCAAGGCTTCAAACTGTACTGGCGCTGGAAGTCGCGTGGCAAGCCCGGGCGGCCGAAGATCGACGCTGAGATCCGTAGTTTGATCCGCCGCATGTGCCGTGAGAACGCCACGTGGGGGGCGCCGCGCATCCAATCGGAACTGGCACTGCTCGGCTTCTCCGTCGACGAGTCGACCGTGGCGAAGTACATGATCAGTAATCGCAAGCCGCCGTCGCAAACGTGGCGAACGTTCCTTGAGAACCACGTAACTGACATCGCTGCGATCGACTTCTTCGTTGTGCCAACGGTGCGTTTTCAGCTGCTCTACTGCTTCATCGTGCTTCGGCATGACCGACGACGCGTGGTGCACTTCAATGTGACGCGACATCCGACGGCGCGCTGGACAGGCCAGCAAATCGTCGAGGCATTCCCGTTCGATGAAGCGCCACGCTTCCTGATCCGTGATCGCGACGGCATCTATGGTCACGACTTCCATGAGCGAGCAAGGCACCAGGGCATTGAGGAGGTGATCACAGCACCGCGGTCTCCCTGGCAGAATCCGTTTGCCGAACGTGTGATCGGCTCGATTCGCCGAGATTGTCTGGACCACGTGATCGTATTCAATGAAGCGCACTTGATTCGGATCCTCACCTCGTACTTCGCGTATTATCACGAATCCCGCGCTCATCTCTCGTTGGAACGGAACGCTCCGGTGCCACGTCGAGTCGAGCATCCTTCCGAAGGAAAGGTCATCGCGATCCCACAGGTGGGGGGCCTGCATCACCGGTACACGCGGGCTGCCTGAACAACTCAAGCCGACGAATCGGCGGCACTTGCCGGAGCGATACGTGCGCGCCCGCTGACTCAGCTCGGCCAGGCGATCAACCCCAATCACCCCCCTGCCACTACAATCACGGCCGTGCCCCGGGCAGAAAACGGCCGGATGAGATTTTCCGGAGGGACAGGGGACACGGGCGGCGTGGGCAGTTGACCGGCTGCCGCAGATCGTGTAATGTGAATATGTGATATTCAAATTGCACGGGAGCTCCAGATGATCGCCCGACACTTGGCGCGGACGCTCAAGAACGCCGCCCGGGACTATCCCGTGGTCACGCTGACCGGCCCGCGGCAGTCCGGCAAGACCACACTGGTGCGGGCCGCGTTCCCCCGCCACCGCTATGCCTCGCTCGAAGATCCCGACGCGCGGGCGTTTGCCCTCAGCGACCCCCGTGGTTTCCTGCAGCAGTTTCGTGGGCGGGTGATCCTCGATGAGGTCCAGCGGGCGCCAGACCTATTCTCGTACATCCAGGGCATTGTCGACGAGGCCGATCGGCCGGGGCAGTTCATTCTGACCGGTTCTCAGAACTTCCTGCTCCTGACGCGCGTCAGTCAGTCGTTGGCCGGCCGCTGTGCCGTGTTGCGGCTGCTTCCTTTCAGTCGGCCCGAGCTCATCGGCCGCGGACTCCGCGACGTTGCGACACTCCGTCCGCCGACGAAGCGGAAAGCGTTGGCCGCCGGACCGTCTATGACAGACGTGTTCCAGACGCTGTTCACAGGCGGGTTCCCACGAATCCACGACAAGGGGCTGGCGCCGCAGAGCTGGCTGGGCAATTACTACCAAACCTACCTCGAGCGTGACGTGCGCGATCTGCTCAATGTCGGCGATATCGAGGGCTTCGGGCGGTTCGTGCGATTATGCGCGGGGCGCAGTGGCCAGCTCCTGAACGCGTCGTCGCTCGCCGCGGACGCGGGCATCTCGCATACTACCGCGCGACGCTGGCTGTCGATGCTCGAGGCGAGCTTCGTCATTTACTTGTTGCGTCCCCATCATCGCAACTTCAACAAGCGTCTCGTGAAGTCTCCCAAGCTCTACTTCGTCGACACGGGCCTGCTCTGCTACTTGCTGCGCATCCGCACGCCAGGGGACCTGATCACGCATGCCGCCCGTGGGGCGATCTTTGAGACGTGGGTCGTGTCGGAGGCCCTGAAGAACTACTTCAATCGCGGGACCGAGCCGGACATCTACTTCTGGCGCGACTCGGCTGGGCACGAGGTGGATTTGTTGATTGACCAAGGATCGGAACTACGCCCCGTCGAAATCAAGTCCGGACAGACGATTGCAAGCGATTTCTTCGCCGCACTCGAGTATTGGCGCGAAATCGCCGGGGACCAGGCGGGGCCGCCCGGTCTCGTCTGCGGCGGCGATGACTCATACACGCGTAGCGGCGTTTCAGTTCTTTCGTGGGCAGATTGGGGATAGCTCGCCGCATTCGGTGGCGTCGCGGACCGATGCCACCGCCGATAGCTTCGGGCGGACCCTAGGCTGACGTAGGTGACTGCACACTCGACCGTCCCGCGTTTCGCTGTGAAGCTCGCCGGGGTCGCACCCCGGAGAGCCGCGTGGCACGGCATGAATGCCAGCTTGGGAAATCGGTGCTCGGCGCGCAAGCGCTTGCGGCGCAGATACTTACAACGCGTTTTTCGGCCAAAAACGAGGGTTACAACTGACCCGCAGGTCACTGACAACTCGATAACTAGTCACCACCAAGTGACGACTGACCATCTATGAAGCGGACGAAGTCAAGGGGGGCGTGCAGGGTCTGGCGAGAGAGCCTTCGCACATTCCCGTCGCCGTCGGCGTCGGTCAACCTGCCCATTTCAGCCGGCGTCGTTCGGCCGGGCACTCTCTCGCACATTCCCGGAGCCCGAGGCGGAGGGAGACCCTCTGCGGGCATCTTGCCGCTGAAGGCTGCCACTCCTGGTACTTTCGAGCGCGGGCCGGCGGAACAGAACGCTCAACCATCTATTCGGGATCGAATGTCGTGACCGCGGCCGCGACGCGATCGTCCCATGAAAAACGAATGCGACGGACGCCACCATTCAACTCGCCGAGCGTTGCGAATGGGCGCACGCTCAAGGTCAGTCTCGGGGTCGCCCGCAAAGTCGTTCCGTCCACGTCCCTCACTCGACTTCTCCGCAGTCGGCCGGGAACACCCCGGCTCAGTCAGTCTCAGATCAGTTGCGCCTTACCCGGTCAGGCGGCGCGCCGATACTCCTGCCCGTTCATCACCATTGACGTCATTACGCACAACAAACGGCGAGCCACTGCCGTGATCGCCCGCTTACGGCCACGCCGCTCAGCAAGCGACTCGAAGATGCGTCGCCAATGGGCATCTCGCCGCACGAGCTGCCATGCCGCTTGGCAGAGCACCCAGCGCAGGAGCCGCGAGCCGGTGTGCGTGATGCCCAGTTCGTGTCGTCGGCCGGCCGATTCGCGGATCGTCGGCGCCAGACCTGCGTAGGCGACGACGCGCTTCTGTGACCGAAAGCGGCGCACGTCGGCGACCTCGGCCAAGTACACCTCCGTCGTGATCTCGCCGACGCCGGGAATGCTCTGGAGCAACCGGCGGGCGGCGGCTTCGGCCGGCGGAGCCTGCGCAGCAAACTGCCGCAGGGCCTTGTGGACCTCGTCCAGCTGCTCCTCGAAGAAGTCCAGTTCACGCCATAGCTGAGTCACCGCGAAACGGTCAACGACCGACAGCTTGATTGCTGCGCTCGCCTTACGTCCGGCTGCGGTGAACAGGTCCAGCCGATCGGCGTTGTAATTCGAGAAGGCCCGTCGCAGGCGGTTCCGGATCGACGCGACGCGCACCCGCAGATACTGACGGTGACGGACCCACTGCCGGTGTTCCCGCTGTCGCGGCGTTGGCCGATACGCTTCTGGGATCATGTCCAGGGCAAGGAACGCGGCCAACACCTTGGCGTCGAGCTTGTCGCTCTTGCGCGTGCTCTCTGCGATGACTCGCAGCTTGCCCGGGTGGGCCAGCACCACGCGGTCCGCCATCGGTTCGATGAGTTGCACGAACCACTCGTAGCTGGCCGTCGCCTCGACCACGACCTGAAATGCCCCCAGAGTGGCAAACCACTTCCGGATGCCCTCTGGGTCGCCACACGCCAAGCGACGGGTTTCCAGGAGCTGGCGGGCCTGATTCACAACGCACACCACCGCAGTTTTCTTGTGCAAGTCGACACCGACGAAGTTCATGGGAGGCTCCTTGTGTGGAAACGATGGTCCGCGACAACGGACCACGGTGTACCACGGCCCCGGGATGCCTCACACCCCGGGGCGACCTCCGCTTCATAGTTTCAACTCAGTGACCAACTTTGTGAGAACGCGTTGCTCCAAACAGAACGCGAATCTCACAGGTTTGCACCGTGTCGCTGGCCCCGTCCTGGAACGTGGCGGCGACGCTCTGCCTTGGCCAAAACAGATGGCTGGACGGAAGGGGGCGCCACGCCTACTCAAGCTCACACTGGTTCCGACGTCCACAGAGGCGGTACAATTGCAGTGGGTTTGGGCCGAGCGCGAACCAATACTGACCGGGTTTGGAGGTGACGAGGCTCATGATGATCAGCCGGACCGGACCACAGATCCAATCGCGTGGCAGGCGCGTCGCGCCACCGAGGTGGTTCATGGGTGCCATCATGCTGGTCGCAGTTCCGATGGCGCAGGCGGACTTGTCGGTTCCAGGTCCATACGGGGCGGGCTGGGTCGAGGTCTCCGTGCCCCGCCCAGGCGGCGGGAGCTTCGATGCACTGCTGATCTATCCGGCTTCGGGCTCCGGGCAGGGGGCAACCTACGAGGCCAGCGGCGCGCCTTACCCAGCCGTCTCGTTCGGCCACGGGTGGATCACGGCCGTCACGCGCTATCAGAGCACATTGGAGCATCTGGCAAGCTGGGGTTACTTCGTCATCGCCAGCAGGTCCTACGGCGGGCTGTTCCCGGATCACGGCGCATTCGCAGACGATCTGCGCTGGTGCCTGACGTACCTCGAGGACCAGAACGCTGGACCCGGCTCGTGGCTCCATGAGCAGGTGGACACGGCAGCCTTCGGCGTCTCCGGCCACTCGATGGGTGGTGGCGCCAGCATCCTGGCGGCCGAACGTGATAGTCGCATTCGGGGCGTCGCGAACATGGCCGCGGCAGAAACCAACCCGTCTGCGATCGCTGCCATCGCTGGACTGCAGGTGCCGGTAGTCGTGATTGCCGGCGACGAGGACTCTATCGTGCCGCCTCCGGGGCATACGATCCCCATGTACGATGCCGCCTTCGCGCCGCGTCGGCTGCCGCTGCTGGATGGCGGGTGGCACTGTGGTTTCCTGGATGGCAGCTTCATCGGCTGCGACAGCGGCTCGCTCCCGCGCGAAACGCAACTGGCGCTGACGCGCGGCCTACTGACGGGGTTCTTCAACCTCTATCTGAAAGACGACCAAGCAGTCTGGCGACAGGTTTGGGGCCCGGAGCTATACGCCGAGCCACTGATCGACAACACGCGCGTGGACTCAGGCATCACGTTCGCCCCGAAAACGACGAGCTTGCACGGCTACGGAGGGCAAACCGTTGAGGTCGAGTTTCTGCTGACGAATAGCGGTCCGCTGTCGACGAGTTATTCGATCTTCGTCGAAGACAACGCGTGGTCGACGACCCCGAGCCCGGCGCAGACGCCGGTCGTCGACCCAGGTGTATCAATCGCCGTCAGCGTCGCTCTCGAGATCGCGGATGGACCGGGCACGGCAACCGACACCGTGTTGCTCAGTGCTCGCTCCGATCTGGATGGCGGTACGCGCGGCTACGCGGATCTGACCACCAAGCGTCGCCTGCTCGGCGACCTCAACGATGACGACGTGGTGGACGCGGCGGACTTCACCGCCCTCTCCCTTTGCCTCATGGGCCCGGATGTGGCGGTTTCGGGCGGATGCGAGGGCGCTGACCTCGATCTCGACCTCGACGCCGACATGGCGGATTTCACGGCGTTTCAGGTGCGTTTCGGAACGCCAGGATAAATCGCACGCTCTGGGCACCAGCGCCCGTTAATTGAACAGAAACCGGGATATGTCACGAGAAAAATCGAGACTGTGAACCGCCGGGAATGGTGCCGAAGTGAATAGACTCCACCTCGCCGTTTTTGTTCTTCCTATTCTGGCTTTGAGTCAAGGCTGCGGCTTGTTGTTCAGCGCTGCTGATGTCACGAACTCCGATGTCGAACTGCTCGTGTGCGGCCTGACGAACTGCCCCCTGCAAATGACATTGTGCATATTGGACCCGACGTGCCGTGAGACACTCACCTGCAATGCTGAATGCGGTGCAGGAGGAGCACAGAGCGAGCAACAAGCCTGCCACCTGTTTTGCCAGCTTTCCCGAGGAGAACAGAGCGAGATATACAGGTTGTTGGTTCAGTGCTTCGCCGACAATGGCTGTTTGCCAACCTTGCCGGAGGGCACGGATGGCCGATGTGTGGTAACCGGCGACAACATCCACAAAGTACACGTTCTTGAGAGCCTTGACGAGATCGAGGGCACGTGGCTGGAGGTGCGGGGCCTGAACTGCGGCGTGCCTGGGTCAAATTGGGAAGGTGGATATGATGCCCTTCCGTGCAGATCGAGTTCCTGGGTCTACTATGCGCAACAGTGGTGGTATCACACGTCCTTTTGTGCTCCGGGGAAAGACAGCGGCTGCAACGACACGATGGCGGTTCACCTGATCGCGGAGCCCAGGCTAAGCGACCACGAGCCGGGCTTGCTGGAAGTCCTCTACATTAACTCAGCCCTTCAACCCCAGGTAACACTTCACCCGTCTGCAAGATTCTCTGACTTTTCTGCGATTTAGCCCTTGCGCTGGGAGCGCGCACGCGCGTATATGGTTGCCATGCGCAGCTCGGCGACACGTACGGACGCGTTGGATACCC
>Ga0272441_10012490_pt1 | contig 12403 bp, 7 predicted proteins | sample SSMProp6N_FD_193582 | JGI IMG/M metagenome (GOLD analysis project Ga0272441, IMG submission 193582) | Marine sediment archaeal communities from Little Sippewissett salt marsh, Falmouth, MA, United States - SSM-Prop-6N | ecosystem: Environmental > Aquatic > Marine > Wetlands > Sediment ...
GAGCTCGATGGTCAGCGACGGTTTCGTGCCCATCACGTCGCGAAACCGGCGGACGAGGAACGAATCCGGGCCGCAACTGAAGTTCGTGATATACGTCGCAAACAGATTGTCCTGCCGCTTCACGTAGCGCGCGGCCTTGAGCACAATCTGGCCCCAGGCCCAGTACATGTCCGGCTGGTTCGGCTCGGTTTCCCAGGGGACGGCGTCGAACGGAACGATATGCACGCCGCGCGAGGCGAACTTCGCGGGGACCGCCATGTTCGCCTCCGCCGCGAACGCGTTGTAGGGGCGGCCGAACAGCACGATACCGAACGATTCCCCGTGCGTCAGGGCCTCGATCGTTTCGCGGATCTCCCGGCGCACCGACTGCTCCGCTTCCTGCTGCTTGCGTAGCGCGCACCGGAACGCACGTGCAGCGCGCCGTGGCCCGACCCCCAGCGCGCGCGCGAGCCGGATGAAGCCGGGCTGTTCCCTCTTGATCCCCTTGCGGAAGTTGAACAGCGGGCTCAAGATCTTGCGGTCGTGCAGCTCGTTTTTGAACGCGGCCTTCAGCACATAGCCTTCGCTCTGGACAAACACGCAGGTGTTTGTTCGATGCGGTACGCCTTCGACCGCAAGCTCCTGGATATGCGGCAGGAACAGGTAATCGGTGTGCTTCTGGAGCAGCGTGAGGAACATACCGTGCGCGATCTCGAACGGGAAACAGAACGAGGCGTTGCGCCGGTTCACGCCTTCGGGGTCCGCCCGTTCGGGCAGAACGGTCCGGAACCCGAGCTCAGCGAAGAACGTCGCGAACAGCGGGTAGAACGTGTTCGTCAGAAACGAGCGATTCAGTCCGATCGTCGGCGCGTCGTTGGATTGTTCGATTTCGGCGAAAATCACGCGTTGCCGCGATTCGACGTGGTTACAGGCCGGGCTGTCCTGTTTCTTGTCGAGCAGCGTGTTGTAGTACTTGTTGCAGGCGCCGCCGAACGGGTAGTTCTTGCCGTCAATCCGCAACACACGGATCCGGCATTTCCGGTCGCATTGCTCCGGCTTGCCGTTGCAGACGAACGGGTCGCGCTGCTCGACCTCGCGCGCGGCGAGCGTCTTGAGTTCGAACGCCTGCTCGTCAAGGAGCCCGAGCCGGAGTTGTTCCTTGACCACCAGCGCGGCCCCGAACGCACCCATCAGACCGGGTTCCGGCGGCACGATGATCTCTTTGCCGGTCAACGCGGCCATCGCGACTGGCACCGCCCGGTTGTAGCAGGTGCCGCCCTGCATGAAGACTTTCTGCCCGACCGGCCGCGCGCCTTTGACCCGGTTCACATAATTCATGCAGATCGAGTAGACGAGCCCGCCCACGATATCCTCGCGCGGGATCCCTTCGTGCGTCGCGTTCTTGATGTCCGAGCTGATAAACGCCGCGCACTGATCGTTGAAGTTCGGCGGCTTCGTCGCGCGCAACGCGATTTCGGCGATCTGCTCCACCTCGATGTTCAGGGTTTCCTTCGCGCTTTCCTCCAGGAAACTGCCGGTCCCGGCCGAGCACGCCTCGTTCATCGCGTAGTCGCTCGGCACGCCGCTGGTGAGATAGGTGTATTTCGCGTCCTGCCCGCCAATCTCAAAAATCGTGTCCACATCGCGATCGAAAAAGACCGCGGCCTTCGCGTGCGCGACGATTTCGTTCACGATGCTCTTGGTCAGCGCGTGCAGCCCGGCGATCCGGCGGCCGGACCCGGTCGCGCCGAGTCCGATGATCGGGATCGGAACCCCGACCTGTTCGTCGATCGCCTTGTAGCAGTTGCGGCTTGCCCCGACCGGGTCGCCGTCGGTGCGCAGGTAGCAGGAGGCCAGAATCGCGTCGTCGCGCACCCGCAGCAGGACCGCTTTCGTCGTGGTCGACCCGACATCGAGCCCGACGATGCACTCGTCCTGCGCGTGCGGCTCGGGTGTGGGCAGCGTGTTGAACGTGACCTTGTCCTCGTAGAAGGTCAGGCGCGGCAGAAAATCGAAATGGGAATGGCCGTCCCGGAACAACGTCTCGAGGTCGAGCTTGAACGGCGCCGTGCGGTCGGCGGCCCAGAGTGCGGCGCCGAGCGCTTCGAAACAGGTCGCCTCCTTGGGGACGTGCAACGACTCGACGTGCTCGCGCAGGAAGTTCATGGCGATCGGGTTGCGGCACACGCCGCCGATCGCCATCACGCGCGTGCGCCGGCTCTTCTTGACGAGCTCGAGCATCTTGCCGCCGATCATCTCGCAGAGCCCGGCCACGATCGCGCCCTTGTCGTGCCCCTTGTTCAGCGCGTGCGTGCAGTCGCTCTTGCAGAACACGGAGCATCGCCCGGAAATGCGGTGTGGTTTGTCCGGTTGCGCGCCGGCGATCGCCTGCTCCACGGACAAGCCCATGCGGCGCACTTGCTGCAGGAAGAACTCGCCCGTGCCGGCCGCGCAGCGGTTGCCCGTGTGTACGGTCGCGATCTTGCCGTCGCTGCCCAGTACATAGACCATGAACGTTTCGCCGCCCACGCTCAATACGCACTGGCAGCCCGGCGGCGGGGGCAGGGACTCGAGTGCGCGTTCGACGGCTTCCGGTTCCGACAGGCAGGGCGCGCTGAAGAAGGCCCGGAACTTGCGGCCGGTGACCGCGACACTGTGGTACAAGGCAGGATCATAGCGCGCGAGCGTGGCCGCGACCTGTCGTCTCGGGTTGCCTTCGTGCGGAACCGCGCGGACGGAGCGAATCGTGTTGCCGCCGTCCGCACGAACCAGGTCCACGACCGTGACGGTCGTCGCCCCTACGCAGATGCCCAGTGTTCTCATCGAAGAATCCCTTTCGCGGCCGGATAGCCAGCCCGGTATGATACGGGACAGCTGGACCTGCGCAAAGCCGGAAAGTCCGGGGCAGACAGTTGACAGGTGTTCCGTGACAGCGGGCAAAACCTTCGTCGGTCCCTTCGTCGATCCCTTCGTCGAAACCTTTCGCCCGCAAACGGGGACGTGACATCGCGGCACGGTTCTGGCACCTTGTTTTGCGTGAAGGAACAGGATCCGAACGAGCAGCCAGTAACGGATCGGGCACGGGACATCCTGCCGGCGGGCAGCCGGTTCGGCCCGTTCCGACTGGTGCGCCTGCTGGGCGACGGCGTGACGGGCACGGTTTATGAGGCGGAGCGGGAGACCTCGCTTGGCCCGCGCTGCGCGGTTCGGGTCTTGCCGCCGGGCCTTCCGAGTGAGGGCGGAGCGGCGGCGGCCGTGGCACGCCATGCCCGCACGCTCACGACGTTGGTGCATCCAAACATCGTGCGGGTCCGGGATACGGGTTGCACGGCCGGTCGATACTGGTTGGCCATGGAGTGGGTCGAGCCGGCACCGCTGGCTTCCGATGCGGATGCGCGAAGCGATGCGCCGGCCCGGACGGTCGCGAACCTGGCGGAACTGGCACAGGCGCGGGACACCCGGATCCCCGAGGAGGAATTGGTCCTGCTGCTTGCGGAAACCGTGGCGGCCTTCGCATACGCGCACAGGTTCGGCGTTGTGCACGGCGCATTGACCGCCCGCAGCGTGCTGCTTTGCCGGACTGCCGGACACTCGGCCGGCCGCGCAATGGTTACCGGGTTCGGGCTGGCCGCTCTGTTGGAAGCCGGCGGCATCGAATGGGGCGAGACCGGGCGGGACGGCGCCGCACCGCGCGGCGCGGCGGGACGCGCGGCCGATGTGCGCACGTTCGTCGCCCTGGCTGGTACGCTGCTGACCGGCCGTCCGTTCTCAAGCGATACGCCGCCGAGCGCATGCTGCCCCGGGATCGCCGCCGGTTGGGATGAAATGGCCGCGTATACGATTGCGATGCCGGACGCCGAGCTGCGGAACTGGCGCGAGCTGAACCGGCTCCTGCACGAGGTGCATCAGGCAGTGGACACCCGCGCGCGGGGCGGCGCGCGACCGGAACCCGACTGGCAGGACGTGCAGCAGGCGCGAGCGCGGGCGCAGGCGCTGTTCATGCGCCGGGTCTGGCTCGGTATGTTGGGCGCCGTGCTCGTCTCTGTCGCGGCCTGCGCGAGCTGGCAGTGGCTACGAGTGCGCGACGCGCGCCGGCCGGACCAGCCGGAAAAGCGCGTGCCGTTCTCAGAATCTGCGCGCGCGCCGGGGCCGGCGGCGGAATCCGTGCTGCGCGAGCTGCGCGAGTTGCGCGATGCGGGCGCGTTACTCGAAGCGAAGACGCGTTGCGAGACGTTTCTGGGAACGGTGTCCGGTGCGACGCAAGCGGCGGCCGAGCAGTTGCTTGGCGAAATCAATGTCCGGCTCGTGATCGGGCCGGATCCCATGCCGCTGAAGCGCACGTACGTGACCACTGCGGGCGACACACTGTCCCGCGTCGCGCGCAGGTTCAAGACAACCCCGGAGTTGATCATGCGTATCTCCGGGCTCGAAAACAGAACGTTGCGGCCCAGGATGGCGCTCGGCGTGTTTACCGGCAAGTTCCGCGTCGAGGTCCGCAGCGCGAGCCGCCAGCTCACGGTGTTGCTGGACGACGCCTTCTTCCAGCGCTACAGGATCGGGGTCGGCGCATACGACAGCACCGCGATGGGCCGATACCAGATCATTGCGCGCGGCGCGCGACCGGACGCCCCGAAAGGCCGCTACATTCAGGGCGGGGACTGGGGCAGCCACTGGCTCGTGTTGAACCACCCGGCGCTGACGATGCACGGCACCTGGGATCCGGACCGCAATGTCGGGCACGATGTCGGCTGGGGTTCCATACGGCTTTCGAACCATGATATCGCCGAGCTCTATGTGCTGTTGCCTGTCGGCACCGAGGTCGCGGTTTTTCCGGATTGAATTGCCGCGGCTGCAGCCGCGAGATCCGGGTGCGGAGCGTTGTGATGACAGAGCTTTTCGGTTCCACGACAAAACCGACGCATTCGCCGGTCGTGCGGGGCAACGCGGACGTGCGCCCGGAGGACGTGTACCAGGTCATCCTGCACAACGACGACCGCAACACGATGGACCATGTGGTCGGATGCCTGGTCTCCGTCTTCGGGCACAGCGTCGAGCTCGCGACCAAGATCATGCTGGAGGCGCACAGCAAAGGGCATGCCGTGGCGGAAGTGGAGGGGGAAACCGAAGCGCGCTTGCACCGTGACCAGTTACGCTCCTACGGGCTCGTCGCGACAGTCGAGAAAGTGTAGGGGGCGTGAAACTTGAAACTCGACACTTGAAACTCCAGGGAGAATGACTCACAGGGCCCATTGACGCAGGCTTGGCCCGCAACGCATTCTTTCAAATTTCAAATTTCAAATTTCAAATTTCAAATTTCAAATTTCAAATGCCCATCTATGCACTTACCGAGGCGCTGGCTTTTCCGCCGGTTGAGATGGCGGACCCGGACGGGTTGCTGGCGGTTGGCGGGGATCTATCGGTTGAACGGTTGTTGTTGGCCTATCGGAGCGGGATCTTTCCGTGGTACGGCGCGGGGCTTCCGATTCTGTGGCACAGTCCGGACCCGCGCTTTGTGTTGTTTCCGGACGAGCTGAAGGTCTCGAAGAGTATGGCCCGCGTCGTGAAGAGCGGACGGTTCTCGATTTGCTACGACACGGCTTTTGCGCGAGTGATCGAATGCTGCCGTTCGGCACCGCGTCCCGGCGAGCGCGGCACATGGATCACGGCGGAGATGGTTGAGGCCTATTGCCGGCTGCACGAAGCGGGCTACGCGCACTCGGTCGAGGCGTGGGCGGACGGGCAGCTTGCGGGCGGCCTGTACGGCGTCTCGCTGGGCGGCTGTTTTTTTGGAGAGAGCATGTATGCCAAAGCCTCGAACGCGAGCAAAACCGCGTTGATCGATTTGGCCGGAGAACTGAAATCGCGCGGCTTTGCTTTGATCGATTGCCAGGTGTATACTCGGCATTTGGCGAGTCTGGGCGCGAAACACATTGCGCGCAGCGAGTTTCTGCGAGTTCTGGGACGCGCATTGCGACAGGAAACACGGCGCGGCAGCTGGAACAGACGGAATCCAAGCACGAGCACGGAGGAGTAACCGCATGAACCCGACAGTACCGGTTGACGCAGGGCTCAAGGATGTGTGCCGCGAGATTGTGGATCGGGAGTTGAGCGAGCAGGACTGGGCCGCCCTGGAGGATCCGGATTGTTTCCGGTCCTCGCGCTATTTCGGCGGCTACGATGCCGCGGCCCGTATCTTCAGGTTCTCATGGATTGATCCGGCCGGCGAGCAGGTCACGGTCGGGTTCTCGTTGGCCGATGCTTCCCGCATTCTGAACGGCGAGCTCACCGAGGTGCCGCTCGCGGAGCCGGCCGAGACGGGCCCTCGCAAAGTCTGGGTCCTCAAGCTGCTGCTCGCGCTCGTCGTGGCGGCCGCGATTGCCGGCGCGATATTCGAGCGGCTCTCGGGCGATCCGGCGGCGAAACGGCGCGCGCAGGCGCTGGCGGACATCGCGGAGTTCGAAGAAGCGCTGGAGCGCTGGCAGACGGTGGGTGGCGAATTCCCCATGCGCGAGCCCGGCTTTATGCCGCCGGACCCGTGGGGGACCCCGTACAGGATCGATGAGGATGGGGATGCGACCATGATCGTATCGGCCGGCCCGGACAGGCGGTTCGGGACCGGGGACGATCTGAGCTCACGCCGCAGCGCCACGAGTGGCGAGAAGCCGCGGGAATGAGGTGGGGGGAGCGGCCAAGTGCGGGATCGACGAAGGGGCCGACAAAGTGACCGACGAAGTGGAGACCCGGATGGACAAAGGGTGTGAACCGGGAACCAAGCCGTGACATGGCAGGTATGCGGGCGGGCCTGCGCGCGGGGGCGGCTCACCGGGCGCGGCGCGCCGCGTCGGCGAGCTGTTCTTCGGTGGCCGGCCCGTAAAACCGGAGGAAATCGAGGAACAGCTCCGCGGTCCTGTGCCCGCGCTCGGCGGCCTCCATGTACCAGTAGGCGGCCTCGCCGTAGTCCGGCTCTGTACGGCGCTGGATCCCGTAGTAGTGCAGCTCGCCCATGTAGAACTGGGCAGCCGGCGAGCCGGCCTCGGCACGCGCGGTCAGGTCCTTGAGTGCTCTGCTGCTGCGGCTCTTGGCGGCCGTGTACAGCCAGTTCACGGCTTTGACGGTGTCCGGCTCGAGCCCGGGTCCGCCGCGCTCGTAGAGCGTCGCGATTTTCGCGAGTGACATGCTCGAATACTTGGGCATGCCGGGCACTTCATGCCGCACGTCCGCGGCTTTGCCGTACCATTTGAGGGCGAGCCGCGCGTCGGGCTCGACGCCTTCGCCGGCCGCATACATGTCGCCGAGTATCATCATCGATTCGATGTTCAGGCCGGTCCCTTCCTGGGCCGATTTGCGGTACCACCGGATCGCCGCGCCCGGGTCTTTCGGGACGCCGCGGCCCTCCCGGTACATGTCGCCCAATGCGCGCATGGCGCCGCCGCGCTTGTTCTCGGATGCGGCGCGCATGTACCATTTCCGGGCAAGCGCATAGTCCTTCTTCACGCCGCGCCCGCGTTCGTACATGCTCGCCAGCTTGTTTTGCGCGTAGCTGTCGCCCGCCTCCGCGGCTTTCGTGAACCAGTACAGATGCTGGGCCGAATCCTTCGGCACGCCGTGCCCTTCGCTGTAGCGGCTGGCCATGATCCGGCACGCGCGCCGGTTGCCCTGTTCGGCCGCCCGTCGGTACCAGGCATAGCCTTGCGCCTCGTCTTTCGCCACGCCCATGCCCGAGCAGTACATGCGGCCCAGCTCATATTGGGCATCCTCCGCGCCCTGTTCGGCTGCCGATTCCAGGCCGGGCAGCTTGCGCGCGGCCTCCAGCCAACGCGCTTTGCCGCGCCGCGCACGGGCCAGTCCGTCTTTCGCGCCTTTGTTCCCGGCGTCCAGCGCTTTCTGGTACCAGTCCAACGCCTTGTCGTAGTCGAGCGCCACGGCCCGGCCCCGCAAGTAGAGATCGCCCAACTCGCACATGGTCTCCGTGCAGCCCTTGTCCGCGGCCGCCTCGAACAGCACGATCGCTTTTGTGACGTCCTTCGCTATCCCACGCCCGTTCGCGTAACACCTGCCGAGCAGCCATTGCGCCCTCAGATACCCGCCGTCCGCCGAGCGGCGATACCACTGCACGGCTTGTCTAGAGTCTTTCTGCTCCTGTACGCCGTATTCGTAGAAATAGCCCAATACCTTCTGGTAGAACGCGTCGCCGGACTCCGCTTGCTCCATCAGCCACAGGTACCATGTCTCCGCGACCAGGTCCGGAATCTTCTTCGAGACGCTCTCTTTCGGGAACAGCCGGTCTGTCTCGCGTGGCGAGCGGCCCTGCGCCAGCAGCGCCTCGCGGCAGATATAGACTGCAACCGCATGCCCCTCCTTCGCCGCCGGCGTGAATGCCGAGCAGATCTTCCGGAGCGATGCCGGCGTGCCGTCGTAGGCGGCCGGTTCCACATCGGTCGGCATCGTAACCACGCGTAGCGTGGCCGCCGGGCTCGGGACAAGGATAGATGCCAGGAACAGTGCAGCCACCACGAGCAGAGAACGGGGTGCCGCTGTGCGTGTGCGGTTCATGGTGCCCGTATTTTGGCAGGGCTCTGCGTGCAGGTCAATCGCGCGGGGACTCACACGGACTCACACGGACTCACACGGACTCACACGGACCCACACGGACGGACACGGACGAAAGACGTTGGCATCCGGCTTGGGAATGTCTTGCGACGGCCAGAATACTTGGGGTAGAGTCAGGCGTTTTGTTCGATTGAAGCCACAGCGTACGCCTGCCCGACGGCCTGCTGTCGTCGGGGGCGCTTGCACAGGAGCCCCGAACATGGCCACGCGGACTCAGGACGACGGGCTGATCCCGAAACATGGCGGATACAGAAGAACGAAGACGTTTCAGCTCGCGGACGAAGTCAAGCGGGCCAAGAAAGCACCCGCCGAATACGGGGTGGATCCTGCCGTGCCCAGCCGCCTCCGGCATCCTGACCCGAACGCGCGTGTCTCCTCCGCCATCTCGCCAAAGGACCTGCCCGCGGTACTCGCGGCGAACGGCGCGCTGTCGCTGCTGAACCTGTGCATCTACCTGGTCGGCCGCCAGATGAAAGCCCAGGCCAAAGCGCTTGAAGATGAGGGCGGTTTCACGGAACGGATCTATCGCCGGCGCACCGAACGGCGACGGGAATCGGAACACGGAAACAGCACCTGACCGAAGTACGCGGCGGCTTGAGCTGTCCGTGTTTGTCCGTGTGGGTCCGTGTGGGTCCGTGTCTGACGCGCCGTAGTCCCGAGGCGCCCCGACATCGTGAAGTACGAGTTGAACGTGCCGCGGATCCGGTAGTTGGCGTGATCGAAAACCGGCGAGACACATCGACTCGGACCGATCAAGTTCGCGATTAGGTTTTCGGAGCTTCCGGCAACGACGTGCTGCGGGTGGGCTCGCGCACATCTTTGGGATGATGTCTACGACTCGCGCCCCGTCGCCTGCTCAGGGCAGCCTGAGCAGGTAGTCCTTGTCGACGGTATAGTCGCGCCCGGTCGTCCCCTCCAGCACCGTCTCGTAGAACCGCATCACGAGCGCGAGCTTGCTCGCAATGATCGGGTTCTTCCCTGCGGCCCGGAACGCATAGCGCGGCTTGCGGACCAGAACCATGAACGTCTCGGCAAAATCCTCCTCGTCGTTCGTGGTCGCGTATTCGCTGACATAACCCAGCTCCAGGAAACCCTCCTTGTCCCGGCGCTTGCGTTGAAGGTCGTTCCACTCGCGGGAGGGGAACAGATGCAGGAATCGCTTCTGCAGTGTGTGCGCGAATTCATGATGGAATGTCTCGGGAAACGCGATCCAGATGATGCCCGACTGATCGGACAGGCCCGTGGTTCTTCTTCGGCGCTTCTCCGGTTTCGGCAGATTGCTCACGAAATAGATGCAGACAATCGTCTGCTCCAGTAGCGGGGCCGGGTACTTCTTCAGCTCGTCCGAGAGCTGCTTGAACCGCGTGAGCCGTTTCGAGCGCGACTCGATTTCCTTGGTGCCGGGCTCGAAGGCGAGCTTGCCGCGCCGGGCGGAAACGAAGTCGAAATCGACGGGGATCTGCCCGTAGAACATCGCGGTCGGATGCTGGGCCGGCCCGTGATCCGCTCTGTTGAAGCGCGGCCCGAAGTCCGGGGCGGGCGGTGGCGGCTTGCGCGCAGGCGGCGCGCCGGCGGCCGGCCTCACGGGTTGCGCCTGCCCGCCTGGCGCCGGCGCTGCCGACGGCGCTTGACCCACCCTCTTGCGCGCCTGTTTGCGCCTGACCAGCTCCGCATCGGATATCAGCGCAGAGTCGACGACCTTGCCGTTCTCGATCGTGACGGTGCCGATATCATAAACCAGCACCGTCCGCGCGCCCTGGCGCATCGTGCCGAGCGGCGGACCGAGCAGCCATTCGACCTCTTGAACCGTGAGCCCGTTACGTATGCCGTGCGGCTCCGCAGCCGGCTCCGCAGCCGGCTCCGCGGCAACGGCGACGGACCACGCCAGGAGCGCGGCGCACAGGGCGCCGCTGGAAACGTAAAGCGTCCTTTTCACGGTGTTCGGAGAGCATACCATGTTTCGGTGCGGATGCACAACCGGGCCAAGAAGCAAGTCGGGGGACGGGCTACGGCTCCACGGCGATCCAGTTGATGAAGGAGTCGAGCGGCGCGCCGGACCGGGTGTACTTGATGTTCAGCGACGCGTAATCGCCGGAGTTGGACCAGGCGGAGACGGTGACGGACGCACCCCAGGAAGTCCCGTCGGCATCGTTCGCGCGAACGTATTCCAGGTCATCGCCCGCCTCGTCCTTGTAGGCGATTGCCGGCCGGCCGTCGACCACGGCCAGTGAGTTGTAGAGCCCGGCATAGCCGCTTGATTCGACTACAACCGGCGCGCGCCAGGCGCTGCCATGCGCGTTTTCCGCCTGTGCGTAGTGGAGCACAAGGTTCGCATACGCGCAACTGCCCGTCGTGAACGTGCAGGCCGGCTTGCCGTTCACGACGGCCAGGTTCCCGTCGTAGCCTTTCGGCGCCACGGTTACCGGCGCACCCCACGCGTCGCCGTTCGCATCGCCGGCCCGAACATAGCCCAGCCCGTGCAGGCTGGACGAGAACAGAATCGCCGGGCACCCGTCGACAACCGTCATGGCGTGGAGCGTAGCGCTCGTCTGCACGGTGTACACGTGCTGCTTGATGAACACGTGACCGGTGAACTGGGTCGGCGCCGAACTCAGGACATACAGATCGGCTGTGTCGCGCACGTCGGCATGCGGAGACAGAATGCCTGCGGTCACGACGGGATTTGTGGCGAACGCGGCGGAGAACGCGACCACGAAGTTCGTGTCGTAGGATTGGAAGAGTTCCTGGGATTCGAGCGAGGAGAGCGGGAGCACGCCGGCCTCGTACTTGTGCGCGAGTTGTGCGCTGCTGACCGCGCCGTCTGCGATCTGGTCGGCGCCCACCGCATCCGCGGCAATCTCGTCGGCCCCGACGGCCCCGTCGGCAATCTCCGCGCTCCCGACCGCGCCGTCTGCGAGCTGCCGGGCGGTGATCGCGTCGTCGGCGACGGTCTCCGCGATCAAGCCGCCGGCGCAGAGGATCAGATCGAACCGGTACACGCGTCCGGCATTGGCGCCCTCGGTATCGTCGCCATCCGCGCCGATGAGCAGTCTGCCGGACGCGCGCCCGGCCACTGCTCGGCCGAACAGGTCGCCGGCATCGGGTGACGGGTTCCGGATCGTCGCCTCGAGCACCCCGTCAAGCGTGTAGAGATAGGCGCTCCCGCTGTTGGTGCTCGGTATATCATCTTCAGCGTTCCCGATCAGCAGTCGGTTCACGCCGACCGGGCCGAGCGCCGCGCCGAAGTACTCGACCGCGCCCGGTTCCGGGTTCTCGATCGTGCGCACGAGTGTTCCGGCATTGTCATAGAGATAGACGATCCCCGCGCTCGTATCGCCGGCATCCCATGCGTGCGCCGCGAACATGTTCGTGCCCACGGATGCAAGTGTCGCGCCGAAGTAGTCCGCGCCCGTGCCCGCCGGGTTCGTGACCGTTGCCAGCAGGTTCCCGGCCAGGTCATACAGGTACACGCCGCCGCTGTTCGGGAGCAGCCGGTCATCGTTCGAATCGCCCACCACGAACCGGTCCGGTCCGGCCGCAGCCACCGCATCCCCGAACGAGTCCCTGTTCAGCGGGGTTGGGTTCGTGATCGTGGCCAGCAATGTACCGTTACGGTCGAAAAGATAGGCGCTGCCCAGCGTCTCGCCCTGCTCGTCATGGGCGGGAGCGCCAACCGCGAATCGGTTGGTGCCGACGCCGCACAGGGACATTCCGAAAAAATCGCCCGGTGCGGCGGGGGCCGGCGCGGGGTTCGTGACGGTGGCCAGCAGCGTACCGGTCAAATCGTAAAGATACACCGAACCCGCGTTACCGC
>Ga0272441_10012492_pt1 | contig 12402 bp, 14 predicted proteins | sample SSMProp6N_FD_193582 | JGI IMG/M metagenome (GOLD analysis project Ga0272441, IMG submission 193582) | Marine sediment archaeal communities from Little Sippewissett salt marsh, Falmouth, MA, United States - SSM-Prop-6N | ecosystem: Environmental > Aquatic > Marine > Wetlands > Sediment ...
ATTTTAGGCAGTGCTCTTTACCTATTTTGGAGTGAACCTGCTACCCGGACTGCACAGCTACGGAAAGGCGTGAGCTTGAAACGGCATCTTGCGAACCAGAACGGAAGTCGCCGGCATTCCGCAGCCCGAAGCGGCCGCGATAACCGAAACGCTTTGACCTGCAGGCCGGCGAAACATTTTCGGACAAAACTTTTTTCTGATGAAAGGTAGAAATCAGCATTGATCACCGATACGCTGGACAAAGCGATACTCAATCGTATTCAAACGAAGTTTCCTCTGACATCCAGACCTTACGCAACCATTGCCAAAGAGCTTGAAACAACTGAAGAAGAGGTGCTGACCCGGGTCTCCAAGTTGAAAAAAGAGGGCATCATTCGGCGAATTGGAGGAAATTTCGTACCAGGAAAAGTGGGATTTGTAAGTACCCTGTGCACAGCACAGGTGCCGGAGGACAAAATCGACTTGTTTGCGAAGACGGTCAACACGTATCCCGGCGTTACACACAACTATCTTCGGGACAATCCGTTCAACGTGTGGTTCACCTTCATTGCACCTTCAAGGGAGTCGATTCGGAAAAACCTGGATCGAATTGCAGAAAAGAGCGGTGTCAGCAACATCTTGAATTTACCGGCAACACACGTGTTTAAGATCAAGGCGAAATTTGAGGTGTCGTAAGAAGCGTCATAGATCGGTGAACACCGATTCGATTTTACCGGAAAGATCCATCACCTGGTAGGGCTTCTGGATTACGGCTGTCGGAGGTGAATCGCCAAATTGATCGAAAACCTGCCCCTCGGAAAGACCGGTGGCGATAATAACGGGAAGTGCGGGGCTCTCTTTTCGTAAAGAGTCGAAAACCGCCTGACCGTCCATCCCCGGCATTGTCAAATCCAGCACAACACAGCCGATGGAAGACTTGAATTGGTGAAACTTTTCAAGTGCCTCCTCTCCGCTTCCGGCAACGATCACATCATGGCCCAAGCGCTGCAAAATGGCAGAGCCCACCTGCAAAACCATCTTTTCATCGTCAACCAAAAGCACCGTACGGCTTTTTGCCAAACTGTCGAGAGACTCGGTATTCATCTTTGCTTTTCCTGACTCTTCACCCACGTTTTGTACACCAAATTACAAATGATTTCAAATGGAAACTTGTATCTTTGTGTGACCCCCGTTTTCAATGACATCAGGCACCCGCTTGGGTTCAACGCATTTCGATAGGGATCTTTGCGTTCAAGCGAATGCTTTTCAAATCGATGGCCACATCGTAGGCGAGAAGCTCCACCCCCTTTTGCGCTGCTTCACGCAGCATTTTTCCATACACGGGATCAATGGTATCTGCAGGAGAAAACAAAACTGCATCCGTGCGTTGAATCAGAAAAAACATGACGCATCGATATCCCTTTGAAACGAGGTCCTGCAGCTCCCTCAGATGCTTTTGCCCCCTTATGGTCACGGCGTCGGGAAAGGTAGCCAAGCCATCGGCCACGAGCGTACAATTCTTCACTTCCACATAGCAGGCACGGCGACGGGCCGGCGAAGTCAAAAAAAGGTCGATCCGCGAATTTTTCCCTGCTTTCACCTCACGCTGAACACAATCGTATCCACTTAATTCAAGGACATCTCCGGAGGCGATCGCAAGAGCAGTAAGACGGTTGGGCACCTGAGTGTTGACCCCAACCATCGAGGTCGGCATGTGAATCAATTCCCAAGTGTAGTTGAGTTTCCGCTTTGGATTATCGTGATAAGAGAGGTAGACGGGTCTTCCGCTTTGGCAGCAAGCTTTCATGCTGCCTGAATTCGGACAGTGGGCGGTGACGACCTCGTCGTTCTCCAAAAGAACATCCGCCAGGAACCGTTTATAGCGCCGGATGAGCTTACCTGGAATCAATTCCGGCCATTGGAGGAGACCTTTTGCCATGGGATCAACGACCTTTTTAAGTGGTTATGCCAACTGTTCACACGCCACAGCTCATTCTGGACGGCTTCTTTTTTTTGCAACAACAGCATTGAGAAAGGGCCCATTGTTGTCTTGTTGAATTCTTCAACAGACCATGGAACCATTGACCCAAATGCTTCCTGACAACGTAACTAAAAAAAATGATCGTTTCAACAGGAAGCGAATTCGCATCCACGACATTCTGCCTTCGACGCCATGGCATCCATTAAAGTCCGATGGATGACAACCGATAGAAGCTTCACAGAATCAAGACCCACCCGTTAAGCGGAGGGTTCGGATTTTCGGTCATACACCGGAAAGACAAAAACGCATGCACATCCACCATTTGGACTGCGGCCGGATGCCTGGCAAACGATTCGAAAACATTGGATCATTCGAGATTGTAGTTCCATCTGCGTTGACCGAGGTGAAAGTGTGTCAATACCCGTCGTTTCAACAAAGAAAAAGTCACTCGGGAAAGTGGTGGCTGTAGAGAAAAATCGAAATGCTCGGTTAGAAGAAAAAAACGCTCAGATCCTCAAAGCCAAAAAGATCGCAGAGGCGTCAAACAGAGCAAAGAGTCGTTTTCTATGCGACATGAGCCACGAAATCCGAACACCGATGAACGCGGTCATCGGTTTTACCGACCTTCTGCTGGAAACGGAATTGACCGATTTGCAGGTTGAGTATGTGCGCACCATTCAGCAAAGCGGCATCGCACTCCTATCGATCATCAACGACATCGTCGATTTGTCCAAAATTGAATCGGGGGAGCTCGATTTTGAGGCCATCCCCTTCGACCCGGAACTGCTGGCCTATGATGTGTGTAACTTGGTCAAACCGAAGACAATTGACAAACCTGTCGAATTGTTGTGTAGAATCGATGATCATCTGCCAGCCATGGTCAAAGGCGACCCGCTGCGGTTTCGACAGGTCCTGACCAACCTCCTCGACAATGCGCAAAAATTCACCGACGCCGGTGAAATCGAGCTTTCATTACAATTGGCTGACCAGAAAAAAAAAGGTGTCAAACTTCAGGCCTCCATACGTGATACGGGGATCGGCATTCCCTTTGCCAAACAAAAGTCGATCTTTGAACCGTTTCGTCAATCAGAAAGAAACACCGCACGAAAATACGGCGGTTCAGGATTGGGGCTTTCTATTTGCAGGAAAATCGCCAGAATGATGGGCGGCAATGTATGGATGGAAAGCAGCAAAAGAAAGGGATCTACCTTTCATTTTTCCGCTTGGCTTGAAAAGAGTGAAAAGCTCCCCGACCCGCAGCTAATGCCGGTGACATGTGTTGGAAAACGAATTCTAGTGGTGGACGACAACCGAACGAATTTAGAAATCCTGGACCGGATCTTAACTGCCGCAGGGATGGTGCCGACCACAACCCATCGAAGTGAAAAGGCACTTTCTATCCTTGAAGCAGCCCTTCAGGACGCAACCCCTTTTCAACTTTGTATGGCAGACATTCGAATGCCGCATCTGGATGGCTACGCAGTGGCCGAACAAATCCGGTCGGCTGAATCAAGACTGTCAAAAATTCCATTGATCGCTCTTTCCAATTCCCCCAACCGGGATGCAAAACGATGCGAAAAGGCAGGTTTCAATGGTTTTTTGAGCAAACCGGTGCGGCGAAAAAAATTGTTTCAGATGATCGACCGTATTCTCCAACAAAACAATCGGCCGGGGGATGACACCAAGATCAGTCCGAAAAAAATCCACACCCAATACTCGGTCAGGGAAGAGTTGAAACACGCGATAAAAATCCTTCTCGCAGAAGACAATCCGGTCAATCAAAGGCTAACGGAGATCATGTTGAAAAATGCCGGATACAAAGTGACGGTTGTAGGCGATGGGACAGAGGCGGTGGACACGTTCATTGCCGACCCGGAGAATTTCGATCTAATCTTCATGGACATCCAGATGCCCGAAATGGACGGAAAAGAAGCAACAGAAAAAATCAGGGGAAAGGGCTTTACCCAAATTCCCATCATTGCGATGACGGCTCATGCCATGGCAGAGGACAAAAAGCTGTGTGTCGATGCCGGAATGAACGGCTACATCACCAAACCCATCAAGCGCGAAACGGTCTTCGCGGAAATCAAGAAATACGTTTACAGGGAAACCGTTGCATGAACATCCAAAGGTGGGGGAAAAAGATTGGTATAAGCGAGAAAGAGTACCGGGAGTTACTGATGCTCTTTCTTGAGTCAGGCTCAGCGGACATTGCTCTGTTGAGAAAGGCTCTCGAATCCGGAAATGCGCAACAGGTGGCCCGATGCGCCCACACCCTCAATGGTGCTGCGGGAAACCTCGGATTGGATCAGATCCATGAAAAAGCCAAAAGGATCGAAAGCGCTGCCAATCTGAATTCTCTAGGCACGGTTTCCGAGGATCTTTTCTCCTTGAAAAAGCTTTTCGATGAAATCAGTGAAACGTTGGAGGAAGGCCCATAAAACTCCGCCAGAAAAACCTGAGAAAGCCCGCTGAGATCATCTTCGTCCTGTCTCTCCCCGCCCAATTTTGATATGCTTTTGGCATGACAACACCCATCAATACCTACCAGAATGAGCTGTATAAGCGGATCAAAAGTGCCATTCGACAGAGCGGCCGGCTCACGGATGACGTGCTCTCTTATATCGACAGCGCCTTGTTTTTGCGGGATACGGATTCACTAATCGATTTCATCACGGATGAGACGGACTGCGAACGTGATACACTTCTGGACCTCATCTTCTCCCCGGATGAGACCGTCCAGGCGGACCTCGAACCCTTGTTGGAATCATACGATTTTTCGTCCAAGGACGAGGTGGTGATCGAAAATCGTCTTTTCTCCACACAGATTCTCGCTCCGATCCAGTTGCCCGACAACAGCATTCTGGCAACGATATCAGTCCCTGAAGAAATAACAACGCACTACTTGAAGAGGTTGAACATCGCCAACCAACTGGATCCACAACTCCGGATGTCCATAGAGAACGGCGTCAGCGCGAAACGGTGTCCGGTTGTCAAAGTGATGATGAGAAACGCAGGTTTACGGCCGCATGGCCATCAGCTTCTTTTTTTACGCCGCTTGTTCGAACGGCTCGAAGACGACCATCCAGACTACCTTGAATGCCTTGCCCTGATCCTCAAGGTACTTGGAGACGCGAAAGGCACAGAGGACGTTTACGACCTGCTTGCCGAGCAAAAACGATCGCTCTTTCGCAGCCTCAAACGGTTAGATCGCTTCGAGACGCTCCTCAGTCGTTCTAACATGGAAACACTCATGTTGCAGGGAATCCGTGCGCCCCACTTTTCCCGCAGAGAACTGGTACAGGAGATGACGCTGATCGATCGGATCTGTTTTGCCGTGTTCGGTAAAACAGAAATAATTCCAGAGCCGGTAGAAGAGACGTTGCGCGGTATGAAGGACCTGATGGGAACAAACCATCCCTAACCTTTCGGTAAAGAGGCCATCAGCCTTTTTCCTCATCTAAAAAAAATGCTTCCTGTCAGGTCGATCAACGTTTTGACGGATACGCTGATCGGACGTCCAGCCCCTCTTGCGGCTCAATCAGCTGGTTGGTTTACAAATCAAAGAAAATGGGATACTCAAAACAGCATTTCGATCCAGGAGGCATGGAGACGCCAAATGCCAACGTATTCGACTTTCAGTGAAAATTTATCGGTTGCGGGGATTCGATTTCAACCCGCTCTCCGTCACAAGGAAAAAGGATAGAAAAGATTTTGAAAACAGGTAAATTGACAACCCGCTGCGTGCTCATTGGCATCCTATCGGCCCTCTGCATTGGCGTTTCTATGTCACAGGCCGCCGAGGAAAAGAAGATCATCGACACCATCATTGCAGGCGTCGAAAAGCGATATACTGTCCCAGGTTTCAGTGCTGAATTCGAGCAGGAATCGATATTAAAGGCCATGGCCGTAACCGATACGGCATCTGGAAAGCTCATGGTCAGACAGCCCGGAAAGATGCGCTGGGAATATTTGGTTCCTGAGCCCCAGACGATTATTACCGATGGCATGGACCTTTGGATCTACAGACCGGAGGACAACCAGGTCATGGTGGGAAAGGCGCCTGCGCTGTTCGGAGGGGGGAAAGGGGCCGGATTCTTGTCCGACATCAATACGGTTCGAAACAATTTTCAAATCACGCTGGAAAAAGCAGAGAATCCGAACCGATACCGGATCAAGCTCGTCCCTAATCAATCCTCGGCGGACCTGATGGAAATCCATTTGGACATCGTAAAAGGAACATTCGACCTGAGCCAGATTACGACATTCAATGTCTATGGGGATGAAACCCGCATTCAATTGCAGCATTTCAATTTCACTGACGTTCCACCAGAAAATCTGTTCCGATTTGATGTTCCCGAAGGGACGGACGTCGTAAAAATGAACCCGTGAGGACAAAAGGATCGTATGATGAAGGATCGAATCAGGACGCTGCTAAAAGAAAAAAATGCCATCCTGTTGGCCCATAACTATCAACCTCCGGAGATCCAGGATACGGCGGACATGTGCGGAGATTCCCTGGAATTGAGCATCCGGGCAGGAGAAACCGACGCGGACGTCATCGTTTTCTGCGGCGTCCATTTTATGGCGGAGACAGCGTCGATCATCTCCCCTGACAAAACGGTCCTTCTACCTCGTACGGACGCCGGTTGCCTTATGGCCGACATGATTGACGCCAAGTCGCTCGCTGCGAAGAAGGCCTCTCTGCCTCCCATGCCGGTAGTGACCTATGTGAACTCGACGGCTGAAGTGAAAGCATTGTCTACCATCTGCTGCACCTCAGCCAATGTCATACAGGTTGTCAACAGTTTGCCGGAAAAGGAGATGCTGTTGGCGCCAGATCGTAACCTTGCCCTGTACGCAGCGTCGAAAACGGATAAGAAAATTCACATATGGGAGGGATTTTGCCCCACACACGACCAGTTGTCAGCCGCCGATGTCAAAAAAGCCAAGGCCGATCATCCCGATGCCCTCTTTATGGCGCATCCCGAATGCCCGCCGGAAGTGCTGGCGATTGCGGATGCAGTGGAAAGCACCTCCGGAATGCTTCGCTTCGCCAAAGCCTCCGATCGAAATGAATTCATCGTTGGCACCGAGGTCGGGCTTCTCCATGCCATTCAACAACAAAACCCCGAAAAGGTTTTTTACGCCTTGTCTTCAAAAGCGATTTGTCCTGACATGAAACGGATCGGACTGGAAGATATCGTCCACTGCCTTGAAAATTGTTCCGGCCAGGTAAAAGTAGCTGAAGAGATACGCAAACCGGCGTTGGCCGCTGTGGAAAAAATGATTCAGCTCTCAAGATAAAACAAAAGGGGACATGTCCTGGAACAAGAGAAGGCCGGCAACACAGACACCGGCCTTTTCTTATCTTGCGTTTTTTTGGCTTTACAGCGCATTTATGATTTCATCAGGAATGTCTGCGTTGGTGTATACTTTTTGAACGTCATCGCAGTCGTCCATGGCATCCATCAGTTTCAGCATCCGTTCTGCGTCTTTGCCTTCCAAAGCACTCATGTTTTGGGGTAGCATGGTCACTTCGGCATCACTAAATGGAATCTTCGCCGCTTCGAGAGCCTCTTTGACCGTTTCAAAGTCATCCGGTTCGGTGATGATCTCGAAGCTGTCCTCTTCCTCGCGAACATCCTCTGCCCCGGCCTCTAAGGCCACTTCCATCAGCTGTTCCTCTTCGACGCCAGATTTTTCCACGTTGAAGTAGCCCTTTTTATCGAACATCCAGGCCACGCACCCATTTTCTCCCATGTTTCCGCCATACTTGTTGAAGATATGTCGGATGTCCGCGACGGCGCGATTCTTGTTGTCCGTCAATGATTCAACGAGGATGGCCGCTCCACCGGGACCGTAGCCTTCATAAGAGTTCTCTTCGTAATTGACGCCTTCCAATTCGCCGGTTCCTTTTTTAATGGCACGCTCTATGTTGTCCTTGGGCATATTTTCCGCTTTGGCCGCAGCAACAGCCGCACGAAGCCGGGGATTGGCATCGATGTCTCCGCCGGCTGTTCGAGCAGCAACGGTAATTTCCTTGATCAGTTTGGTAAAGATTTTCCCCCGCTTGGCATCCTGGGCGCCTTTGCGGTGTTTGATGGAAGACCACTTATTGTGTCCTGACATACAATCCTCCTATGATTGGCCCCTATTTCTTTCCCAGCCCGATAACATACACTTCACGGCTGGCTTTTCGCGTACTTTTCGGCCGAAAGGCCGTTTGTTTGGCAAACAACGTCTTCACCCGATCGGCAAAGATTTTATAATCACTCCCCTGAAAAATTTTGCAGACAAAACTACCGCCCCGCAACAGTTTTTTTTCGGCGATATACAATGCGCTCTCGCACAGTCCAATGGATCGGGCTTCGTCCACATGGCGATTTCCCGTCGTTGCAGGAGCCATGTCGCTGAGGACAACGTCGAAACGCGCATGCCCCATTTCAATCAGATGCGTTTCCAGATCGGCGACATCACCAGTTATCACCGTAACATGGTCCGGCATCCGGACCGTCACCGGTGTGAGGTCGATTCCCACCAAACATCCACCCGAACCGATGATTTTGGAGGTGAATTGCAGCCAGGAACCAGGTGCACAGCCCAAATCCAGAACCCTTGCCCCTTTTGACAGGATGCCGTGCTTTTTTTGGATTTCCTGTAGTTTATAGGCCGAACGTGCTGCATATTTCTCTTTTTTCGCTTTGTGCGTATAGTGATCGGCCCACCTGTCTTTACCTGATCGTTTCATATCTTCTCGGCCATTTCAAGTCAAGCCCACACCCATCTCTTTTGTCTCAATATGCAATGGTTTAAGTGTGTTGTCGTCACTCATCATCGATGTCAAAACAACCGTTCTAGAGTCTCTTCAACGGTGTCCACGCCATCAAGGGAAATTTCCTTCTCGTGCCGAAGCCGCTTCAGGCTTCCAGAGGGTGCGATGCATCTTGTAAACCCCATTTTCTTTGCTTCCGATATGCGAACATCCACATTTCCAACGGCTCGCACCTCACCTGTCAGCCCGACTTCCCCCACAACCATGGTATCCTTTCGAATGGGCCGATCCAGGAAACTCGAGGCAATGGCTGAAATGATGCCCAGATCCACAGCCGGTTCCAGAATCCGGACACCGCCCGCTACATTCATAAATACATCGTGTCCCATCAAATGCATGCCAAGCTGTTTCTCCATTACCGCCACCAGCAGCGAAACCCTGTTGGGGTCAAGCCCCAGAATGGTCCGACGGGGCGTACCCAAATTCGTGCTTGAAACCAGCGCCTGAAGTTCTACGAGGATGGGCCGGGTCCCTTCCATGCTTGCTGTTACCATGGAGCCTGCAGCATTTTCGGGACGTTCGGACAAAAAGACGGCTGAAGGATTGGCAACCTGATCAAGACCCTTCTCCTTCATTTCAAACACGCCGATTTCATTGGTTGAACCGAACCGGTTTTTCACGGCCCGAAGGATTCGGAAAACGTGATTGCGGTCGCCTTCAAAATAGAGAACCGTGTCCACCATGTGCTCGAGCAAGCGGGGACCGGCGATGGCACCCTCTTTTGTCACGTGTCCCACCAGAAACGTTGGTATTCCGGAACGCTTCGCCATGAGCATCAACCGCATGGTGGATTCCCGAACCTGACTCACACTTCCCGGGGCCGAGGAGATCTCTGGACTGAAAACGGTTTGAATGGAGTCTACTACCAGTACGTCCGGTTTCTCACCTTCGACCATTGCCATGATGGCATCGATGTCAATTTCCGAAACCACCAACAGGTTGGAGGATACGGCTTGAAGACGCCGGCTCCTCAGACGAAGCTGGCGAACCGATTCTTCACCGGATACGTACAGCACCTTTCTATCCGTCGTGGCGATCCCGTGCAAGGCCTGAAGCATCAATGTAGACTTGCCGATACCGGGATCCCCGCCAATGAGTATCAACGTTCCGGCGACCAGGCCTCCACCCAGTACCCGATCGAATTCCTCAATCCCTGTGGACATCCTCGTTTCTTCATCCATTTCCACAGCATCGATGGGAACCGGTCGATTATTTTTGACCGCGAAACTTTTATTTCGAGTGCCTCGGGCTCGGACAACCTCTTCGGCAAAGGTGTCCCAGGCCCCACATTCGGTGCATTTTCCCATCCATTTGGCAGATGCATATCCGCAGGATTGGCAAATAAAAAGAGTTTTTGCGGTTTTCCTTGCCATGTTGGTCTTTTGTCCCTAAATTGAGTTCAGCCATAGAAACCGTACACGGGCGACCCCTCACGACCGCGGTCCCGACGAAGGATATTCATTCGCCCTATCTGCAATGGACGAAGGGAAACATAGATTATGCTTGATGATGCACCAAATTGTCTACAAAAAAGGTTTGTCCATTTCGAACTCTTCCTGCTTTACAATCTGTTTTTTTTTCTTTTCCTCACGAACGCCGTTCTCGCTGATGAAGGCGTAAGACCGTTTGATTCTCTTGTAAAAAGGCTTGTCGATGATGGTTTTGAGGACGATAGAATCAGTGCAATATATCAAAATCCAAACGTCACCTTCGAAGAAAAAGGTGTTAGTGCCTATTTTATGCACAATGAAGCCAAGCTGAATTACAAACAATTTTTAAGAAAAAAAAGTATCACGGCTGCAAACAACTACATGCGTGATCACCAAGATTCGCTGGAACGTGCTCAAAAGGCATATGGCGTAGACAAGGAAGTAATCGTGGCCATTGCGCTTGTGGAGACGCGGCTGGGCACCTATACGGGCAACAAGTCTGTCATCAACACACTCTCCACCTTGGCGGTGATGTCCGATAAAGGGCCAAGAGAAGCGATCTGGGAAAGTCTACCCGACAATGACCGGCGAATTTCGCGCAAACGATTTGAAAAAAAAGCCGACCAGAAATCCGAATGGGCCTACAGAGAGCTCAAGGGTTTTTTGTCCTATACGGAAAAAGAGGGGTTGGATCCGGCTGCCATTAATGGTTCCTACGCAGGTGCCATGGGAATACCTCAATTCATGCCGAGCAATATCGGTCTCCACGCGAAGGATGGCAACGCGGATGGCCGTGTGGACCTGTTCGTCCATGCCGATGCGATTTTCAGTATTGCCGCTTATCTTGCGCATTATGGATGGAAACCTGGAATGCCCCGCAAAGAAGCTTTCAAAGTCGTTTATCACTACAACCACAGCAAATACTATGTGAATACGGTCCTTGACATCGCGGACCAGTTGAAAGGTTGAGAAACATTATGAGTACCGGCATGTTTGTGGTTCTTACAGGGCTTGCCTTTTTTCTTCTGACCTGTGTAGCCATACTGGATATCGCCCGAAAGGATTTTGGATCTATTCAGATGAAGGCCCTGTGGGGATTTGTCGTTGCCTTGATTCCCTTCATCGGCGTTTTTGTCTATTTTCTCATCGGTTTTAGAAAAGGGAAAAAACCCGCCAGCGATCCGACGTTGGACTGAAACCCTAACAAAAAGTACTCAATATCAATCTTCTGAAATAGTGTTTGACAAAAGAGGCTCCATTCTATATGGATTCGTCTGTTTTTCTAACGGTCCCATCGTCTAGTGGTTTAGGACGCCGGCCTCTCACGCCGGTAACGCGGGTTCGAATCCCGCTGGGATCACCAAGAATATTTTCAGGCACTTACAAGCATTGTGGGTGCCTTTTTATTTGAAATAAATGACTGTTTCCCCACACAGAGACCAAAAATTGGCAGTCCTGACCATGAAAAGATTTTATTGCTGGGATGAGTTAATTTTTCCTCTTCCGGTCTTTAGGTACGACTCTACAACCATCATGCATCAATCTTGGTCAATGCAACGGTCTTGAACGCAAAGGGCTGGATCTTCTTCCGTTTAGTGCGCAAGCCAGTGATCTTGTGCGGCTTATTGTCGAGTTCTTGGAGACGAATGGAATGCTAAAACGTAGCATATTTCTTGGGTTGTATACTTATTGAGAAATATTCCGACCCCTTTTTGTTTTTATCTCATTCTATTGTTTTGTAGTTTCGTGCAATGAATCCAAACAGCGTTATTTTCGGTTAGTTTTTTTATTTAAACGCAGTTTTATAGTTTCCGGAGTGCCCCCCAAGCCGGAAGCCAAGACGCTAATCCATAAAAATAAATGAGACCGCTACGATAGGCGATTGATGAAAGCTCTGAAGCAGCAACCCATAGGAGTCCGTAAATTCCTACCAGTATTTGACAATATCCCAAAACATGTGATTATCTCCACTAGCTTGGAACATTGCGGCTAATGATCGGCCACGATATATAGCAGTGCTCCCAATTACCAAAAAACTCAAGAATTTCCATTTTCACATTACAATATGCTGATAGGTTGAAAATGGGGCATCAGTTGTAATTGATCTCATGAAAAATTTTTGCATCCAATAACACTGTTATTTGTGAAGAGAGATTTTTTATGCCAATAGCCGATCC
>Ga0272441_10012493_pt1 | contig 12401 bp, 10 predicted proteins | sample SSMProp6N_FD_193582 | JGI IMG/M metagenome (GOLD analysis project Ga0272441, IMG submission 193582) | Marine sediment archaeal communities from Little Sippewissett salt marsh, Falmouth, MA, United States - SSM-Prop-6N | ecosystem: Environmental > Aquatic > Marine > Wetlands > Sediment ...
TGGGGCTGATAGATGATGTCGGGAGAAAAACTGTATTGAAATTCACCGGTCTTGGGATTGTAGGCCTGCAGGTTAAAATACTTGCTTGAAACCAGAACGTAATTTATTCCTTCGCCTTTCAGCACCTGGTTTGCCTCCTCCTCCGACCGCCAGTAAACACGGGGCAGGACGAAATCTATGTTATGAGGGGAGAGCTCGGAAGTGAGACCGGACACGACTTCCGCCATATAGCCGTCGCTCCAGGGTACGAAAATTCGCCCGGCGGAAACGTTCTCGCTCAACCACTTGTAGGCCCGGTATTCTCCTTCAGTGCTTTTCGCGGTCTGGTTCATGGAAGGAATGACAGTGGCGAAGAGCCAGCAGACGACCGCCACCCCGGTTAAGAATTTTTTTCCCTCTTCATTCCGGCGCGGCCAGCGCCAGATAAAAATCAACGCTCCGGCCGCCGCCGGCACGATAATATAAAGATTCTTCCAGAGGAAATTTTCCATATCAAACCAGATAGTCTCCGGCTTGAAGAGGTTATCACCCTCCAGAAGAGCGACATATTTGGCCACCACCAGCAGGAGACAGAAAGCCAGGGCAGCAACCGCGACCCGCGAGATGAACTGGATTTCTCCCCGGTTGAACCAGCGGCGGGCGGCGATCTCATCCCGATCCTTCTTGCTCTTCGGAGCTCGGGGCTTCCCCAGGAAAGCGTCCAGAAACAGCAGCAGCACCGGAACCAGCAGGCAGCTCTGAACGGTCCAGTACCGGGAGATGCTCTTTATCTGCGCGATCGCCTCGGGCGTGCGGGCGTTCTTGGCATAGAAAAATTTCGCTCCCAGAACCGCGCCCGCCACCAGCCAGGCAACGGTGATGAAAAAAAGCATCCAGTTCGGCGAAGCGCTTTTCGAACGGCGGGGCCACTGGAGAGAATAAAAAATAAGCAGCGCCGCCACCGGAAAAAAAACCGCGTACTCGGTGGAATATTTGCCTCCGAATAAACCGATGATAAAGCCCATCCAGACAGCCAGAATCCACTGGAAAGAAGCCTTCCAGTTGACGAAAGCGAGCGCCCCCATCAGGGCGAAACCGAATGTCAACGGCCGGGTTCCCCGGTCGGCGGCCCGGGAAGCGAGGAACGCGGCCAGGATGAGAGCCCAGCCCAGCATATCTTTTTTCTTTAGAGCCACCCAGAGCCCGACCGGAAGAAAGAAGAGCAGAAAATTAAACCGGAGCCAGTAATCACCCAGTGAACTGGCGAGAAGATCACCGGAGCCGGCCTGAATCTGTTTTCTCACGTCTATCCCCCGTTCTTCCAAAGCCCGGTCGAACGTCCTTTCCATCAGCGGGGGCATCACGTAATAGTGAAGGAGGGTAACCAGAACTATGGTGATCAACAGGAAAAGGACCACCGGCAGGTAACCCGCGCTCTCCTTCTGGAGAAAAAAAGACCGGACGGCCTGCCAGAGGAAGAAATAACCGGTCACGCAGCCGGCGGCAATCAGGAGGGTGCTGAAGTGAGCCGCACCGAACAGTTCCATCGATCCGTAATAGATCAAATACAGGACCAGTATTAAGAAGAGAAAAAGACTCAGGTAACGCCGGTCGGCCCTGGAGCTGAGGAAAAAAACCACTCCCTGCCAGAAAAGGTAGATTATGATGGTTCCCATAGCGACAAAGATGGTCGGGCCCACGTTCCTGCCCAGAAAAAGAGCGATCAGGCAGAGGAGGAGGAATGGGATTTTAATCAGGCCACGGCGCTTGAAGGCCATCAGTATTCCGTAAAGCGAAAGAATCAAATAGGGATAGGCGAAGATATCGTGGGTGACCGTGCCCGCGCTGTTGAACATCGGCAGGACCATTGAAGAATAGATCAGGCCGGCCAGGAAACCCGTTTTCTTATTATGGAGTTCGGAAACGAGAAGACAGAAGAGAGCCGAATTGAGTGCTGAACTGAGAGAAGAAACGAGATAAACCGAGTAAAGAAGCGCCTGTCCGCTGAAAAGAAACCCGAGCGTTTTGAGAATCCACCAGCTCGGATCCCAGGCGGAATAGAGATCAAATGTCCCTTTGGCCACTCCGTAGTAAAACCAGAGCTCGATGCCGCTTACGGTGTGGAAACCCCACCGGAGAAAAAAGACAAGATTAACGATCAGCCGCTCGGAAAGAGCGAAGAAAAAAACGAAGAGCATCAGCTTGGCGATCGGATACTCTTCTATCCGCTCCCAGAATTTGCTTATCTTTATCATGCAAACCGGTTATAATTACGCCTTTCCGCCTGGAATTTAGAGCCTTCGGCGCAATTGATATATTTTCCCCGCGGATGTTTTTTGCATTGGAATATTGGAGTGTAATGGAATAATGCAGGCTTTATCAAACTGAATTGAAGAGAAAATTTTCAATACTCCAACACTCCACTACTGCAGTTCTCCAGCAAGAAGCATCCTGGTCGCCATAATCCGTGGGGTAATTATTTTTTTGAAATTCCGATATAGGAACTTCGGGCGGAAGCGATAGTAACAAATCAATATTAGCTGAACAAGCGCAAAAACTTATAATTCTCATTATCGGGAGGTGCGGCAATTATGAAGAGACTTATTCTTTCTAGCGTGATGATCGGTTTGGCGTTTTCCTTCACCGCCCTTCATTTTGCGGGAGGAACCGCGCCGGCCTCCGCGGAGGAAGGCGTGAAAAAGCTCCGCTGCTGGAGGTGCGGCAAGGCATTCACGGTTCTGCCCTCCCAACAGCAGGGCACCTGTCCCTATTGCGGAGCCAGATACGTGCTCCCGGCACCTACTCCTGTTCCCTCCCCTTCGCCCGTTCCCGGTTCCGAACCGGTTTATGTATCCTGGAAGGACGCTCCCCGTTACCTGGAACAAACCAAGTCGGTCAAAGGCCGGATTGTCGGGACGCATATTTCCTCCCGGAGCGGCAATCTTTACCTGAACTTCAGCTCGGATTTCAAAAACACCTTATCGATTAAAATCGTCAAAGAAGACGTCGGAAAATTTCCTCCCGATCCGGAAGTTTATTACCAGGGAAAAACCGTCATCGCCACCGGGCGCATCACCAAAGATGAAAAATATCTCCGCCTGCTGATAACCGATCCTGACAAGCTCCGGGTGCTGGAATGATCCGGAGCAAGGGTCACCCGCAAAGATTCTGATCAGGCGGCCGGCTTCAGCTTCCCTAGAAGATAACGTGCTTTCTCAGCTTTCCTCCCGGTGGGGCTCAGTTCTAAAAACCTCTCCCAGGCTTTACATGCTTTTACGAATTCGCCCTCCCAATAGTTCAGAACTCCGAGAGCGTAAAGGGCGGGAGAGTAATCGTTTTCCAGCTCCAGGGCTTTTTCGAAAGCCCGGCGGGCCCGGCCGGGCTCCCCGAGCCAGTTGTAAGCCCACCCCATCCGGATTAAAACCAGAGGCATTTTTCTCCGATTGAAGTTGTTATCCTCTAAAAAAGTATATTCCTCCGCCGCCTGCCGCCAGCGGCGCTGGAAATAATAAGAATTCCCCAGCAGATAGCGGGCTTCCCTTAAATCCGGCTGTTTCCGGATCAGGTCCTCCAGCAAACGGGCGGCGTCGGCGTAAGCCTTTCTCCGGAAAAGACGCCGGCCTTCGTTGAGGAGCGATTGCCTCTGAATCCGACCGAAAAAAGCGGGCTGGCTCTCCCGCAAAGACGAAACCTTCCGGAGGGGAACGCGGATTGTTTTCAGCACCCGCTCCGGGTACTGAACCATTATCTCCCCCCGGGACCTTTTCAGGGGAAGGAAGTTCCGGGCTTCCGTGAGGGAGATGGAAAGGAGTTTTTCAAAATCGGGTTCGGAGGCGCGGGGTACATTTTCCAGCTTGCCGGCCAGCCGGCGGAGGCGGGGATGGCGCTTCAGCCATTGCCCGAAGAGGGGCACGTTGCGGGCGGCTTCCTCGAGGCCGACTCCCGGGGGAAGTAGGTCGAGGCCCTTTTTCAGGTCATCTTTCCTCACGCCGATGACGGACGCCGTATCTTCGAGCGCCTGTCGGGTATCAATAATCAGGAGACGGGCGGGGAAAACCGCATCCCGTTCCTCAAAATCTTGCCGGAGATCGTCGAATTCGATATTCTCCAAATCCACCCGGCACTCGCGGGCTATTTCCCAGGTTTGATCGTAATACCGGGCCGGGAAACCGAGGCGGCGCATCTCCTCTTCGCTTTTCAGATAGTAGTTGCGGGCGTCCACGCTGAAATCGGTGGGATAGCCGAAACGGGTTTTGATCAGAACATCATGGGCCTCCCAGTCGGCCTGGGTCAGGTAATGGCAGTCGTTGGTGACCACCGGCTTGAGGTCGTAGCGCCGGGAAAGTTCGATCAGACCGGCGTTGGCCTCTTCTTCATCTTCGATCCCGTGCCTGCCCAGCTCGGGATAAAAATCACGGCCGAAAATATCCAGGTAACGGCGCAGCTCCCTTTCGGCCTCTCCGAAGCCATCGGTAACGCATTTGCGGGGCAGCGAACCCCAGAAGCATCCGCTGAGGGCGATCAGACCGGCGTGGAAGCGGCCGAGGAGTTCCCAGTCGATCAGGCCCCTTACTTCACCGTAATTGTTCTCGAGCCAGGCGGCGTTGTTCAGGCCGATCAGGTTGGAAAAGCCCCGGTTGTCTTTGGCGAGCAAGATAAGATGATTGCGGTAGCCATCTTTTCTCTCAATGGCGGCGCGGGCGTCGGCGACGAAGTAGAATTCGCAACCGAGCACCGGGTGGAGATCGAGTTGGCGGCAGGCCCGATAAAAGGTAAGGCAGTAAGCGAGTTCGCCGTGGTCGGTGATGGCGACCGCCGGCTGCCCCATCTCTTTGAGGCGGCGCAGCGCCACGGGCGCATTGAGGAGGCTATCCGAATAGGATCCGAGAAAATGGCAGTGGAGGTGGGCGAACATTAATTTTCAAGACGTGCTCAGGATTTCCTTCGTCGTTTTGAAATGCACCTTGGCCACCCTTACCAGCGATTCCACTCCCCATTTTTCGATCACCGCCCGGGCGGCCTTCAGCACCGGCTTTTTGCTGTTTCCCCGGGGCAGTTCAACCCCGAATTCGTCGGATATTTTTTTCAGGCGGATTATATATTCGCCCCGGGCCAATACGGATGCCGCCGCCACCGCCAGGTCTTCCTCCCCCCGGAACTGCTGATCCACCTCGATGTTTCTTCCCTTTTTCATCAGCGCTTTCAGGACGATTTCTTTGCGGCCGAACCGGTCCAGGACCGCTCGGGAACAGCTGACTTTGGAAAGTATATTTTCGATCACCCGCGCGTGCCCCCAGGCCAGAATCCGGTTCAGATTCTCCATTGTCACGTACAACTGGTTATACCGTTCCGGCCCGATCGCCACCACCGAATAGATGAAATCCCGGCGGATTATTTTCCTGATTTCCTTGATCCGGCGGACCGACATCTTTTTGCTGTCACGCACCTTCAGCGCCTTCAATTTCTTTTCTCCCTCTTCGTCCAAATAAACGCCTCCCACGACCAGGGGGCCGAAATAATCACCCTTGCCGCTTTCGTCCACGCCGATTCTCTCTCCCGCGAATTCTTCCAGGACGTCGTCGTAGCCCAGGCGGAACTCCTTGAGGAGGCGGGGCTCGAGGATAAACTCCACGAAATCACGGGTTCCTTTTCCCTGAACCAGCAACTTACCCGAGCGGTATACGGTCAGGTTCACGTTTTCTTTCGCCGCCCCGAAATGAGCGTGGGGGGGGGTGCTGAAGCGGAAGTTGGAATCTTGGAGGATCTTTTTCAGCTCGGTGACTTGAGACGATTCGAGCTTACGGGTATAGGAAGTGAGGGGATCGGGGTCTGCCTGTTTTTTTTTCATTAAATCTGCCGGAGGTAGAGGAGCCGCGGGGAGGAGGGCTGAAGGAGTCCGCCCAGACGGGATATCTGACTCCGCGGGGAGAGATTCCCGATCTGACTTCTCAGCAGATCCCAGAACGTGCTGACGGCCCGGTATTCGACCACCCGCGCTTCATCCCGGCCGGCCAGATGCCGCGCCAGGCGGATGGCATCCTTTTCGTAGCCTATTTCATCGACCAGTTCGCGCTCGAGGGCTCCGGAGGCCGTGAAAATACGGCCGTCGGCGTATTCCCTCACTTTCGCTCCATCGAGTTTCCTCCCCTCGGCTATCACCCGGATGAAGCGCTCGTGCATCTCATCGACAACCCCCTGGAGGAGCTTCTTCTCCTCCGGGCTGAGGGAGCGGAATGGAGAGAGAAGGTCCTTCTGTTCTCCCGCTTTGATGGTGACGTCTCCGACGCCGATCTTGCGCATTAACCCTTCCAGGTTGAACGATTGAATGATCACCCCGAAGCTCCCGGTCACCGTGGTGGGATGGGCCACGATCAGATCGCTGGGAGCGGCCAGATAGTAAGCCCCGGAGGCGGCCACGTCGCCGAAAAGCGAGACCACCTTCTTGCCCCCCTCCTTGAAATCCTTCACCCGCTGGTGGAGAACGTCGGAGGCGGTTATGCCGCCCCCCGGACTGTTGATCCGGAGGATGACCGCCTCAACCTCCTCGTCCTCTTCGGCCCGGGCCAGGGCCGCGGAAACCTGGCGGACCAGATTTTCCTTTCCCCATATACCCCCGCCCCGGGAAAATCCTATTATCCCCTCCACCGGGATAACCGCGATCTTGGCCTTCCCTTCTCCCTCGATCAAAAATTCGGAGACACGGGGGCGGGCGGAAGGAATGATGCCCGCCTGACCCTCTCCACGGATTAGGGTGACGTTGAGGGAGAGGCTGATGGAAAGGATGACCAGCAACCCGAAAACGATGATCCCGCCGATGATCCAGGGCCAGATGCTTCTTTTCTTGACCACGTAAACGGGCTTGGAGGGGGATATGCCTCTGATTTCTTCGGTCATGGTCGCTCCGAATTATAGCTTACTCGAAAAGCTCGTAATCTTTCAAATCGCAATATCCAAGCACCAATTATCAAATAATACAATCAATACTCCGTCTCAACGTCCTTGGCTTTAATGATCTTCAGGCTGGCGCTGGCCCCGATCCGGGTGGCGCCGGCTCGGGTCATCTCCTGGGCGGTCTCGAAGGTCCTCACCCCGCCGGAAGCCTTGACACCCATCTCCGCTCCCACGGTCTTGCGCATCAGGGCGATATCCTCCGCGGTCGCCCCGCCGGAACCGAAACCGGTGGAGGTCTTGACGAAATCCGCCCCCGCCTCCCGGCTCAGCTCGCAGGCTTTTACTTTTTCCTCGTCGGTGAGGAGGCAGGTTTCCAGAATAACCTTGACCAGCACGTTGGGACGGCTCGCCCTGACCACTCCCTGGATATCCTCCTTCACCTTGCGGTACTCCCGGGACTTCAGATCTCCCACGTTCATCACCATATCCACCTCGGTCGCCCCCTTGCCGATGGTGTCCCGGGTTTCGTAAGCTTTCGTCTCGCTGGTGGTGGCTCCCAGGGGAAACCCGATCACCGTGCAGACCTTGACGCCGCTGCGGCGGAGGAGGCGGGAACAGAGCTCAACCCAGGTGGGATTGATGCAGACCGAGGCGAAACAGTAGGTGGCGGCCTCCCGGCAGAGCTGACGGACCTGCTCCTCGTCCGCCTCCGGCTTGAGGAGGGTATGGTCGATCATCCGGGCGATCCTTGATTCGACCTCGCCGATGCCGAGGGTTGAACTGATCCGGCAGGCCCCGTTGGAAATCAGGCGATCGACGAGATCCGGGCAATTGGTCACGCACTGCCCGCACCCCAGGCAATCCCCGCCATTTGCCACCGCGCAGCTGCCCGATGAAGCCGACGGGGACGGACCGTTCAGAGCATCCATCACTTCCCTCGTCACCCGTTCCACCAAAGTTTCGTTATCCATTAAAATTTCCCTCCTAAAATTTTCCTTTGGAAAATTTTAATTTTTTATCCATTCTGCCATCGAATTGCTGTGTTTCCTGATAGGAATTTTACTGAATGAAAAAGTTAGCATTACCGGTTTCTTTCGACTGCCATTATCTTGTTCACCCGCGGCCAGTGGCGGCCGCCGGCGAAGGGGGTGGTGAGCCAGAGTCCGACTATCTCCTGGGCGAGAGCCTCATTGAGCACTTTCCCCCCCAGGGTGAGGACGTTGGCGTTGTTGTGCTCGCGGGAGCTGCGGGCGGTGTTCAGATCCCAGCAGGGGGCAGCCCGGATGCCCCGGACCTTGTTCGCCACCATGGCCGAGGCGATCCCGATGCTGTCGATCATGATTCCGCGCTCGCAATCATCGGAGGCGACCGCGCGGGCCACCTTCTCCGCGAAATCGGGATAATCAACCGCCTCCGGGCCGAAAGTCCCCACGTCCTTCACCTGGTAACCGGAATCCTTAAGATACTTCATGACGGCTTCTTTCAGCTCGAAGCCGCCGTGGTCGGACCCCAGGGCCACCCGTTTCACCGTTCCCTTGTTCTCGGTCACCTTCACCAGGGGGGTCTGGTTGGCCTTGCCGGGATTTATTGTATCCTTCTCCCGGAGAACTTCTTCCACGATCTTTTCAACGCGGCTCGGCTCCATATTTTATTCCTCCTACTTCTATTTACAGTGATATCTTTACTATAAATGGGAGGCGGCGTCAATAACTTTACGTTAAATCAAACCCGTTCCGCCGATTTCATTCGCCGCTTCCTCGTACTTGAAAATTAATTTTGTTAATCTTTAATAAAAGGTTAGAATTAAACCTTTGCCTCGGAATTTCAAAAATTAGCCACAAAGACACTAAGGCACAAAGAGTAATAAATTATTTTTCGTTCCCCCCGCCGACCGGCGGGGGGAACGGAAGGAACAATATTTTTCACCTCCACGCTACCACGCAGAGCGTGGTAGCGAGAAGATAACACTTGGTGTCTTAGTGCCTTGGTGGCAAAAAAGATGCTTTGCTATGTTCTATAATCTGGATACTAAACCAATGCCTCCCCGAATAAAAACTGAAATCATAAATCAATTTAAGAAGATAGCAGGCCCGGAAAACCTCCTCACCCGGAAAGAGGCGATGGAGGACTACGCCCGGGACGAGGGGCCCGCCCCGGCGCAGCTGCCGGAGGCGGTGGTCAAAGTCGCCGACACGCAGGAAATTTCCGCTCTGTTGAAGCTGGCCAACCGGAAAAAATTCCCGGTGGTGGCCCGCGGCGGGGGCACCGGGGTCACCGGCGGCGCGATCCCTCCCGCCGGCGGGGTGGTCATCAGCCTGGAAAGGATGGGAGAAATTGCCGAGATCGATGAGGATAACCTGATGGCGGTCGTCCAGCCGGGAATTATCCTCCAGGATTTCCAGCAGGCCGTTGAAGAAAGAGGACTCTTCTACCCGCCCGACCCCAACAGCCTCGACAGCTGCACCCTGGGGGGAAACCTGGCCGAAGACGCGGGCGGACCCCGGGCGGTGAAATACGGGGTCACCCGGGATTACATCACCGGGGTCGAAGCGGTTCTTCCCTCCGGCGAGATCATCGAATACGGGGGCAAACTGGTGAAAAATGTTACCGGCTACAACCTCCTCCATCTCCTGATCGGATCGGAGGGAACACTGGGTATCGTCACCCGAATAACGCTCCGCCTCCTCGCCAAACCGAAGTTCCGGGTCGATCTCCTGGTCCCCTTCCCTTCCATTCAAGCCGCAGTTGAATGCGTGGCCGAAATCCTCCTCCGTCACCTGACACCGACCGTTATTGAACTGATGGATAAGAAATGCATTTCCATCAGCCGGGAGGTTCTGGAGGGGGCCGTCGGCGACCCGGAGGCGGGAGCACATCTTTTGATCGAGGTGGACGGAGATGACGAAGCGGAGGTGGAGAAGCGATACCAGCGGATCGGAGAAATCTGCCTGAACGGCGGGGCCAAAGACGTGATGGTGGCCGACACTGTCTCCTACCAGGATAAAATCTGGGAAACCCGCCGCAAGATGAGAGATTCCCTCAAGGCGGTAAGCCCGACTAAATCCAGCCAGGATATCGTCGTCCCCCGGATGAAGATCTCTCCGCTGCTGGCCGGGATCGATAAGATCGCGGAAACCTCCGGCCTGGAAATCGTCTGCTACGGCCACGCCGGCGACGGCAATATCCACGTTAACTTCCTGAAAAGGGAACTTTCCGACGGGGTCTGGGAAAAAGCGCTCAAAAACGCGACCGTAAAAGTCTTCTCCCTGGCGGTGAAGCTCGGCGGAACCATTTCCGGCGAACACGGAATCGGCCTGACCAAGAGGAATTACCTTACTATGGCGCTGAAACCGGCGGCGATCGAAGCCATGAGAAGGATCAAGGAAACTCTCGATCCCAACGCTATTTTAAATCCCGGTAAGATTTTTCCTCCTTCTTAAATTTTCCCTTCTGGAAAATTTAAGAAATATGCTATTCTGCTTAATCTTAAATTATCTTTCGGCATATTTGGGGCTTATTAACAAACGGTAAAATAACCCCTGTCTAAATTTTTCGCAGAAAAATTTAAAGGGAGAAAATTCTCATGCAGCTGGCTCAAGTGGCGGGGACGGTCGTTTCCACCCGAAAAGACGAGAAGATGGAGGGAATCCCCTTCCTGGTGCTGCGGGATGTCAACCTGGAAAATAAGCCCGCCGGCGGTTACGTGGTGGCTTCGGATCCTATCGGAGTCGACCGGGGGGAGATCGTTCTCTATTCCATCGGAAGTTCCGCCCGTCAGACCGAGATCAGCCGGGACCGCCCCAACGATGCCGTGATTCTGGCGGTGGTGGATAACTGGGAGGTTGAGGGAATAATTAAGTACGATAAATTTAAAACGGACAGACGGGCACCGTAGGCAGTAGTCAGTAGGCAGTGGGCAGTAGGCAGTGGTCAGGAGACAGAAGTCAGAAGACAGAAGTCAGAAGACAGAAGTCAGAAGACAGAATAAGGATTAGCGAAGATCAGCGAGATTCGCGGTTAAAAAGGGGCCGAGGTCGTGGAGCATTTTCTGTGTTAATCTGTGTAATCTGTGGTTAAAAATGAAAATCGGCAGAGTAATCGGAACGGTGGTCAGTACCCGGAAGCTGGATGCTTTTCAGGGGGTCAAGTTTCTGATCGTTCAACCCCTGGACGAGAAACTCGAGCCCGACGGTGAAGCGGTCGTGGCAGCCGACAGCCAGCAGTCCGGACCCGGCCAGATCGTCACCTACGTCGGGGGAAGGGAAGCCTCGATGCCGCTTCCCGAGCCATTCAACCCGTCCGACGCCACAATCACCTCTATCGTCGACTCGGTAGATACGTAGGGAAAAGACAGAAGACAGAAGACAGAGGTCAGAGGTCAGAGTAGGGATTAGCGAAGATTAGCGAGATTCGCGGTTCCCCCTCACCCTCCCCTCTCCCCCAAGAATGGGGGAGAGGGATGACTTGTCCGCCGTAGCCCGTAGGGAGAAGGAGGAAAGGGAGAGGGGGTTAAAAAGGGGCCGAGGTCGTGGAGCATTTTCTGTGTTAATCTGTGTAATCTGTGGTTAAAAAGGGGCCGAGGTCGTGGAGCATTTTCTGTGTTAATCTGTGTAATCTGTGGTTAAAAAGGGGCCGAGGGCGTGGAGCATTTTCTGTGTTAATCTGTGTAATCTGTGGTTAAAAATGAAAATCGGCAGAGTAATCGGAACGGTGGTTTCCACACTGAAGGTCAAGGAATACTTTGGAGAAAAGCTTCTCCTGGTCAAGCTCCTCAACCCGGACGGGTCCCCTGCCTCGGATTACGTGGTTGCCTTCGACCGGGTAATGGCGGGCAGAGGCGACGTGGTTCTGCTGATCGATGAGGGAAATTCCGCCCGGCAGGTCCTTCGGCTCGGCCCCGACGGCCCGGTTCGGGCGGTCTGCGTGGGCTACGTTGACTCGGTTGATCTAAGCGGAAGCTCCGCCCGGAGCTTCGGCTCTTAAAATTTTTCTTCGAAAAATTTTAAGATTTTTTCTCTCCGCTATCGTGCGGATTTTACTGCGAGGCCGCCACCGTTAGTAACCATTAGGAACCTGTAGTAACCACTTAGTAACCTTCAGTAGTAGCGCTCACCGGGTCACCGGCAGATCTCCATCCTGCCCGAAATATATCCGGGAGAACCCCCGGATCGCCCAGAGGCCGGAGGAATCCCGGAATATCCCGTAGTTATCCGCCATGGTCCCGTCATAGTCGGCCGGAACCGGGCGGTCGCCGGAACTTCCGAAATAAATCCGGGTGACACCACGCACCGCCCACATCCCGGAGGAGGACCGGAAGACGGCGCTCCGCCAGCTCCCTCCCCCGTCGTAATCGCCGGGAACCGCCGTGTCTCCCTCGGAGCCGAAATACAGGCGGGTGACTCCCCGGATCGCCCAGAGGCCGCTGCCCGGACGAAAGACGCCCGCTTCCTTCGTCCCGTCCCCGTCGTAATCTCCGGGAACCGCCGTGTCTCCGTCGGAGCCGAAATACAGGCGGGTGAACCCGCGGATCG
>Ga0272441_10012494_pt1 | contig 12399 bp, 21 predicted proteins | sample SSMProp6N_FD_193582 | JGI IMG/M metagenome (GOLD analysis project Ga0272441, IMG submission 193582) | Marine sediment archaeal communities from Little Sippewissett salt marsh, Falmouth, MA, United States - SSM-Prop-6N | ecosystem: Environmental > Aquatic > Marine > Wetlands > Sediment ...
AATCCCATCATCTTCTGAAAAGTCCAGACTGACTTCAGCAGATTGTCACCGGCGACATAGTAGCCGAGCAACTCGAGACTCGTCTTGCCCACCTCACCAAATGGACCGTCTTTGTCTGGATGAGCTTTGACCGCCGAGGTGAAGCGCTCCCACGCCACTCGCGTGTCCACACACTTCCCCGGATCGGCTATCATACGCCCCCACGCAGTCACGATACCATTGTGGACCGTTTCCCCGTAACCGAGGTCAGTGCAGTAGTGAGCGAACCAGGCGTAACCATCAACCGGTTTGCCATCCATCACGCACTGACGGACCCCATGGAGGGGGAACGTCGGACCCGGGTCCGACTTGTTCTTCTGCACCTGCTCATGCCCCAGGATGAGCGCTGACTCGAGTGACCCCTCTGCCCAAGCGTTGAAGTAGAGAAGGAGGTCCGTCACCGTGGCCACCTGCGCCTGCGTGTATGGCTCCCACCATCTACCGTAGAGTTGGGTTGGCTATTTGTAGGGAATCGACCACGGCATGGTCCAGTCTGGACTGCCAGAGTCTTTGGGTCGCCACGAAGTGAATCGAGAATTGTCCTCGGTTCGTAGCTCGCCCGCATTGAGACACTCAATGCCGTAGCAGAAGTCATTGGTCCACGACGCATGCCAGGAAGACAGCATCGGGGGACGACATTGAATCACAGTAGCCGAGAGTCCCTCAACGAGGGGCAGACCATCGGCAAGTCTGGAATGGCTCCCGAGCTTTCGGTCTGCCACGACCACGTGAGCCGCTGCTTCGGCTTGGTACTTCTCCACCAAGAACCACCGGAGCACACGATCAAGGTCCTCATCAGCAGTGAAGTGCACGATGGCACCTCGAGGTTGGCCAACCCACGCACCACCCCAGGGGGTGATTGCGTTGCCAATGCGAGCCTCCGCCAAGTAACGACGGCTGAAGGTTCCCAGCTGATCGAAGAACTCGACAGCAGTGCTCTTGGAGGTCATGTCACTCTCCCATGGGCCAAAGTACCTCGACGTATCCCGCAGATTCTATCTGGATCGGGGCCAGTTGGTTGGGTGTGAAGCGGACCATGACATTGGGGGTGGAGACCACCTTCAACGTCTGCTCCAGATTCCTACCATTGAGCATCCGGACCCCTTCACAATTTCCAATCGCCTCGACTTCCGCCTTGAAGGTGCGCTGAGTAGCTTCCTCCCACGCAGTCACCACGAGCTTGCCGGGCATTGCGGATAGGTTGATGGTCGGAGCTAGGCTCACGTCTGTGGCTCGCTTCACCACCGTTGCCAAGCTCTCAGATCCCACCACCAACGTGCAGCCCCTTGGAGAGTCTGGAATCACCTGCGCCATGTCAGGGTACTCCCCAATGACATACGGAGCAAAGCGTATCTCGTCCTCTCCAATCTTGAAGTACACCCCAGACTTCGAGGTGAAGACTCCAGCCTCTTGCCTCTTGGGCCAGGACTTGAACATCTCGGAAGGTAGAAGACCAGCCACACCCGTACGGGTGTAGACACGCGCAAGTCGAGAGCCATCGAATGCTTCGACCCACTCGTCAGTGAAGTGCAGAGTCTGCCTCGAGGGGTAATCCTCATCCTCACTCGCGGCGTGCACCACCTGGAGGATTGGATCCATGTCGAGGTACATGAAAGCGTCCGGCAGCAACGGCAGCCCAGGGAACTCCTTCAAGTCGATCGCACAATGCACGTCGTAACTGAAGCCCACCCCCGAGAACGTCGCAGCCCCGTGAGCACCCGGGGTGATGGTCACCTCCCCCTTCCCTTTGCCGATTGCCCGCAGCTTCTCCGAGGCAACCCACATGTTGGGGAGGTCCTCATCCACCTCAACAATGACGCCACACCTGTCATTGTAGGCATAGAGTCTGGAACGCTGATTGTCACCGGACGGAAGAAGGCGCACGCCACCGAGCGGTCCCTCACCCTTCGCACAGAACCGAAGCGCTGCCGCTATTGCCTTCTTCAGCTCCATCACTGATCCACTTCGTTGAGATGCGCACGCAGAGTTGCCTCCGCCAACTGCATGGCAGGAGCAACGTTCTCGCGTTGCGGGTGAGAGCGCTTGATGAGCATCAGCATCATCGTGGCCACCTGCACCGCCTCATCAGCCCCGTCCCCTTGCTGGGTCAGCGCAGTGCAGATGCCGTGAGCACACTCGTCAGCCATCTGCAGCAATCTGTCGATCTCCATCATCTACCTCCATGTCTTCCAGACATTTCACCAGGCATTGAAGCACCCGGCGAGCGTCGGTCTTGTCGTCTCCATCCATTAACGGAATTCCCACCCCCATTGCGGCGATAATCAGCCTCAGGTCTCTCTTTTCCATCGGAAGCGTCCCGGGCATCCTACTCCTCCGCACCTGCTCGCAACATCACCACCCAGTCCAGCTGCTCCCGATTGAGAGCTACACGCCTTTCCAGACTTTGGATGACCTTTGCGCAGTAACTTGCCTCATCGCGAGTCGACAAGTCCAGACTTTGTACAAGCCGACGCATCCTAGAAGTCTGGACTGGCAACCCAAGGCTGGAGCACACGCGGCGATAACGGAAGTAACACCTCGAGCAAAGCCCCAAGGTGCGATGCGGAGCTTCCTGAGTCCCGCACCAATGACAACAGTACAGCCTTTTCGGTTTGCACCAATAGTCGTGTTGGAGCCAGTTGCAGAGTTCCTCGAGCTGCTCGTCACTGATGAGGTAGAAGCCCGTTGCGCTGGTGCGCTTCCACTTCTGCCCGAGAGCGCGCATCGCACGGACCAATTGCTGGCGCATGTACCCTGTACGCCGAGCTGCCTCATGGAGCGCGTAGCTCCCACGTGTGATGCCCCCCGCACCCATCCGGGCAGCTTTCTTCCGGATCGCCCCCTTCGACCGTGTCTGTGGTGCGTTGGGCCAATCATGAGGCGCCTGTGTGCGAGTCTGGAACCAGTGCCAACCAAAGGACCCAATCCCCAACAACAGGGACCGCTCTTCCTCTGGGCTCCAGCTCTTACCCATGACTCATACGTCGTCTTCGTCAGGCTGTTCCGCTGAGGCGCGCATCTCTTCCCGGCGCTTCTTCATGATCATGAGAGCCATGTCTCTTGCCTCGCGCTCAGTGAGCTGCGACTTCATCTTTCCTGTCAACGGGCTCTGTCCAGACTCGGAATGTCTGGTGTCTGGAATGACACTGACGACGGTACCGCCAATCTTCTCACGCCAATCGTCCATCAACTGCGCAACCTTCACCAACGCAGTTGCAACCCCCTCCCAGGATTTCGCCTCGACCAGATTGTCTTCCAGCTTTTTGAGTGCCTTGCTGTAGACCTTCTCGAGTCCTTTGAGCTGTTCAATTCGCGTCCGCGCCAACTCATCGGCAACCTTGTCCTCAATCTTGCGGCGCCAACGCTGCTGGACTTCGCGACGACGCTCGACCCACTTGTCTGCCGTGCACCACGCGTCGAGCGTCTTCCTCGAGACGCAGGAGTAGATCGGGTGCTTCGACATCTGCGCCACCGTCACGCCTTGCAAGTCGGTGGTGTAGTAGACGCCTGCGCTGAATCGAAGGTACTTGAAATTGACGTCTTCGGGGTCTTCCTCGCCAATGGGCGGAGGTTCAATGGTTGTCTTTGTCGGACGAGGAGATGACAAGTCCGTCACCGGTGTCCGCACAATATGGGGCGCGAGCTGCTCCGGTGTCTCCCCCAGCGCACCTACCTTCCTCTTTGGCGGGGCCTTCTTCTTAGCCACGGCGCTCTTCCAATCCCTCGAGTCTGGACCGTAGCTCAACCTTGAGGTTGTTGTAGACTCGAGCCATGACCTCGCGCATCTGCTCCGGCTTCAGTCCCTTGGCTGCCAGCGGATTCACTGAAAAGGATGGGCTGAGCGCGCCACTCTTCAGCTCAATCTTCGCAGTGACCGCTCGCGGTTCCACGCGCATGATGCCTGCCATCTTCAGCCGCGCGAGTTCCACCACCTCGTAGATCACACGCTCTTTATTGAGTAGTACGATCATCGCTTGCTCCACATTCCTCACAGTAGACCCAGCCCGGAGGGGGATCGCTGATTCGACCACCGGACTTCCCGGTCTGGTAGGTCCTGCGCCACTTCTGCCTGCGGCGAACTTTGTGCCCACACTCCAAGCGAAGATTGAAGAACCCGTCTTCATCCGGGAAGTAGTCTCGTAGCTCAACCGCTACCTTGGGGCCTTTCGGCTTCCAGCTCGTTTTGATTCTCATCCCAATTCTCTCCTGCCGTACTCGGCAATCAACAATGCATCCGCGCGCCCCTTGGATTTCGCTCCAAGGTCAATGTCTGGAAATAGCTGCGCAGCTCGTTGCCTTGCCGCGTCCTTTCCCCTCATCCCTTTGAGCATCACCTTGGTCCACGTGATGGGATGCACCATGGTGTAGGGAATCTCGAGTGCAGCAAGGACACCCTGCCAGTAGCCGAAGCTCTCCCCGAAGGTGAACATGCTGGTGACGCCTTGCTTCGGCATCGGCCCCACCTTCTCCAGGAAGACATGGGTGTCGACAGCTGGACCTCTGAACAACTTGATGGCTGTCGCCATCCCGTGGGGGTCACACCGAATCCGTTTCTTCTTTGCCACCTCAATGTTGTGAGTCGGGCAGTCACGCACGATGATGTCCTTGAAGCCGAGCACCGCAATGGCTCCCATCCGACCTGGGTCAATCCCGATGACGACCTTCGTCTTCGGGAGCGTTATCGGTGTCCTCTGCATCGTCATCCCCTCCAACAATCTTCACCAAGGGCTCGGCAGCTCCCTCGAACTCTTTCACCACCTGCGCTGCGTCCTTTGGCTTCAGCTTCTCAGCCTTCATGAATGTGGTGTTGTGGGTCACCAGCAACACCGGCTTCTTCAACGCCGTGGTCAACTCGTCCCGCAGTATCTTCGCTGCCGCGTAGGTCGTGCTCGGTGGCACACTCACCACCTGGTACCCGTTGAGTTCCCCCTCAATGTGATGAGCCGCACCTTCCTTCAACGGGGACTCAACCCCTTCGTCCTCAAACAGGGGTACGAGTCGGTAGACGTCGGCGCTCTTCCGCTGCTGCCGGTTCCGGGTAGCCATTCGGTTCCTCCACAATGGTTGCTGTGTCGGCTTGCTTCCGGATCGTGACGACGTTCTCGAAAGCACCCTTGATGTCTGTATCATGGTCGATGACAAAAAGGCTGGACTTCTCTTTAGCCAGCTCGTGCAGCATATCAATGCACGCCATCCGACCCGAGTGATCCAGACTCTTGAATAGCTCATCCAGTATCAAGATGTCGTAGCGGTGCTTCGACCTTGCCGCGATGAGTCTGGACAATCCGATGTCGATGGCGAGACTGACCCGCTGCTTCTCTCCACCGCTCCAACTGGGGTAGTTCCTCTCGAGGATGGTTCCATCTGGTCGGTGCTTGAAGACGCGGATGTTGATCTGATTCTTGAGAGCACCTCCACGGGTGAGCTTCTGGCTCTCGAGCCTCACCCACCAGACATTCCCCGTCACCAGTCCAACCCATTTGTTGATCGTGTCGTTCATCTCCGAGAGTCTGGAGTCGAGAATGTAGCTCTTGAGCCCCTTCGGCGAAAAGGCATCCACCCAAAACTGGACCAGCTGCAGCCCCTCTCGCATCGCCTTCAATTCCGAGCCCAACTCGAAGAGGTGCTTCTCACAAGCGCCCAGCCGCTCCTTTTGCTCTCGCTCTTGCTCCATGTACGGGTTCGCCCGAGACATGAGATCGCCCATCTGCCTCTCAAACCCAGGACGGGCATTGTGAGCATTCCCTGCCTCACGTCGCCTCAGTGCCAACTCGCCCTGGAGGAAACCCAAACGACTCCTCTTCTCATTGGCGTGCTGCACCTGCGCCTCGAGGCGAGCGCATCGCCCCCGCGCGTCAGTCAGCTGAGTCTGGAACGTGACGACCCGCTCGGCGAGATAGTCACCTGTGATCTCCTGCCCACACGCAGCGCACTGACCCTCTCCCTGTCTAGTCGCCCGGTCAACGTCAATCTCCAGCCTTCGAATCAGCTCCCGGTTCACAACAAGTGCAGCGTCGAGGTCCTTGTATTGAGGCTTCGCCAATTCCGATTCCAGACTCTCCAACTCCGCCTGCAACTGCTGTGCTTCCTCATCGTGCGCGCGTGCAATGACTGCGTCGAGCCCTTTGATCTGCAAGTCGAGGTTTGCGAGGTCTTGCCTCTTTTGCTCCTCGAAGCCCTCAATGGCAGTCTTGAAGTCCTCCGCCTCGAGGATCGCCTTGCTACCTTCCTCCTTCGCGATCGCTGTCTCAATCTCCCAGATGTTACTCTCGAGAGACTTCGCCATCCCTTTGGCTCGAGTTGACCACGCATCGATCTCCTCAAGCCCAAGGATTTTGGTGAGCAGCTCCATACGCGCCGAGTCGGTGACGTCAGCAAAGCGCATGACATCACCCTGCCCGTAGTAGACAGCGGCGTGGAAGATCTCACGATCGAGCCCGAGCAACCCCTCAATGCGTTGCTGCGTCTCGCGAGTGTCGAGAGCAGTGACCACCTGCCCATTCACTTTCAAGTGAAGCGCTGTCTTCTTCGATTTCCGCCATCTGAAGATCTCAATGACGTCCCCATGGTCGGAATAGAGAGAAGCAGTGACGCAACAATCCTTTCCAGCCTTCTCATTGACGATGCTGTCGACGTGGTCACCTTTGGGAATGACTCCAAAGAGACACCAGTCGAGCGCATCGAAGAGAGTGCTCTTGCCTGCACCGTTGGAGTCAACACACCGCTCGTCCACAATGTCTCCGAGCACAAGAGTGAGCCCCCGGTCCGTGAGGCGAAACGTGTGCTCCCCATAGAAGGCTCCGTAGTTCTTGATGGTGACGGTGAGGATCTTCATTGCCTATCCGTCGTTCCACATGGCCAGCATTGCTCTCTCATGGGCACGCGCAGAGAAAGCCCACGGGGTCGTCGCTTCTTGCATTTCTGACAACCCTTCACATCCGCTCCATGCCACTCACCACAACTACAGACCCAATCCGTGATGATGGATCGGCATCCCTCACACCCCCAATGCAATTTCAGCCCATGCCTGGGGCACTCTGGTCTCGGTGCCGTCTCCCGGAGCATCACACCAAACCCTTTTGCTCAGCGATCCAGTCTGAGATGATGAGCAGTCCCTCGTCTCCCTTCGCCCACACATGGGAATCATCATCCACCTGCGACTGTGGAATCCAGACTTCCTCCCCCTCAATCTCGACCAGGATCGCCTTGTCCGTCTCCGCTTTGCAGATCACGTTCTCAAACTCGACTGCCATCGGTCCCCTCCACAATCTCATTGAGTGTCTTGAGCAGCTGCCCCTCGTCCAACCCATGCTCTTTCGCCATCCGCTCGAGGTAGGCCACCGCGTAATCGTGGAGACTGGCACCGTGGGCCACCTCGAGTCTGGACTCCATCGGCTCCTCGACGGGGGTCACAGCATGGGTCACATTGCGGCTCTTGGCCAAATGCTCACCTAGCTCCTCAGCGGCTCTGTGAGCGCCTGGACCGACGACTTGGACCCGGACATCATCCCCGTCGTCTACGCCCGTCAGATCGGGCTCCTGGCCTGCCTGGACGGTGAATATGTGGTACCTCGGGCCCCACCGAGTATCGACCAGCTCCATGGTGGTCCCGTCCCAGATGCCATACCCCTTGGGCTGCCCGTGCTCATCCGCCCGGGTCTGGTAGGGGCTGCCCACGTAGACCGCCCGCCCCACCTTCTGCCGGTTGTGGTAGTGCCCCGAGAACACCGGGCCCAGAGCTTCCAGCTCCTGGACCGTGAGCCCATCCTCGTTGACGTGCCCATTGTTCATGCGGGCGCCGCAGACTCCCTGGTGCATCCAGACTGTCTGCCCCGGCTTCAAGAACCCGCGCAGCTCCTCCAGGTTCTTGCGGTAGGGGAGCCACAATCCCCAGTCGCTCTGGGTGGGCTCGGTGAAGACATGAACGTGCTCCATGTCATCGAAGACCTCGAGAGCGTGGCGACCCTTGATGTCGACCTGATCGTGGTTGCCGGGAATCAGGTAGAGGTCGATTCCAGACTCTTCCCACTTGCGCAGCTCATCTCGCACAGCATTCATGAGGGAGACGTTGATGCTGTAACGAATGTGGTACCAGTCCCCGAGAAAGGCGACGTCCGTATAAGGCTCCGACGCAGCTTCACGAATGCCGGGAAGCACCTCTTTGAGACAGACGTCTGCAGTCTCTTCTCGGAGGTGCAGGTCACTGAACACGATGAGCTTCACAGCGCAGCCACCTTCTTCCTCAAACGCTCCCGCCAATCCAGCTCTTCCAGCTCTTCCTTAGTTCGCTGCCAATGGGGGATCACTCGAAAGGTATCAATGAGACCCTCCCCCTGGGCATCGAGCAACAACCGCTGGATGTGGGGAGTACACAATTCGGAGTCCTTTTCAGATCTGAAGAAGATGTCAAACCGGACCCACATGAGAACGTCTTCGTCATCTGCCCATTCCGCATGAATATCCTCGACTTGATCTGGCCAACGTCGATAGACAAGACAACATTGACGCTCCACCCACAGTTTGACATCAGCCAACTGCATGCGATCACCCGGCCCGTATCGCCTTGCCGTCGGGTCCCCGCTTCCAGCCCCGGGACACAAGGAAGTTCTTGAGCATCTGCGCGTTGCGCATAGACGATGATCGCTGCTCACTGCCATCGTGGTAGAGCATCTCCACACGGAAGTACTCCCACTGCATTTCGTTCGCGAGAAACTCCAGACACTCCTGCACTTCCTCGAGCAACTCGTCACAGGTCTTGCATTCAGACATCACAACCCCTCACGGCTGATGGTACCCACCCTTCTTCCGTGCCTCTTTGCCGAAGTGTCCAGGGATCTTGGCTCCGGTGCTGGTGACTGCTGCCATCTGGTAGCCAGGTCGGCCCACCTTGATGTCCTCGCATCCCCGCCACCGCAGCTCACCACCACACTCGCACGCGAAGACCTTACGCAAGTCTTCGTGCTTCTCAATACGCTCAAACTCACCTTCGCACTTGTTGCAGATGAATGTGTACAGGGGCATGACCTCATCCCAGCTGCTGGAACACAGACACCAGTCGCGGGAACAACGTTTCGTCTTCCTGCATCTTGGTGACCAACCCATTCCAGCCTTGAAACTTCAGTATCTCACCGTCCAGATTCATCTCAGACCATGACCCCTTGGTCACGATGATTCCAGCCTTTCGCAGGCGCTCAAACACAGCCCACGTATTGTCGACCCCCACCCCAGGGAGGATGGCGATCTCGGTGTCCAACCAGGGGGTACCAAACCGCCACTTGATCAGTCGAGCACCAACTTTCCTCCCGACAATGACCCCGTCACCCTTTTTGATCCAACCCAGGTTGAACAGCTCAATGCGACACGAAGCAGCCAGGCGGATGGCTTCCCCACCGTAGGTCTCGCGCTTCTTCCCCGGGCGCCCACCCATCTGGATGGTCTCGTACTCGTGATTGCAGAAGACCACCGCGATCTTGGTGCCACCGAGTTTCCCCAAGAGCTTGCGGTGCACCGTGCGCAACACCTTGGCTGCGGCACCCGGCTTGGTGTTCTTCTTTTTGTCATCCCCCTCAGCACCGAGACGCTTGTCGACCTCGTCACTCGTTGGCGTACCACCAATGGAGTCGTAACCGATGACCACGGGAGTGTCTGGATACTTGGAGGCCCAGAAGTCCACCGTGTCCTCGATCTTGTCAAAGACGTTCTCCATCGTGAGCTTGCCACGCTCGAAGTCGAGGTATTGCAGCTTCGCTGGGTCAACACCGATGGAACGCGAGTAGTTCACATCGCGCGCAATCTCGACGTCAGCAAGGACCGCAACACCACCCTGGCGTTGACACCCTGCCAAGATGTGATCCAACACCGTGCTCTTGCCAATGAATGCGGGCCCGAAGATCTCAGTGACACGACCAGCAGGGATACCGCGTCCACCGAGTAGCCGATCGAGTTCCAGACTCTGAGTGGTGAACCAGTGACTGACCGTGGCGGGGTTGTCCTCATTCCCCAGAGCAGCCACCCGCGCGTTACCACCTTTCTTGATGACCTCCTGATACTCTTTCAGTGGGTCCTTGCAGATGGTGGTCTTCGCCTTCTTCTTCGAGGTCTTCGTCTTCCTCTTTTTGACCGACGATTTTTGTTTCTTGGCTCTGACCGGTGTCCGTCGCATTCTAGGCTCCCTTGGTGAGGGTGGGGTCCACAGGAGACGCGCGGTCACTCCTGAAGGCTGGGGTGACTAGCCTACCCCACCCTCTCAAAGTGCCGGTCTCTCCCGGCTGTCACCAGTCTCTCCTGGTTGTCTGCTGCTTCTCGACGGTGTCGTCGATCAGCAAGTAGCCGGCGCGCCCGTTCATAGCTCATCTCCCCAGGCGTCCCAACGTCGCCGCTGCTTCCGTGCAAAGAACTCCATGTAGGGACCGGGAGAGCTGAAAGCGGTGCTCACCCGCGAACGATCCATAGTTCTCGATCCAGATCTCTTGCAGCTTCATTGAGAGATTACTCCGGCACACACCTTCGGGTGCCAGATAACGACCACACTCGGGAAAAACCCTGATGCCCGGTACGGCCCATCCGTAATGAACCTCACCCGCCCCCGAATGTATCGAACCTCAGCGTGCCCAATTACGTCCTCATGCCACCATTTGAGATCCGTCGAAGCGGGGAGCAACCCAACTACAAGAACGCCCCGAGCTGACTCAGTCCGCGCCTTTCGGGTCCATGAGTAAATCTCTTTCCCATAGGGAGGATTCATAAACACCCGTTCGCCAAACCAGTCCTTGGACAAACCATCATCTGCCTCAGTGAAAAACCGGCCGCACTTGGCATTTTGAGGCGTCGCACAGGGGTCCAGCGTGAATTCGAATTCAGCGTGCAATGGGCCAAAAATCTCTGGAGGCGTCTCCCACTCACGCCCATTGCCATTATAGCGTCCGTTGTTCCTGGCCTTGGCCGCACCGACCACTGAAGGGTTAGAAGTCCCCCCTATTGTTGCCCGTTTGGCTGTTTTCCGTTTGACCATCATTACTACCCGTTGGTGATTTCCTCAAACACGGCCTGGAGCGTGAGCCGGTCCAGGTCAGGGGGCGCAACCTTGTCGGCGTAGGCGCGCGCGTAGTGCCTGTCAGCCCCACGTTTGATTTTTCCACCGCCCTGCTCCGGCCAAGGTGGATCAATAAGTGCTGTCCTCCAGATCATAGCTGGTGCCGACGCGCCGAGCGCTTGCGCTCGCGGTCCTCCTCGTACTGCGTCGCAAAGCTGCCGTCACGCTTCAACCCACTCAAGACCATCACCCCCTCAATTCACTGCGACGTACCGGCCAATTGGTGTTGGAGTTGATCCAGTCCAGTCACCTGTCCAGACTGAGGGACGCACTGGGTCCGAATCCACTCGGGGCACTCCAGACACCAACGATCAGATTGGTTGTAGTTCCCGAAACACCTTTCGCGGCCACCCTCGAGCTGCACGCCGGGGGCGAGCGGTTTGGTCAATTGCATCCCACCCTGCGACGCGGGCTGCTGCACCGGTTGCTGCACCGGTTGCTGTTGCGGCATCGGCTGCTGCATCGGTGCCGGAGTCTGGACCGGTTGGGGTGCCGCACCCTGCGCTGGATACTGCATCTGTGGTTGAGGCGTGGATTGCACCGGTGGTGGTGGAGGCGCCTCCACTTGGGGCATCATCGGCTGCTGCATCGGCTGCTGTACCGGTTGCTGCATCGGCTGCGGGTACGGATTCGGGTACGCAGGTGCCGGCGCCGGGTTGAACGCTGCGGGTTGTTGCTGGGGCATCGGCAACCGCATCGCCTGGACCGCTGTCATCTGGTCAGCGACAGTCGGATTGAACTGCTCCCGCTCCAGGTCATGCAGGTTCTCGAGCGCCGGCCAGAACACCTGGGGGATGGGCTCCGAGTCACGATGGATGGCAGCGTAGTCAACGTCACGCTCCTCCCTACCGGTCTTGATTTTCTTCAGCACAACCGGTCGGCCAGTCATCGGGTCCAACAAAGAGGCGAGCCCCTGGTCGTTGATGATGACGCCGATGGCGACGTGTAACGTCGCAGACGCCTGGAGGATGAAAGGCCGCATCACCCCGTCCTCACACATGTGCGCTTCAGGGTGGTCGAGCTGCAGAATGTTGTACGCGTACTGTTTGCGCACGCGCCCGTAGTTCTTGGCGTGCTCCTGCATCGCCGGGTCCGGGTGGTCCAGACCAGCTTGGCGTGCTGCGCAGATGAGGCACCCCTCACCAACGCATCCGATGCTCGTGCCCTTGGGGTGTTGGGTGCTCTTGTAGAAGTGAGAGCGAATCTCGGCAAAGAAGCTCTTACCGGGAGCCCAAGCGGGGAGGATACGGGCGAGGATGGAACCCTCG
>Ga0272441_10012495_pt1 | contig 12398 bp, 30 predicted proteins | sample SSMProp6N_FD_193582 | JGI IMG/M metagenome (GOLD analysis project Ga0272441, IMG submission 193582) | Marine sediment archaeal communities from Little Sippewissett salt marsh, Falmouth, MA, United States - SSM-Prop-6N | ecosystem: Environmental > Aquatic > Marine > Wetlands > Sediment ...
CCCCTCGCTCGCAGTTGATGTCATGCCGTACTTCGACTGCGAGCCTCATATTCGTTGGGAGGACACAGAATCAACGTACAATTTCATCGGATATGTGCAGGGAATTGCGGACCAATTAGGTATTAAAATCAGGAGCGGAGCAGATTGGAATAGTGACCTTGATTTCCACAATCAAACGTTCTTTGATCTCCCCCATTACGAACTGGTATTGAACGAATAATGGGTGGTATTAAAAGGTTATTCTACGACATAGAAACATCACCTAATATAGTATTCTCTTGGCGTACTGGTAATAAACTACATATCTCTCATGATAATATTATTCAAGAACGTTCAATAATTTGTATTTGTTATAAGTGGGAGAATCAGAATAGAGTATATTCCATTACCTGGGATAATGGAGATGATAAAAACTTAGTTAAAGAGTTCTCTGATATTGTTAGTAGTGCTGATGAAATAATTGCACATAACGGAGATAAGTTTGATTATAAGTGGTTGAATGGTAGAAATCTAATACATGGTTTACCTCCTATTCCTAAAGCTAAAACAATAGATACTCTTAAACTAGCAAGGAAACACTTTTACTTTAACAGTAATACATTAGACTATCTTAGTAAAGTTCTACTTGGTGAAGGTAAGATGGAAACAACGTTTGGATTGTGGAAAGACATTTGTCTTCTCAACGACCAAACAGCATTACGTAAGATGGTTCGTTATTGTAAGAAAGATGTTGAACTGTTGCAGCGTATATGGGAGAAGCTGAGAGAGTATGATGCTCCTGCTACCCACGCCGCTGTGTTCGAGACTGGCAACATGAGTGATCGTTGGATGTGTCCCTACTGTGGATCGCCTGATGTGAGCTTGAGTAAAACAAGACCTACTCCGCGTGGTATTGTCCAGCGGCAGATGCAGTGTGGTGAATGTCATCGTTACTACACCATTGCCGACTCGGTTTTTAAGAACTATCTGGTGGCAAAGGAAGGTGTAAAGTGACACGCGAAGAACTGAAACAGATTATGGGTGAGCTTCTTGCTGAACTTATCAGCGAGGCACGGGACGATGTGGAACCAGCGGACCCGGTGGTTGTTTCCTTTGACACTTCGCTGGGAGACGTGTTCGCTGAGGCCTCCTGTGTCGTTGCCCTGATTGAGGAGAATCTTGAGTTCTCGAATGGTGTTGTAAATGCCGCATTCGCATACTCCACCATGGTTGACATCATCACCTACGGCATTGACGCCGGATGGATCAAGGAAGATAAACACTGGCAGGAAGTCATCGACAGGTTCGAGCATCGCGCCAACGAGCTTGTTGGAGTTGGAGAGGAGGACAAGATTGACGAGCTGGTTATCCCGCCGTGGAAATTGTTCTCCATTGCTGACAATATCGTCTGGGGTTGGTCCTCTCGCAGCAAGCGATACGCCCGTGATGAGTTCACCTCTGCTGAGATTGTCCAGTCTATCCGCGCTGGTCTTCTCAGTCTTAGGACTGCTGGCTACCTGAAGTATGATGGCTGGTTCCGTGAGTTGATCTCGCTGCTCAACGACGACTGGAAGATCCTTGGTGGTGGGTTCGGTTCAAATCTTGGTGGTGGTATCCCTGGTGCATCCTACGCTGGGAGCTGACATGAACGGGGAAGACGAGAAGTATCGTAGCCGTAAGTGGCTCATGGCAACCAGAACCTTTAAGTGGGCTAACATCAACCACGGGGTTCTCCAGCTTCTCATTCTCGTAGCCATGTGGTTTGGCAAGCTGGACGGCGCTACGTGGGCCTCTGCTGCCAACGGGCTTGCCATGGTATGGGTATGGTCCATTGCTGCTGTACTCGGCCTCTACGGGCTTTCTAACGTCATGGCTATTAAGTACAAGGACGGCGGTGTATCATGATGGTGTGGTGGCCTATCGTCAGGAAGTTTGGTCCGTACCTGCTCATTGTTGTTGCCCTTGGCGCACTGTGGTTCCACGGTAACCATACCGGCAAGAAGAAATGGCAGGCTAAGTACAAAGCTGAAGTGGCTGCTCACAAGATCACCTCGAGGACGCTTGAGGAAACTGATGCTCGCTGGACGGAATCACGCATGGCTGTTGCAATCTGCAACGAGCGTGTTGCCGACTTCAGTGCTGAGGCATCCGCTCGTATCTCTCGTCTTGAGGCCGCGCTTGCTGAGAAGCCGAAAGTTATCACCCAGTACATCGAGGCTGCTGACAACTTGGACTCCGTGATTACTTCTGACGTATGTACAGAAGCTCTCTCACAGGCTGCGTTGGTACTGGAAGGAGTAACGGCACCATGAAGACCAAGGTCACTGTTGCCGTCTTGTTTCTGTTGTTCACTGCTGGCTGTGCTACGTGTCCGCAGGTTACGCCCACCATTATCGAGGTTCCCGTACCTGTAATGGCACCACCGCTACCGATGCCTGATACTCCAGAGTGGAAGTCTCCAGACGCAGATCCAACCAACCCGAACGAGTACGTTAGAGCACTTGTGTATGATCTCATTGAGGCGTGGAAGTGGGGGACAGAGATGCAGCATGTCATCGACTCTCACAACCGGAGCCTGTCGGAATGAAACGTGGGCGCAATCAGATCCCGATGAAGTTCGGTGACGAGCTTGACGCCTTTTCAAAGTGGAGACGTGCGCTGTGTGTGTTCTACAACAACACCGGGTTGGTGAAGGAAGCGCAGAGACGGTATAACAAGCGTGTCAGGAGATACGCGAAGGAGATTATCGAACATGAACAGGAGGGATGTTACTGAAGCAATCTGTGCTGGTGCTATTGCCTGTCTCATACTTCTCATCTATACTTTCTGGCTAATCATTAACTGACCTACACTACATTTCGTCCACGGGCCTTCGGGTCCGTGGGATTTTTGTCTCTAAGGGTACTTGACAAATCTGAAATCCGTGGTATACTCAGTGAGAGTTGGAGAATGAATCAAATGCCACCCAGCGGGTAATCAAACAAAAATCCTCACCGTGCTACAAGTGGTGGGCTGGGCCACCACGCTTTTTAAGGAGACACCATGGCATACAATCCATACCATCTTGTTCCCGATGACAACCCAAACGCAGTCTGGTGCGAGTATTGCGGGGACCAGATCATGGACTTCGACGGACCCAACGAGGGGGTGTATCTCCTGTTCGGGGTTGTTGTCCACTCTGATTGCCTTGTTGACTACACTGAAAGCCTACAGCTCCAGCTTGAGCGGCTTGAGGACAAGGTAGAGGACATGGTGAGGAAGGGATTGTCGTAATGCCTGACAACACCGACGAACTGACAGCAATGGCGCAGGATGATGGGATGTACGACGTGGATGAAACCACACCGTTCCGGTGCTATCCAGATGCAGACGGGCAAACTGATCTCTACAAGGAGCGCATCCAGCAGTTGTATGCGAGTCATGCTCGCAAGGACGTGGAGCTTGCCCGGCTCCGTGTTGAGGTTAGGGCGTGGCGGTGTGGGCTTCTTGAGTACGACGAAGACCCCTACATGGATGAGGTGCTTTGGTGTGCGTATCTCTCAGGAGGGTGGGTGAAATTCCACACCATCGACGCCGCCATCGACGCGCTGATGGCCGAAGATGCCCGAAACCAAACAGAAACGCAAGACAACGGCGAACAAGAACAGGGGCGGAGGTGACGCCGTGGATTTTTTAATCAGAAAAAACAGCAGGTACCTCGACGTAACAGTACGTCATGGCAGCACGGTTATTGAACTTGGTCTTCTTGACTCCCGTGAGTGTTTCGCTCTAGCTCGTATCTTAGAGGAGGCAGTTGATGAACTGACTAGCCTGTTGGAAGACGATGAGGTGACGCCGTGAATTGGCCTGAAGCAACTGTGTGGTGCGTGTCGATCATCTGCATAACTGTTTTTTCAATAACAGCGGCTGTCTATCTCATCGAAGAAAAGCCGTGGAGGTGACGCCATGAGCAGAATTGACTACTGCTGTCCCGACTGCGGTGGCTCGCTTGCCGAGTGTCACATTGGTGACGCCGTGTGTCCTGGGTGCGGCGCGATTGTCGAGGAACCTGGGGTGGATTGCGTGCCGGACAATCAACAGGAAATGGACTACAGTCCACATTTCATCACGATGACGTTCGACATGATGGACCCGGATGGCAGAGCAGCATTCGAGAACGCAAGGCAGGGTGTGGAGCGAGGTCTTGTCATCTGGGATCTACTGCAAGAGATACGGAAGTGCTTGAGGTATGGTGGCAATCCAAGACCTGATAAAGCCGCTGATGGTATGTGCTACTCAGAAACATACGACGCTGGTGCTGTCGCCGCCACCGAATACTGGCGCGATCTGATCTATGAACTCATGGAAGCACACGGCACGACGGAGGTGGAGTGATGGACTACCCCCACAAGAGGAGAGCATGGGCACTGGCCTTCTCAATCTTCTACCTTGGCGGCATGTGCGGATCATGGCTGGCGATAACGTGGCACGACTTTACCCTTTTCCCGTATCGTGAAATTGGCGCACTGTTGTGGCCGCTACTTATTACCGGACTCTTTGGGTCGCTATAGTCAAATAGGGGTAGTAATGAACAAAGAAGACAAACAAACAATTGAGAACAATCTCTCATGGCTCCTTCAACGTCTTGCGGAGATGCGGCAGCAGATTGAAATGCTCATGGATTATCTTGAGGGCAGGGGTGATGAATGATCTACTCTGAAGACATTGCTCGTGTTAGAAATGAGTCGGCACTTGAGGTAGCTGAACGTAAGATTTCCATTCTCAAGCGAAAGCTCCGCGAGGTTGAAAGCGAGAACCGTAAACTCAGAGATGGAATCAGGAGGCTTATCGACAAATGCAGCCAACCCCCGAAGCCGTAGCAAAAAGACCATTGTCTCAAACCCCTGGAGCCATAGGGAAAAGAATCCTGTTACTTAGAAACGATGTCGCATGGACTCCACACTCCAGGTTTGCTTTCCGCTTGATAGAAGACGCAATCAAAAAGTCAGTACCAGAGATTGAGTACAAGCAAATGTGCTCTGACAATGTGTTCAATCCCGTTCTTGACCTTATTGACGCAAGGGTATGGCTCATGGATGACACCAAGGCAATGCCTGGAGAGGACATAGGCAATGGTCTTGTCGCTGGACTCACCCGCAACTCCTGTCTCACCGTGTGCAATATATCCAGAAACATCCTAATTGAGCAATTAAGGCCCCTCTGGCTGCGAGAAGACAAAAACATGTGTGGGAGTATAGCTAAAGCATTAAACGAGGCCACAGGCACCATAGAACGCCTAAAACGGACACATCCAAAGAAACCAGGACAACCAGGACCAGACAAAACACTCAAGCATAGACGGCAAAGGAGGCTGCTATACACCGCAAGAGACGTGCATCAACGGAGCCTTGATTGGATTAGGAGTCAGTGATGAGCACGAAAGATGAAGCGAAAAGCCTTGTACGGAACGCAATGCGTGACGAGTGGGAAGCAAAAATATCAAGACTCAACGCTCGCATTGCCGCGCTGGAGGAGGAGCTTGCTGAGGCGCGGGGTAAGGGTGGGAAATAATGGGACACTTCTACTACAGAGATGGAACTCCAGCGTACACGGTGCCATACGCGAACGGTAAACCAGGCAAGGCAACCACAGTACCAGATGCCAGGAAGATCGGGCTTGTCCCTTCAAGCACCGGTATCGTTGGTGTTGCCAAGTATGCTGGGCCACCGTCTAGCTGGATGATCTGGAATCACCTCAACGTCGCATACGATCACATTGGACTTGGTCTTGAGCGTAATCAGTGGATTGCCGCCACCAAATCCAAGTGTGCAGAAACGTTGGAAGAACAGGGTGATCTAGGGACAAAAATACACGATGTGTGTGAGAGGATCACAAGAGAAGAACCGGTAACTGCTGATGAGTTGGCACTACTTCCTGATGGGTTCGACGGGTTCCATGAATGGTGGTTTGACTCGGGTATGACCTGGGTTGAAACCGAGTTTCCTTTTGCACATCCTATGGGGTATGGTGGCAGGATTGACCTTATCGCAGATGATAAGGATGGTAGGACCATCGTCCTCGATTACAAGACGCAGGACACGAAGGGCAAGCCGGTCAGCAAGCTCGTGTACAGGGACTCACACCCGATTCAGTTGGTGTCATACCTCGAAGGTTACAAGTACATGATCTCGCTTGACATGATGTTCGTTCACAAGCCAATCTTGCGGACTGTTATCGTATCGAGAGATGAACCTGGGAGGATTGAACAATACGATTGGCCCGAGGATGAGATGCCCGAGTATTGGAATGAGTTCAAGCGCAGGCTTGGGTGCTGGGTCTTCCACAACAAATACGATCCGAGCTGGAGGTAGTAGTGGCTAAAAAGGGAACCGTCAACATCCACGGGAAAGAATACAAGACCGTCATCATGCGGGTCAATGAGTTCCGTGAGAACTTCAAGCCTGATGATGGTTGGGCAATCCGCACATGGCTGGTAAGTAACGAGGATGGCCGGGTTGTCATCCAGGCATCCATCTGCGACAAGGACGATCATGTCGTTGCTACTGGGTTTGCCGAGGAAGATCGTAGTCAGGGTAAGATCAACAAGACTTCCGCGCTGGAGAACTGTGAAACCAGTGCCATTGGCAGGGCGCTGGCAGCGTTTGGTCTTGGTGGTGAGGAGTATTGTTCTGCTGATGAGTTGCTTACCGCACTCGATGGTCAGGGTAGCAAGCCCAAGAACACACCACGAGAATCTGATGATTCGGAGGAGGAACAGACTTCGACTCCCAGCCCCCGTTTTAGCTGGAAGGACCAGATGGTAGCAAAGCTCAAATTGATTTGTGATAAGTACGATGAACGGGAAGTGAGAGGATGGTTTACACAATTCCTGAAACATGAACCATTGGCGAGAGGAGAACTCAAGGCTAATAATATTTCGGCCACGTTCGACGAGTGGAAAACCATTTACATACATTTCAAGGTTGCAGCCAACGAAGCATACGACATGGGATTCTCGGAGGAATAATGAAAATTTTCAATGCCTTTAGTAAAACCACCAGGAATGGTAAGGACTATTGGGACCATGCTGGACTTAAACTCCTTGTTGGAGAGTACGAGGGGAAGACAACGTATACCCTTTTTGACGGTCGATCCGGCAACAAGCTCTCGCTTTTCGAGCATGTTCCCTACAAAGACAAGCAGGAAAAGAAGAACGACGGCGACGACTGGTAGACATTAATGACTGACGAGACGTATGACAGCATCACAAACGGTATCTCTGCGGAGGTAGCGGTGCTGGGCGCTTGTCTCGTTGACCCTGCCGCCATGGGCGAGGTTGCCGATTACCTCGTCCGTGGCGACTTTTACAACGAGCAGCATCGTGAAATCTATGATGTAATGCTAGACCAATGGGCACTCGGGGAACCCATTTCAGATGTCACGGTTACAGCCAAGCTGCGTGAGAGAAAGAAGCTGAAGCTCGCTGGTGGTGCATCGTACATAGCAGAGATTGGGTTCGGTGCTGACATTGCTAACATCAACTACTACGCCAAGGAAGTAAAGCGTGAGTCCCTCTCCCGTAGGCTCAAGAACATTGGTTCCGCGCTGGCTAGTAGAGAGGGTGACCCACACGAGATCCTGAACGAGACTCTTGAGAAGCTTGTTGATGCTTCTGCCAGCTCACTCAAGTCCATCCCCCGTAGTCTTGGTGTGTACGTCAACGAGGTGGCTGAGGAGTCTATTGCCATCTCCGAGGGTAAAGCCAAGAGAGACGTGATCAAGACCGGGATGGATATGTTCGATGCTGTTACAGACGGGCTGTCCCCCGCTGACCTGATTATCATTGCGGCGCAGCCATCGGTTGGCAAGTCAGCATTCAGCCTGTGGGTCAGTAAGCTAGTAGCAGAACAGAACCATCCAGTTCTGTTCGTTTCTCTGGAGATGTCAGGCAAACAGATCGCAACGCGGTTACTCGCTGCCGAGACTGGCATCATGTACACCAGGATTCAGGACGGGAAACTCGGCAAGCTGGAAAGGGATTCAATCAATGACGCAAAGCGAAAGCTCGACATGCTCCCATTTACTATTGATGATAGAGCTGGTCAATCAATTGCCGACATACGCACAAAAGCTAGACGTGAACAGGTGCGATCTGGACTTTCACTCCTTGTTGTTGACTATCTCCAAATTGCAACACCAACTCCTGATGATGTCGGAGAAATTGCCAGAATCTCAACAGGACTCAAGTCCATTGCAAAGGATCTCAGCATCCCGGTTATCGCCCTGTCCCAGATGTCTCGAAACATTCAACACAGAGATAGTAAAGAGCCAGTCCTCGCAGACCTAAAGCAATCATCACAGATCGAGCAGGACGCGGATCTCGTTGGGTTCCTAGTCAGGTCACCGGATGGTAGAAAGGTTAACGACCTCCTGTTCACGGTAAAGAAGCACCGTAACGGTCCACTCGGAGAGGCTACCTTCATCTTCGACAAGGACTGTCAACGGTTCGATGAGATTGGTGGTAGGATAGGATGAAAAAGTTTATTCGCTCGTTGTTTCCAAAGACAATCTGGGACAGGGTTGCCGCGCTAGAAAATGAAATCATTGTCAAAGACAAATATGACGGAGACACCCCATTTTCTAGGTTGTTGAATTCTGCCAAGAGCAAAGATGACACGATTGGTAACAGGGTAAAAATCCTTGAGAACAAAGTTTCTCGTGATCTACACTCAGACAGGGTACGCATTAACGTAAAGTATTTGTGCGTTGACAAGGAGGATGGCTCGACGTATACATCCAGCCACACAATGAAACTCTCTGATGTCATAGACCTTCTTCTTGATCACTGCAACCTGGAAATTATCCCACCGGAAGATAAGCCAGGTATCGTCGTAAAGAAAAAGAAATGATTAACGCACTGACAGTAGCGTGCTCGATTCTACTCTCACCCGGAGTACATCCTGTGGAATGTACGGCGTTCTACAGGCACATTGTAGCAGGACAGGAGTATACCTCAGTTAAGACCACTAACATAAGTGCCTACTTCCCGCTCGTTGCTACGTGCTCAGGTGAGGGACATCCATACAAGGTAGAGCTGCGGAGGAATGGAGTGCTTGAATGCTCTGCAACAGACGGACTCATCTTCCAAGACGGGTTCGAGAGTGGTGGTACTGGAGCGTGGTCCAATGCCACTCCATGATTTCTACTGCCCACATTGTTCGTACAGTATGACAAACCAGTGGATTCAAGAGGTAGAGTTCATCAGGCTGTGTCCAAGGTGTGATACAGTCATGAAGTCTGTGCTGGGCAAGCCAGCGTTAAGGTTCAAGGGAGATGGCTGGGAGAGCAACGACTACAAACCGAGGGAGATCAAGGATCATGAATAAATCTCATACAGACAGCACCGTGCTCAATGAATTCTCACCCGAGGACAGGGAGGCTGCAAGGGCAGCGTCACTACATGCCAGGAATATGATCAGCAAAATGATTAACGTTCGTTCTGTGCCAAAACTCGAATGCGAGGATGCTACGAGACTCAGGAAGTCTGGTGAAGTGCCGGACAGGATGACAGCTATTAAATGGAAGTGCTACGATTGCATGGGGTTCGAGGCTGAAGGACACGGATCTATTCTTGCTCGCGTGATGGACTGTCCGGTTCATGGTTGTCCACTGTGGCCGTGGCGTGGTGGGAAGTTTGATAAGAGCCTGTTTGATGGTGAACCAGAGAGAGAAAAAGCACCGTACAAACCGTGGCTGGAAACCGATGGCAGATAAAGACTGGAAGCGATTCGAGAGAAAGGTAGCCGAGCAACTCGGCGGGAGGAGGGTTCCAATCACAGGGAGACAACGCGGCGATGTTCCTGATGTTGAACATGATGCGCTTAGTATTGAGTGCAAGAAAAGAGACGTGATCCCTAAATGGTTCCGCACTGCCATGATTCAAGCAGAGGCCAGCGTTAAGAATAGAGAACAGGTTCCCATCGTGGTAATCCATGAGAAAGGCCAGAAGAACGAGGATGATTACGTGGTGCTCAGGATGAAACACTTCAAGGCTCTGAGTTGGTGGGAAGATTGAAACAGGAACGCGGGAAGCTGGACGCCATACTAGAAGATAGGTTTTCGCTCGAAGGAGTCTCGATCAAGTCTATCCTCAGCATGGCCGCTAAAGGCACTACAAGCCCCTCTGCGCTCACGCGGAGAGATATTGGAGCTGATGCCTTCGACCTGCTACTTGGACTGACAGAGGATGAGGTAAACGAAGTTCGAGAGTATTATGTGTGGAGACAGATAGGGGAAGCGGTGACGAGACTAGCGGCAAGAGCAAGGCAGGAAGCACGCAATAGATCACGCAAGCGAAAGTTTAAAACCGGAATGAGAGAGATCGAAAGACGGTATCACGCAAAGAAGAAAACCCCTCGTTAGAGGGGTTTCTTTGTGGTGGTGGTGTGGTCTATCTGTCCCTATAATCCTTCCAGTTAAAAGACGCCACAGTTAATACGAGAGGCAACACAAGAGCCAGGAACACGCAGAGAAGCGGGTTCACGATTCATCGTACCATTCAGGACCCAGACAGTATGCCGGATCGTTCTCGTGTTCTTCTCCATCGTCAAGGTATGCTGCCCCTGGAGCACATGGAGAACAGTGTGACCATTGGGTAGTAGTGTGAGGAGACTTGAAAACCCAGATATCGTTACTCTCGTCGAGAATGAGGTAGTATCCTTCTCCATCATACTCCCAACAATCAGGGTCATCAGGATACCATTCATCGTCCCATTCTGCGTTATAATCACAGTGCTCACAGGTACAATTCTCTGGGATCTCACCGATCTCGTTTCCGCAAGCTGGACAGGAGAGACTGTACACTGGCTCGAAACAGTCAAGAGTATATTCATTGAGATCGTTCAGGCTCACAATTCCGTATCTGATACCGGTTTCGGGATTACGATTTGGTAGCGAGCCATTTGCCATTGGGAATCTGCCATAGTCTACCATGCTATCCTCCAATCAGCCAGGGATGGCGGCCAAAGTATTCAATCTGTTGCGAGTCACAGTTAAGATTGTGGCGCAATGCCGAGCCAGTATTGTAGCCTTCTCTGTCGCCGATAGCTTCCCACGTTTCAGAGACGCTATCGGCTAGTTCCTGAGCGCATTCTTCACAGTACAAATGGCCGAAGAATTCATCTGTAGCGAAACGTCCGCAAATTGGGCATTCATTCATTTCAAAATCCTTTCAACACTAACCCAGACCGGCCATCCGTGAAAATGGTTTAACATCTGGATGAGTCTACACCTTGACATATTGGTTTCGGAATATTCAGAGAATAACTCAGGGACCATAATATGCGGCTCGTTTTTGTCGCTTGGCGGGATAACACAGTGAACATCCGAGCAACATCGGAAAATAGAAACGTCTTCTTCCCCGACCATGAAAAAGCTATTGATTTCATTCTTCGCTTCCAAGTCTTGGGAGATTGCACGAAGCGAGTATCTAAATTGTGGTTTTTGCCGGCCAAGATCTGGTAAACGGTTTTGATAATACATGGTATAGTTCGATGTTCTTCTGTCGTTTCTCTTTTCCTTGGCTGATTTGCTGTTCGCTTGTTCGCTGTGTGTGAATTCACACCCACAGGAAGGACAAAACCTTATCTTTTCCCAAAGCATCGGCCCGGAGCGAATAGCGATTGTGAAGCCGCAGGATGAACACGCCCACAGATTCACACCATCATCATCGTAACAATATTCATAAAATGCCGGCATCACACAGCTCTCATTCTCGGAACGTCCAGCTCCACGGGGTAGTGTGTTACTCCATTGTGCGTGTCTACCAGGATACCATAATCTCCAAACCGTGCACCGTTCGGAGCATAGTCTTTCACGGTTGACACAACTCTCAAGTGAACTATTCCGCAGCCACGGTCAAACTCTACCGTTTCGTAGGGATGCTGTTCGTTGTCGCGATAATATTCAATCCTCATCACAATCCTCCAATTCTTCGAGAGCCTCAATAATCTCATCCTCAACACCAGAGCACCAAAGTTCAACTGCAATCGAGAGAAAATGACAGGCCAAACCTGACCATGAGGTATCACACTCCGGCCATTCGAGACAGCCTAGCGCGTCTTCAATGAAGTCCATCACCGCGTCTCCGTGCTCGCTCATCGTGTTTGCGGCATCATAATAGGTCACAGCAGGCATATACGCGCCGCTGTTGCAGCCACCCTGGAGAATCGCGGCAACGTCGTACGGTGTAATGTCTTGCTCAATCCATCGCGGTACTTCAATGCCGATGTCGGTAATAGGATCTTCATTGTTCCACAGGATGTCGCTCATTTCTATTCTCCCACCACCGCAAGGTCTTCTTCGTTGACACCAAATGAATTTCGCAAGGATACCTCAAGAATTTGACCGAGGTCTCTCATTTTGTCATTTCCGCCCATGAG
>Ga0272441_10012496_pt1 | contig 12396 bp, 13 predicted proteins | sample SSMProp6N_FD_193582 | JGI IMG/M metagenome (GOLD analysis project Ga0272441, IMG submission 193582) | Marine sediment archaeal communities from Little Sippewissett salt marsh, Falmouth, MA, United States - SSM-Prop-6N | ecosystem: Environmental > Aquatic > Marine > Wetlands > Sediment ...
CGCGGCAGTTATCCCTTTGCCAAGCCCACTCATCACGCCTCCTGTAACGACAATATATCTCACAGGTATCACGCATCTGGAAAAGGCGCCCTGCCATAGATAAGACTGACGATTAAGGGGAAAGAGGACTGATCTTAATCTTGATCCCTGAGATCGGGAGGCAGCATGTTGGGGATTCCATCCTCGATTGGGTAACACTCGCCACAACTCTTGCAGCAAAGCCGACCGCTCAATATCTCAGTTTCGTTCTCCTCGAAAACTTCTAGATCCAAATCGCCCTTGCACATGGGACAAGCCAATATCTCCATAAGATCCGGTCTCATGCCTCGATCTAGGCCTCTACGTATTAAAAAACGTTATGATAAATATCCAGCAGCGAAGCGTTTCTGGAACTGATCGAAACGTCCATCTTCAATATTTCAACAACTTTCGAGCGTTTCCCTCCAGAATCATGTCGATGTCTCTTGAAGAAAAATCCAGCCCCTTGATCAAGTCCACCTCTTTGGCCTGATCCGTCCACGGATAATCTGTCCCGAAAAGAACCCTGTCCGGGCCCATTTCCTCGATTAACCCCTCCATTTCCACTGGAGACAGGCGGGTGGAAACGTAAGATGTGTCGAAATAGACGTTCTCACCCGCAGGTATCAGATGTTTTCGCACTCCCTGCCACATCTCGTACCCGCCAAGATGAGCCAGTACGACTGTGAGGTCGGGATGGCGCTCAATCATCCGAGCAAAGCAGTCTGGCGTCCCGAAAAACTCCGGAAGGTCTTCTGGCACCTTTCCAGCATGGAAAAGCAAAACCATGTCCCGCTCCAACACAGCTTCGTAGAGACAGTCACACTTTGGATCGTCTGGATAGAAAACCTGGAGGAAAGGAACCGCCTTGACACCCCTGACTCCCGCCTCAAGAAGCCGGTCTAGCTCTTCTTCAATATCTGGCTGGAAAGGATGTATCGCCCCAAACGGGATCAGGCCGTTTCCACCAGCGGCTTCTAGAAAAAAATCGTTCGTCGGCGTCACGTGTTTTGGGAGTGGTGCGAGGGGCAAGACTACGGATTGCCAAACTCCTGACCTTTGCATAGTCTCTTTGAGGTCTGAGACCGTGCCCATCCCAGGAACTGGAACTCCCATCCTTCGTTTCACGGAAGCTATGGCCTTTGGGGCCATTTCGTCGGTGTAGATATGTGCATGAAAGTCGATGACCACATGAAGAGCACAGCCTGAATATAGATAAAAATTTTGGCTGGAAAACCCATTTTGCGGCCTTTCAGGCTCACTTCCATGATTCTGCCATATTGTTCGCTTCTATATTAGCCCCATCTCAGATAGCCTGTTTGGCAGATACTCTCTCGTCACGAAATCAAGACCTTTCCCAGCAAAGGCCTGCTGCTCTGCCTTCTTCATCAACTTGATCTGGAGCTGGATCTGCTCTTTCCAGTAATCGCCAGAAAACCTTGGATCGGTCAGCTCGCTTCTCAAGGCCTGAAGATCCTGGTCGGTGAGCTTGTCGGTAGATAGGTCATAGTCCACGATATCAGTAGGCTGAACACCCAAGAACTGCGCTGCAGGAGTGACGAGATAACTCGAAAGGTGTGCGCTCTTGATCGAGCCGTAGGCAACGCTTGCATAAATCCGATAACTCCAGGGATCGCCATCGGTGAATACGACCACAGGAATGCCAAGCTCTTCGTTTAGCCTTTTAATCAGACGCCTGGTGCTCCTTGCAGGCTGACCTTTGAGATGGACCAGCACGGAATTGTACTCCTGGTCAAACCCGTTCTCGATCAATCTCGCGTGCATACCACCGGTTTCGATCGCTATGACCAGTTTTGCGTCATGATCCGAAAACTTTACGTTGTCCACATTAAACGGAATCTGATACCCGGCCTCGCCCACGTCTTCTTGACAGTGAATCCTTCTTTCGCCACGCCGCGTGCTCTCTTTGATTTCAAGAGGTCCAAATATGGTGGCACCATCCTCTTCGGGCCTTACGTGGAAATCTTCCCTTTGAAGCTCGGTCAAGATCTCCAAGTCCTCGACTAATCTATCGCTTTCGGACTGCTCCCCGAACTTGGCCATATCCCAGTTTTCTGAGATGTAATAGATCTCTCTTAATGTAGATCCACGGTCGTGTTTGAGATGTTCATCGATCAAGAGTCCAACGAGGTAAGATGCCTTAAGGAGGCTCTTTGCGCCCCGAACAGTCTTTACGCTCCGGACGCTCTTTTGTTTCCCGTAGACCCAGACTTTATCGTTGGGATCGTACTCGATGTTGTTCTTGGTCCTGGTGGGAATGGAAATCTGAGGCACAACGCCATTCTCGAACTGATCGTAGAGCGATCCCACAAGCCCTAAAAGATGTTTTCGCGTCGAAATCGAGTCTTTCATGATCCCACCACTCTCGCACCCGTTACCAGTTCTTCGGGTTGACCTTCCACCACCGGATCAGAAAAACTGGTGCCTTCGGTCGGGACGACGTAACTTAGAGTCGTCTTCTCGCCAGATTTAAGCGATATTTTCCAGAGGTGATCGTAACCGTCGCCTAAAGGTATGACTCTAGCAGAAGGCTCGATCGAGCCCGCCTCGACCGAGACGGTCTCATGAAGCTTGAACTTGCAAGCCGCATCTGTATAATTGGCCACTACCAACTTGACGAAAGTCTGGCCGTTCTCCCGAGAAAGGGTCCGACTGACCATCAAATTCCCCATGATCTTGGCGACGACTGGGTTTATATCCAGGTCATCTCGTTCGAGAATCTGGGCCAGTTTCTGAGCCATCTTGGGCAAAACCTTCCTTATGATCACCTCTTTCTCTTTGCGTTCGGAAAGTGCGTTCTTCCTGGATAGATAAGCTCTGAGTTTCCTTCCCACCTCTTTTAGGCCCAGTTCGATCTCGTCCACTATCTCGGGAACGTCAGCGATCGCATCTTTTGATTCCGAAGTGAAGGGAATGTTTGTCGAAGCCACATGGACCAGCAAGACCACAGGGCCTATGGGAATTCCGCCACCTGGCTGGTTTAGCGAGTATAACTTCCAAGATACATTCTCGATGGCGTGAGTTATGGCGCATCCGCCTTGTTGATACAACAGAGGAACCCTGTTAGCAAACCTGAGAATCTCGGCTTTGCCATCTTTCTTCAGGTTGCCGCCATAAGCCAATATTACCTCGACCAAGAAGGGATTTCCAGAATAGACCGAGACCGACCTTGTAGATGTGACCACAAAGTCCAATCGGTACTCTTTTTCAAGGCCTGCCCGGATCAGCTTTTCACCTATTGGTGATAAACAATCGGTAGGCGGCGACTTGAGCCGAACCTCTTTGAAGGCCGCAAGGAGCCGTTTCGCCTCAGCATGAGTCACTTTGGATGGCGCCATCTCCGGGTCCAGGTCGGACAACTTGCAAACATCTTGGGCGATGATGCCACCGACACTAGAAAAAGAACTTTGGAAGAAGCTCTTTAGCTTCTTCTTCTCGGTGTATCTCATCATCTTGATCAGGCCGCCAAGCTCCATTCCCCAAGGATGAGGCTTGATCTCATAGGAGTCTTGAGGCATCTGGTCTGTGACCCTCTCAAAAGTCTCCACGTTTCCGTCAGGCTCTACCAAAGAAATCCTGGCATGAGGGTTGACTATGGCCACGTTTTTGAGATAACCATAGATCGACTGCCTCCGGCTCCTGACGTAAGAGCCTTCCATCTCCAGCTCGACCCGAGTCCCATGAGGCCGGTCCCAATCCACGACCTCTTTGCTCAAAACCTCTGGGTCGTTGGTGGCCGTGTTTATGGTAAGCTCCCACTTGCCAGCCGGACGGCTAGGCCCTATCTTCGTGGTGACAACTGTAGATTTTCCTGTGGTGAGCTGAGAATAAAGGACGCCTGCAGAGATGCCTATCCCCTGCTGACCTCTGCTCTGTTTGAGTACGTGGAACCTGGAACCGTAAAGGAGCTTTGCAAAGACTCTTGGCACTTCGTCGTCCACGATGCCGGGGCCGTTATCCTCTATGATCACCCTGAAGGCATCGCCTCGGCGCGCTATCTGGACAAAAATATCTGGCAGGATTCCTGCCTCTTCACATGCATCAAGAGAGTTATCCACGGCCTCTTTGACCGTGGTTATAAGGGCTCTTGGTGCCGAGTCGAACCCCAGAATCTGGCGGTTCTTCTCGAAAAATTCAGCTACGGAGATGGCCTTCTGGTTCTTGGCCAGCTCCTCTGCTATCTCCATGTTTCAAAAAGGGCTTAGAGTTCGGCCCCTACTACCGTCTGAGTTGCGGTCACGTTGTGGATCTCACGGATAACGTCGACCAAGCGGTTGAGCACGCTGAGCCCGTCCACCTCGAGAATTACCACAAAGTCGTATTCACCAAAGACATGGTAGACATCCTTTACGCCTTCGATATCTTTGATAGCATTGTAAACGGATCGTTCCTGTCCTGGAACCACCTTGACCATGGTTACTCCTATGACCATTCTTCAATCACCACCTGAATACAAAATCTAACATATCATACGACTGCCAACATGCAACTACCAATATTTCATGTGACATATACCTGCCTGGAAGAAAAGTGCTCCCAGACTGGATCTTAACTGAGCCCAACACCCATCCCGCGGTCTCAATCTTTTGGCTGTACTTCCAGAGATCTTGGGGATGGCCGACACACATAAAAGGTCGCTCATAATCGAGTTAAAGCTATCGGTCATCCCATATTCAAAGCAGAAATTAACTCTGTTACCAATCTCGTTTCGAGGCGTTTGGTCCCGCTCTGGCAGTCACCAGAACGGGCACATTAACATGCCAGTCACTTTAGTGGCGGGTAGTTGACGATCAATCTCCGTAATCGATCTCTTCGTCTTCGATGTTCTCCAAGAGATCAATTCGCCCCTTCTTAGAGGGTTTAAAGCCCGCGAAATACTCCTCTTTATCCGGAACGCCATCTTCCTCCAATGCCTCTTCGAACTCGTCTTCAAAACCCTCTTCGAGATCGTGAGAGGCAGAAGTGTCCATAGACAGGTCTGGCTCGGACTTTTCACCTTCACTCTTGAGAACCTCCAAGGCTCGGATTACCATTCCTCTGTATTGAGCAAGGTCTGTCTCGTAATGGAGATATGCTTTTCCAATATCGGTTACATCAGCTGGAATGGATACTTCGCCCTGTATCTCCTCGCCACTGGAGAACGCGTCAGTCCCACCTTTACGGAGGAACTCTTCGAAAGCCTCAATCCTTTCAAGGGTCCGTTCCGCAGCGTCCAGCGTCCAGTGGTCTTTGGTCGCGGCATCTACCTTCCGGACCGATTCGGCCCTAATCGAGATCAGACGCGTCCCGTCTTCGGTCTCGTAGACGCTTGGCTTTCCCACAACGGCCACAAAGGCAGGTGTTTCGGTTCCTGCCAGGACTTGAGCTGCATCGGGCTGATACTGGCCAGCGTAAACCAAGATGCTTCCGGTCGGATCGACGATTCTGCCGCGCCAGTACTCGACCTCGTCACCCAGGTTGTCCTTTTCGACAAGAGTGCCCACAACGAAAACACGGTTCGATCTTGCACCGGTGGGCGTGATCAAATAGAGGGGTGCGTACTGATCCTCGTTCTCTCTGAAGGAAAGATCTGAGTTGCGAAGCTCTTGAGCAAAGAGTCTACGAGCAACTTCTCGGGTAAACTCGGCCATTTTAGATCGCCCCCTGAGATTCTGCACGGTTGATCAAATCTGCCAAGTCTTCTTCGGTCACGTCGGGAACCTTCTCGATTGTTTCAGCCAGGATGTATCGATCGATGCTTGGACCCGAAACCGAGTAGTACCTGCCTAGAAGCTTCTCTTCAATAAGGCCCCTCACCACCTCATGGTCGAGAGCTTCCATTGCCATCGCCTTTGCCTCTTCTATCGAAATTTCTATCAACCGCTCGGTGGTCTCCCGGTTGATCAAAGCTTCCTGAACAAAGACTCCATTGTCCAGCACCGCCTTTATCCTGAGATCGTACGTTCCATCTTGTTTGCCGTGCTCGCCACAGACGCCTTTGGCCAGCATTCTCCTGCATATGGGACAGCGCTTGATCAAGCCGGACCCTCTCTGGATGTCCACGATGGCGCCGGTGAATTGGGCGGTCTGGGGGCTCACTTCGATCTCTTCTTCCAGGAGCGATATTTGGCTAGTCCGGTTGAGCTTGATGCTGAACCGATCTTCGAATATGTCGGTGACCACGTTCTTAAGTTCGTAGCTTTGGCCTTCCACCATGTCAGGAAGTTCGGACTTGGTCCATTTAACGAACTTTATTACGCCGGTATCGTCTCCGACAAGGCCGGTCTGAGATATGGCATCGCTGGTGGGATCCCAGAGCTGGACCACCTTGACCTTTACGTCTATCCATTTCTCGGGGTCTGCAATGTCTCCTACTTTTATCTCCATGGCTGGCGTTATGGACCCTGCCTCGACTGATTCGACCTCAGTTTCAAGTTCAGAGATTTCGCTTGTCCGGTTGAGCTTGACGCTGAACCTTCCCTGAAACTCGTCGGTGACCACGTTCTTGAGGCTGTAGCTTTTGCCTTCAACCATCTCAGGAAGCTCGGACTTGGTCCATTTGACGAACTTGATAGCACCGGTATCGTCTCCAACCAGGCCGGTCTGAGATATGGCGCTGCTGGTGGGATCCCAAAGTTCCAGAACCTTGACTTCCAGGTCGACCCAGCTGTTGGGGCTGGTGACTTCTGCCACCTTAACAGCTTCGCTGCTTCGAGAGAAGGTGCTGGTGGGCATGATGCCGTGCTCTTTCAAAAAGTAGTTCACAACACTACGGGTCGCCTCGTTTTCCGGGACGCTAAAGGTTTCGACGAGAAGTCTGAGCCTTTTTTCGACGTCTTCGGGGGCGACTTCCACGCCTTGCTCACGCAGGCGGGATAAAATCTGATCTACAAGTGTTTTCATAGCGCTTGGCCTCCAGTTTTTTTGGGGAGGTGACATATAAGATGTCGCCATAATAGATAAACATACGTATCGCAGGGTGGATGTACTAGCAACGAACAACAAACAACAACGTCATACTCAAATGAGGACGATCTCGATGATTACAGCCTGGTTTGGATCCATAGATCCTGTTTCTGGCGACGTGATTTCTGAAAAGGCCGATCCCAGATGGTAGATTGCTTGATGAAGATCTCGCCAGACGAGATGGCGCCTTCTCCATTGGGGCCAGGGCCATCTTCAGGGCCAGGGATCCTGCCCCAGCCCAACCAGCCGAGCCAACCCGATCTCCGAGCATTGGCTCTGGATGCGGGCCTCTTCAGAGACGATATTGAGTACAACAAATCTTTGAGAGAAGTTGCACTCGACCTTGTCAAACGAAAGCTGAAAGATCAGGCCAACGCAGAAGCCGAGTTGCTCCAGACCATCGAGGCCTTGGACGATCTAAACGAGGTGATCAACAGGTTGGACGAGCGAGTCTATGAGTGGTCTAGGCTTCATACCAATTCGAGGCTTCGAGGCAAAAGGCTCGCCGAGTCGTTGGAAGGCGAAGGATCCTTAGGCGAGATGGCGCGGACAGATCTCGAACTGAGAAATACGCGCGAAAGAGTACAAAGGAGCCTTGAAGTCGCCGTAAGTCAAATGTCGCCTAACCTCAGCGAGCTTGCAGGCCCGCTCCTTGCAGCAAGGCTCATATCCAGGGCAGGAAGCTCAAAGAGGCTCTCTGAAATGCCAGCGAGCGCCATCCAAGTTATGGGGGCCGAAAAGGCCCTTTTCAAGCATCTGAAAGGAAAAGCCCCGTCGCCAAAGCACGGGATGATCTACAGACATTCCGCAATTCAAGGAGTGACTCCAAAGCTCAGAGGAAGGGCAGCGCGCGCCTTGGCCGCCAAGTTGGCGATTGCAGCCAGGATAGATCACTATTCTGGAGAGCTAAACCCAGATCTGAAAAGATCTCTTGATAAGAGGATCGAGGAGATTCGGCGGAGTGGGAGAAAGAAGGCTGCAAAGGGTGGCAAGAGGGGAAAGAAGCGCTCATGACGAAAAGTGCCCCAGACTTTGTAGTATCCACCAGATTTATAAGATGTGTCTGAGAATATATAGTTCGGAGGGTTAAAACAGGATGATTGCTAAAGGATTGTTTCCACTCGCAATTCTGTTCGTGATAATATCGCTATCTTGTCCGGCCTTTGCTGCCTGGGATCGGACCGGGAATGTGACAGAACATTCCTACATTCAGCTCAGAGGGTACATGGACGACGTCAAGATCTACCAGACCGATAAGGGATATAATGGCCAAAAGCTCGTCGTCGGAACTCAAGGGTCTGGAATCGGTACTCGAAGACAACATGCTGAAGTCACTGGGGACGAGATCAGCTTCACAGAATCTGCGTACTTGCAGTACCGGCCGTACACCATCGGAAGTGGCGGAACCGTGACCGAGAGCACCGTATCCGAGAGCGACCTGAGAAACGCGCTCTGTGCCAAGAACTACGAGGTGGGGTCCGTAATCTCTGAGAGTTACACAGATCTGACCTACCTCATCAAAGATACTACAATTTACCAGAACGATACGGTCTCAGTCTATCAGATAGGCTCATCCTTTCGCGGGACCGGCAAGATCGGCGCCCGGGTGAAGGATGGTCCCACAGGCGTTACCATGCTGAACTATGGCGGAACTTACGTGGGCGACGTAAGCATTCGCGAGGAGATTGGTGTAGGCGACGTATTCTACCTGACCTGTCCCTGATTCGAGAGCGTTTTAGCGCCGCTGTTCGGCGCGATCCTGAATTTAGCGATCAAGCAAAATGATCCAAAGAATTGCAAATTCAAAAACACAATCAGAAAGCGCCGCAAAAACCCTCCGCACAAAAGTGCAATCGCTATTTTTCATCAGCTGCGGCGCATCGCGAAGTTGTTTCGGACGCAAAGCTCCGGTCGCACAAACAGAAACGGCGTTGTCCAGACTCAGGAGGAATGGTGGCGGCAACATCTTCATATCATGTGTTCTGATAGTTGATGAGGTGGGAGACTAAAATGAGACTTAATTATGCGTTGGCTCTAACGCTTCTGCTCTTTTTTTTGCCTATAATTGTATTAAGTTATCCTGAAGGTAGTTTCAATACAACTATCAACCAAACCGATCCCATAGCTTGGTACGATTTGGGCAACGAACTTCTCAATGACAGCAAGTACAACGAGTCTATTGAGGCCTACAATAGAGCAATCGAACTAAATGAATCGTATGTGGCAGCATGGGGCGGCAAAGGCCTAGCTTTTTATTACCTTGGCAAGGACAACGAAGCCATCCAAGCTTATGACGAAGCCATCAGGATAGATCCGGAATACACCCCTGCTTGGAATAACAAAGGCCTAGCTCTTGCTAAATTGGGTAATTACGACAAAGCCATCCTATGTTTCGATGAGGTCATCGAGATAGACCCGAAGTCTGCCGAGGCTTGTAGAAACAAAGGTCGTGCTCTCTATTACCTTGACAAGAGCGAAGAAGCTGTCCAGGCGTATGATGAGGCCATCAAGATAGATCCTGAATATGCAGATGTTTGGTACATGAAAGGTATTGCTCTCGGGGATCAAGGCAATTACGACGAAGCTATCCAAGCTTATGACGAGGCCATCAGGATAAATCCTGAATACACCCTTGCTTGGAATAACAAAGGCCTAGCTTTCTATTATCTGGGCAATTACGACGAAGCCATTCAGGCGTATGACGAGGCCATTAGGATAGATCCTGAATGCGCCCTTGCTTGGAATAACAAAGGCCTAGCTTTCTATTATCTGGGCAATTACGACGAAGCCATTCAGGCGTATGACGAGGCCATTAGGATAGATCCTGAATACACCCGCGCTTGGAATAACAAAGGCCTAGCTCTTGCTGATTTGGGTGTACGTGTTTAGTGCCCTAGAATCGCTTGCTTGATATTGGTTTTGGTCAATGAACGCATGACAAACAACAACTTAAACGCATTCGTCCAAGACGATTGCAGACAGTTCGCGCCGAGCGAGGCCGAATTGGAACGCGGTGAATAGCGTTTTCGCCCCGTTTTCCAGTCAGAACGAAGACGAGGGCGCCAGCAGGCCCATCCCTGCCGCCCATCACTACAAGATCCGCTATTCTTCAGAACTCATTCTCTAGATCTTGATGACCAATCCTGCCCCGCCCTCCAAACACTTTTCTGGAAATCTTTTTTAAGATCGCAGACTTGTGAAGAGTGCAGTGGGCAGGGCAGATCAGGTCCAGATATTTCAGCTGATCGAAGTCGGAAAAGAAAACTCAAACCTGGCAAGACTGAACAGAGATTGAACGAGATCTGAAAGCGCGAGAAAAAAGAAAGGGGTCTCTTCACCCGCTAGATAAAGTCAGGAGCTGACGAGAACAACGACCATCGCCTGTACTTCATAGATCTCTTCAGCCTTTCGACTGCAAGGTTCATCGCAGCCTCGCGCGGCAAGATTCCTTCCGACGTGGAGGATTCGAGAACCTGCCTCGTATTTCGGCGCACCTTCTCTTCGATCACCTGGAATGCTACTGACTCGGTTGCGCCCTTGTACTCCATGGCCGCGCATATGACTCCGCCCGCGTTTGCTATGAAGTCGGGAACGGAGATTATGCCCTTTTCGTGGAGGATCTTTTCAGCCCCGGGGGTGATGGGAATGTTTGCGCCCTGCATCACAAGCTTTGTCTTCAGGCGGTTTACGTTGGCCTCGTCGATGACGTCGGGCCGCGCTGCCGGAATCCAGATGTCGCATTCGATATCGATCACGGCGTCTCGGTAGAGCTTTTCCCCCTCTGAATAGTCAGAAACGCTCTTTTGCCTCTTCTTCAAGCCTATCAAAGCCTCGACGTCGAGCCCTTCAGAATTGTAGATTGCACCACAGGAATCTGCCGCGCCGACGAGGACTGCGCCTTTCTCCGTCAGGAACTTTGCGGCATATCTTCCAACAGCTCCAAACCCTTGGACCACTACCTTTGCGCCTTCCAGGCCAAAGTCGCAATATTCAAGGGCAACGTCTGTTGCGTGGCTGACACCCCATCCTGTCGCCCCAATCTCGTCGAGGGGAATTCCACCAACCTCGCAAGGAAGCCCAACGGACCTTCCTATTTCGTCTCTCACCCAAGCCATGCACTCTTCGTTGGTCCCCATGTCCGGGCCGAAGATGTACTCTTTCGTCTCCCGAAGAGAGCTTGCGAAGGCCCGGATCATCAGCTCCTTTTTCTCCTTTGGCATCTTCGGATTGCCATAGATCACCGACTTTCCGCCGCCATGAGGCAGATCTGCAGCAGCGTTTTTCAGGGTCATGGATCGGGCCAGCCGGAAACATTCGTCAGTGCAAACGTTAGGGGCCATTCTCAAACCACCAATGGCCGGTCCCCTCGCCACGTTGTCGACTACGAGAACCCCTTTCAGCCCCACAGACGGAATGTATACATGAACAATCTTTGTCGGGCCCAGATCATCTGCATATTTGAACATGTTTTCCATCTTCAATCTCCCTTGGCATTTGAAAGAATATTACAAGATTCTTATATGGCTGCTCGTTAAAATGTTTTTCCTGCTGAAGGCTTTGTACCCAAACCTGCGTTTACACCTAAAAGGCACAATCTAGAAATCAAATTGCTGCGGCGCCGATTTGACCCTTGAAAACATGGCTGGAGCCTCAAGAAACATAGCGCTACTTTACGATAAATCGTAACTACTCAGCTCAGGGCTCTTTGGTGAGGTAGACGGTGGGTATGAACGGTTTCCCCATAAAAGCATCTTGAATAGCATCAAGAACACGGCATCCATTCTTCCGCGCAGTGGATATGTACCCTCGAATAGCACAGAACCGTTCTGCACCTTCTATAGTTCTGAACGTACTTGACACTTTCTGTTTCACTTTCATCATGCGTACGTCTCGTTCGGCCTGATTGTTTTCAAAGGGTACCCTAAAGTCATACATGAAGGCAAATACGCACCCGACGTATTTGTTCAATCGGTCGAGCAGATTTTTGGGGTCTGATTGTTTGACCCTGCCCCGCTTGCCCGGTACTCTCGGAGGCGGCGGATTCCGCTTGAGCCCTTCCATGATGATCTCTCCATACTGATCTTCAAACATCGCGATCTGGGAAAAATGGAATTGATCAACATACAGACGAGCTTGATCCACTTCACTTTTCACATTGAGCAGGAAATTTATCATCTTTTCAGCCCATTCATGCCCGTACTGCTCATAAATATATGCAAGATCTCTCAGGATGTGGGCGTTGCAGAGGCTATGTGTTACGTTTTCGTATGTGAAGTAGGGCGTCCAATGGTCGTGCACTGCAGTTCCCTTAAATCGAGGCAAAATACCAGCTGATTCCATTGCTTCTCTGCCTCGCTTCAGATGTGCGTGATAGTATGTTAGAAACTTATTGCAGGCAACATGAAGCCATTG
>Ga0272441_10012497_pt1 | contig 12394 bp, 9 predicted proteins | sample SSMProp6N_FD_193582 | JGI IMG/M metagenome (GOLD analysis project Ga0272441, IMG submission 193582) | Marine sediment archaeal communities from Little Sippewissett salt marsh, Falmouth, MA, United States - SSM-Prop-6N | ecosystem: Environmental > Aquatic > Marine > Wetlands > Sediment ...
GGATGATCAACCACCAGACGATCCAGAATATCATTGACGTATGATGGATCTTTGACTGTGCAGTTAAAGTCAGATGTCAGCCAATGGACGTCATTTTCTATAGCTATCTTTCCCACTTTTTCCAGTCGATCATAGTCCCATTTATCGTCATTTCCGCGCAGTTTAACCTTGAGGCATTTTAGCCCATCGCGCTGGATCCAGTCTGCCAGAAGCACCGGGTAGCCGTCGTCAGGTTCGGTTCCCTTCAATTCGGATTTGTCGATCAGGTCTTTTCCGCCGATCAGGTGCCAGGCTGGCATACGCTCCGGTCGGGGAAGCACAAGAAAATCTTCAGGATATTTGCCCTCAAAGGAGATATTTGCTCCATCCGCAGGTGTGATAAACCTGGCCAGATCGACGTTCATGAACTGCGCATTGTAGGTTTCGTATACGGGAACCTGGTGCAGTATTCCATAGGCGTCATGCAGCGCGACATCGAAAGCTGAACAGCAGACCAGAGCAGCTAGCCACGGCATGGATTCATCATCAGCGCGCTGCCTGTTGAAATCTTCCAACAACCTGGCCAGTTCACTTTTCTGAAACTCATGGCCAATCTCTATGGGATGTCCGCCTGTTTTGAAGCCCGTCCAGGCTTCAGCAAGCATAATGCAGAAATCTTTCAGGGCCTTGTGTCTTTCTTCGTAGGATAGAGAGCTGGGCCACACCCATTGAACACTTAGCGGAGTTTCTCCCCAGCCTTCCGCTGTACGTCCTTTAGCGTCCTCGACCCTCATACAGACGCGGGCGCAGGTAACGTGGGTTAGAGTTTCAGGGCCAAATTTCAAAGGCACTCTCGTCTCGACAGGGAGAAAATAGAGGGATGTATCTTTGGAGTAAATGTCAGTTTCTTTTCCCATAGCAGACCTCCAGACAGTGTTAATTCTGTTTCACCATTTTGACCTTGACCTTTCCCCTGCTAATCACTATAATTATAGCTGTCTTCCAATAGGTTTTTCTTAACCAGAATGCAGAAGTTAGTCAGGAATAAACATACTACATGATAATGTTTATAATTTCAAGGGGAATCCGCGTTTTTGAACTTTGTAGCAGTTTTTGAGCAATGTAATGGAGATGATCATATGCCGTTGTATGAATACCAATGTAAAAAGTGTGAAGAGAAGTTTGAGACACTGGTCAGTCTCAGCAAATTGGATGAACCTGTAAAATGTCCGAAATGTGGATCTGATGAAACCGAGAAGCTTCTATCTACTTTCTGTGCTTCCGTTGGCAGCAGCAGCTCAAAAGGAGCTTCCTGCGCGACTTCCGGAAGCACCTGACAGCTTCGCTGAGAGGGCGGTCTGCCCTCTTAACAAAAATGCTCCGCTCACTTGCTGAATTTCCGTATCTGTGGTATAATTAGGATTGTGCTGGTATAACACGGATCGGAGTTTCTGAAAATTGGCTGATAATAAGACCATCACGACGAATAGAAGAGCACGGCATGATTACCATATCGTTGATACTTATGAAACCGGTATCGTGCTGGAAGGCATGGAAGTGAAATCTCTCCGGGAAGGTAAGGTCAGTCTACAGGATGGCTATGCCCGGGTGGAAAACGGTGAAGTTTTCCTCTACGATATTCACATCAGCCAATATAGCAAGAGCAACACAAAGAGCTATGATCCTAAACGCCGCAGGAAGCTGCTCCTCAATAAAAGTGAGATCAGGCGGCTTTTCGGCAAGACTCTGCAAAGCGGGTTTACCTTAGTTCCGCTGGGTATGCATTTCACCGAGCGCGGTATGGCTAAGGTGTCTTTGGGACTGGTCAAAGGGAAACACCTCTACGACAAGCGAGAGGATATGAAACGAGAAGATCTCAAGCGTGATCTCGCGACAGCAATGAAAGGAAGGGATAGAGAGAGAACCTAAAACATAGTCTATACTCATGGGGGCGATAAGGTTTCGACGGGGATAGATGAAGCAGAGGTTGCATGTCGAGGTCCCATTGGTCTCGTAAAACAAATGGGAAAACTATAAATGCCGATACTGAATTGGCTCTAGCTGCGTAACAGTAGCTACGTTCTTCTCGTTCACGCCTGCGGGGCGGGAAAGGGCGACGTTTAGCGGGCTAGCGACGCGCTTATACTCGAAGGGCAAAATCGCGAAACAACATTCGAGTTAGTCTCTAGCTAATCCTACCTGTGGGAGTTGCGAAAAGGCGAATCTTTAAAACACAGGAAAAACATGTAGTAGCTTCTGTGGAAATATCTTCGGACGCGAGTTCGATTCTCGCCGCCTCCACCATTTTCCTATTTCTGTGTTCGAGTTTAACCTATCCATTTCTCCATTCCCAAAGCTTTTCTTCGCATCTTTTTGCTCATATAAACCCTCAAAGAATCACATATCCCAGGTTTTGTCTTCACCGATAGAAATGCTCTTCATGACCCCGATTCAAGAATACCTTTTTATCCTTCCACTGCTACGAAAATAGCGTTTGGCGTGGGATGACGAGATTCCCATCGAGCCTCATGGTTAATGGCTCAGCGGGAGTTTTGCCCCATACGCATTAAGCTAAGCAGCATTCCCCCTTAAAAAAGGGGGCCAGGGGGTTGTATAAACCGCATCAAAAGGTCATATTGCATGCATAGCATCGTTATTTCCAGAGGAACAACCCCCTGGCCCCCTTTTTTAAGGGGGAATGCTGACCTGTTACCAGGAGACAGGGCTGTAAAGCCAAGCATGGAGAGTGTTTGCGTTATCCCCATTCCTTAGCTTAACGCCTATGGAGCTTCGCCCTCCCAGACGCATTTTCATCTTTGAGTGTGAGTTAGTGATCATGACAACTATTCTGACCTACCAAACTGAGACAGATACCCCCCTCTGAAAATCCTCTGCACCTTGACAAAACCTGTAAGTTTGCTGTATACTTATGTTCTTGGAGAGTAAGGTGAAAACTTACAAATTTGGCCTTCTATTTTACCAACTTCCAGAAATTTCAAAAAATGGGACAAATTTTAGCAAAAACCATTCTCGTTGTTGACGATGACGAAGACGTCAGAGAGTCTATAACCGATGCTCTCAGCGCTGAAGGCTATAAAGCTATCCCTGCTGCTGATGAAGAGCGCGCTTTAGACTGGCTCAGCGAAGAGCGTGTGGATTTGGTAATAACGGCTCTGAAAGTGCCGACTATTGACGGGATGAAGCTTCTGGATTTTACCAAGGAAAAACACCCAGAGGCCAATGTGATAATGATGTCTAGCTCCGCCAGTGTTGAGATGACAGTGGCGGCGATGAAAGCTGGCGCCCAGGATCTGCAAACAAAGCCCATCAACATAAATAAGCTGAAAGTCTCGGTGGGAGAACTGCTGGAAAAGCAAATCATCGTAGCCCAGGATATAGAGAGCCATCACCCCCTGGATAGTAGATCTGGTCTGACCGGATTCGTGGGCAACTCAGACAAGATGCAGAAAGTCTACAGAACAATATCCCAGGTGGCGCCAACCATGACCACTGTCCTGTTATACGGCGAAACAGGTACCGGCAAAAGCCTGGCGGCACGGGCTATACACTATAACAGTCCCAGGCGGGAAAAGCCGTTTATCGATCTCAGTTGCGCCGCTCTACCGGAAGGCATTATAGAAAGTGAACTCTTTGGCCATGAGCGAGGTGCATTCACCAGCGCGATGAATACCAAGAAAGGTCGGTTTGAGCTGGCCAATGGCGGAACGCTACTTTTGAACGATGTCTCCGACATTGCCCCTTATACACAGGTAAAGCTTCTGAGAGTGCTGGAAGACAGGGAGTTCGAGCGCGTTGGCGGGATGGAAACTATCAAGGTTGATGTCAGACTGATTGCCGCCACCAACAAGAGTCTGGAAGAAGCCATTGAGGAAGGCCGATTCAGGGAAGATCTGTATTATAGATTGCATACTGTAACTATGGAACTCCCGCCACTACGTCAGCGTAAGGAGGATATACCACTTCTGGTGGATCATTTTGTCAGTGAGGTCAGCCTACTCAATGGCAAAGGTATTAAGGGTATTACTGACCAGGCTATGCAGTATCTGCTCAAATATAGCTGGCCAGGAAACGTGAGAGAATTGAAAAACTGCATCGAGGGTATGGTGGTTATGGCAAAACGCCTCACCCTGGGTGTGAATGATCTTCCCAAACGTATCATACGTGCAGGGGATGACGCGTGGGGAGTAAATATCCACGTGGGTATGTCTGTCAAAGACGCTGAACGCGAGCTTATAGCTGAAACGCTGAAGTATACTAATAATAACAAAGCCCTGGCAGCCAGGATTCTGAATATGGGGTTGAGAACGCTTTTCAGAAAAGTCAAGGAATACGAAATAGATTAAGAACCTGCCTTTGTACCTCGTTCTAATTAACCTAAGTGCCTGTAAAAGAATAACTTCCCAAACCAGATTGTAGCGGTGTGGCTCTGTCCCGCCAGGATGTCGCCGCGGAGGGCGACGCTACGGAAACGGTATCATTCGTTACCAGAGTATTAGAGAGAAGTTATTCTTTTACAGGCACTAAGTTGCTATAGAAATTTCAGGAAAGAGTTGCCATCATGAGTCGTTTTTGTAGTCCAGCCCCTTGTGGGCGTCTTTTGTGACGGGGACAAGCCCCTATACTACGAATGTTATATCGCCAAAACCTCAACTCTTTCCTGAAATTTCTATAGTTACCCAAATTCGCCGCAGCACTGCAAAAGACACAGGCAGGGGATGCTCCCACGCTGATCCGAGTTGAGACAAAGACAGGTCATGGGTCAGGAAAACCAACATCCAAAGCGATCGAGGAACTCGCGGATCAATGGGCGTTTGTTGTTCAGGCACTGAATGTGACTGTACCGTCCTAATACTCATCCGGCGGTTCTCTTGTGACCATGGGGTTGTTGTCGGTAGTTGTGTGCACGACTTTAGTGCCATTTGCGTCCAGATCGCCTGTTGCCGTTATTTTGTAGGATTTGCCGTCTTCGCTCACTGTAACCGCATATTGATAGCGAACCAGACCGTCGGGTCTGAAGCCCATATCTCCAAATCCCCCGGCATCTACCCAGACGTCCGGGGCCGCATCTGTCCCGCCATCAGGAGGACTTGGCATACACTCCATGTATTTGCCCGTCTCAACTTTATATGTTGTTTGTGACATTCGGATAAATCTTAACATGGAAGACAATTCAGCAGTTGCGGCCTGAAGGATGGTTGTCTCTATATGAAATTTGCGTTCCTTTTTATCGGACTTTGAGCAACTTACGAGCATGACTGCTGCCAGAGAAATGGCAATGAAAATCAAGAACTTCCTCATTGTTATAACCACCTTTATTCTGCCACGTAGTCCTGTCACTCAATAGACAGGATGTAATAACAGTATGATTTGCACTATCCACCAACCTCTTGGAGGAAATTGGGTATCCTGATGTGAGAAAATCCTGGATCTAGCCCTAGACCTTCTATCAAAAGCTGTTTAGCACTCCTGTGAGAATACTTTCGATTCAGAGGACGCTGAATCACATAACGTAGCTGAAGTAGCAAGATCCAGAACAGCCCAACGGCGCTGAAGGCTTAATTACCAATGCCCATAGGCAGCACCCAATTGTCTTCAGTATAGCAAAACTCATTTTCTCACATCGGGATGCACAATTTTCTCCAGCTGCATAATTCATCTTTGTGTCTTAGTGACTTGGTGTCTTAGTGTTTATTGATCAGACCGGATGTCGTCATAACCAGCAACTTGAGTTTATTATACTAACCTTTTTCCTCTTTCTGATCCTCTAGCTTCATGCAGTGCATAGCCGCTCGAAAAATATTGGCGCGCATGTTCTGGTAACTTTGGTCTGCCAGACTGAGAATATTTGCTATTGTCTTCCGTTCGGACGTAATGCTGTTGGGACAACAGGGAGGTGGATCGGGAAATCCATTTGCTTTGGCGAAGTCCTCCAATTCCTGCCTGGTAATGTAGATCATGGGCCGAATCAGGTGGAATGCTCCACCAAAATAGGATGCGCATGGATACATGGTGGCCATCCTGCCCTGATAAAGCAGATTCAGCAGTGCAGTCTCCACCATATCGTCGAAATGATGACCGAACGCGATCTTATTGCATCCTAAGCGACTAGCAACCTGAAATAAGGTGCTGCGCCGATTCCACGAACACCGGTAGCAGTTCATAGGCAACCGCTCTCCGTCGGCCAATCTCATGGGTTCAACCACATACTCCAGTCCGCTAACTGACAGCCAGTCGAGAAGCGGCTGATACTCAGTGAAGTCATCCGGCCCATTCGCGTCTCCCAGAATGTGAATAGCGACAAGATCGTAATCTTCCCGCGTAATGGGCCGCCGAATTTGAAGCAGACGCAGCAGGCTTAGACTATCATGACCTCCCGATACGGCAACCGCGACTTTATCTCCGTCATTCAACATGCGGTATTCGCTGAAAGCCCTGTGCATCTTGCTAATCAACAGCCGGTCTTGCCTTTTCAACTTATTCATAATCAGCGTTGATATTTACCTCAAATGATCAGAATTTTATCCTGAGACCCGTACTGAAAGTGTTCTTATTATAGGATTCTCCAGGGAAAAGTGCCGTGTTTTCGGTATGCTTATAATCGAATTCCAGACTAACCTGCGGAGATATGCTATAGCTTGCACCAAGTTTTACATGGCTCTGATCGTCGGTTCTGATCTCGCTCAACTCGTAGCCTATATCCGGTGTCTGCTGAACTCCCAGGTCGAATCCCACTATCTGGTAATCAAAGCTTATACGCAGTTTCTGAATCGGGATAATTCCAAGGATGATCCTTGTCTTGTTGCCGTTGAAGTTGAAGAAACGACTGTTCGAGGTAGAATTCAGTACCTGAGTCCGCAGTTCAAGAAGCGTGGTGTAGTTGAAGAGCGCAACTCGGCATCCGAGTTTTATGACATTCCGATGATCCCGCTGCACACCCTCTAAAGCTATAGGTCTGCCTTTCCTAAAATCAATAGGGGCGCGATTATAAATGCTGTATTGGTGGACATAGCCTAACTGTACTGTGAAATCGTCAGATATCCTGTGAAGCACATCCGTGCCCATCCTATGATCGAGGAAGTTTCGCGCCTGAACTTCCGGCGCGTTATTCTGAAATACCTTCTTCCCATTACTGTATGACAAAATGGCTGTCGTTTTCTCTCCAAATGGCTGAAGTATATCCATTGTGGCCTGATTATTGTAGAAATTGAATAGATCGTTCTGACTATTCCTTAGCTCAAATACGTCCCGCAGAGAGATATTAGTCCCTGTCTTCAGGTCTACCTTAGATGATAGAGAGATTATATGCGAACTATAGTCCTCGTCGTTGGTTGTGCTCACATCGCGCATTCCCAGTTTGTAATTAGCCCTGGTGTCCAACCCATTCACAGGGATGAAGTTTTTGATACCGAAGCCGGTATCCAGCAGCCAGACGATACCATACTGATAGTCTCCCTTGAGCCTCTCTCGCGTAACATTATCGTCGTATCTCAGGGTCGCATCAATATCCCGGGGAGCTATCTCTACTTCGGACTTGGCAGTCTTTGATAATCCCATAAGAAGCATAAGGCATAACACGAGGATAAGGATGTTCTTTTTATTAATCATCTTCAGGTCTTCCTTCGGGCGTTGCGTCCCTCTGAGATGCCTGTTGTCTTTCAATCTGTTCTTCGAAGAGCTTAGCATCAGCCTGCTTTTTCTGAATTTTATCTGAAAGCTCCTTTATCTGATTCCCTATTTTGTCGATCTCTCTGTTTATACCTGCATCACTGAGTCCCCACGGGATAGGAGCATTTCCATCCTCAACACCTACACTACCTCTCTCTTCATCGTTCTGATTAATCCTTACCGCGAATTCCAGCAACCTTTTTCTGCTCTCCAGTTCCTCAATCTGCCCCCCCAATTCGATCACTTCAGCCTGGGCTTGTGCCGCTGCATCCCTCAAAATCGCTATGCCCAGCCGGATATCCTCCGGATCGTCGCTACGCAACGGAGGAAAAGTTATCGTTGGTTCTGTACCTGAAGGCGGTAGAGCATAACGATTTCTCGTTTCCCTGGTGATTTCGGCAAGTTGCCATAGATCGGATATTTCTCCTTGTGCAGCATCTTTTGCAGCTAGATCGCCGTTGAGACCGGTCTCCCTAACAACTTCCATCAGAACCGTCATGCGAGAGTCAGATTTATCTATTAGTTGGTTTGCCAGCGCGACCAAATCCTCTACCAATGACTTCCGCCTGTTCTGGAGAACACCTACTCTGTCAGATAGTTCGAGCAACTTGCTGTGAGAACTCTCCAGCTTCCTTTGCCGCCTGCTGAATATGCCCCTGATTCTGCTAAAGAATCCTCTCGGCTCTTCCTTCAGTTTTTCTATTTCTCTTTTGAGTGTTTTGACGTCACTGCTTAGTCTGGCGAGTTCCTTATCTATCAGCTTTAGTTCCTCTTCCACTCTATTGAGCTGATTCCGCAGATCGGGGATTCCAGGATCTGCAGTCTCCTGCGCCCAACCCCCCTGGATGCAGAGTAAGGAGAACGCAATCTGTATAGCAACCAATATGCCTATGGTCTTCGCTGACAGGCTTGGTTTTCTGCTATTAGTAAAATACAAACTGGCACTCCTCTCCTCACGCCTCCATATGCTTCTTGTCTTCTGTAGAAATGCTGATAATGAAGAGAGATTGAGCATTTAAGAAGGTCTGTAAGTCTGAGTTTGAGAGGGCAAAGTCATTATCAGAACCAGGTTCCCGAATATGGCCGTAGGAAGCCAATGAAATACGAACTGCCAAATCTGCTTTGCATCACGAGTCATTTTCCTCTGGTGCAACGATATTGTGTTTGGCCATTTTGTAGTTCAGGGTTGGCCTGGGTATGCCCAGTTCCCCGGCTGCCTTAGACCTGATCCATTTGTTCTGCTCCAATGCTTCTGTCACCAATTGCTTCTCGAAGGCATCCATCTGCTCAGTCAGGGTTCCGAGTTTCGGCATCTGCCGTTGATCATCCTGACTGAGTCCCATGCCAGGAGGAAGGGGCAAGTGTTCTGGCAGGATAGTGTCACCATCCGCCAGCACCATAGCACGCTCAATGGCATTTTCCAGTTCCCGAACGTTACCTCGCCAGTTATAGTCCACCAGAAAATCTAAGGCTTCAGGTGAAATGCTGGTCACCCTGTTTGCAACCTTGCTCGCGAATTCCTTTATGAAATGCCGGGCCAGGTCAGATATATCTTCCTTTCGCTCCCGTAGCGGCGGAACGTGTATAGGAACAACATTGATTCTATAATAGAGGTCCTCCCTGAACGTGCCTTTTTCTATTGCTTCCTCCAGATTTCTGCTAGTCGCCGCAATGATCCGAACATCTACCTCAATGGGCTTAGAGCCTCCCACTTTCTCAAACGTCTTGTCCTGAACAACACGCAGCAGTTTCAGTTGTGTTGCAGGACTGACATCCCCTATCTCGTCGAGGAATATTGTTCCGCCATCTGCCAGTTCGAATCTGCCCATCCTGGTTCGGGTCGCTCCAGTGTATGCTCCCTTCTCATGCCCAAACAGCTCGCTCTCCAAAAGGCTTTCTGCGTAGACAGCGCACTCGGCTCTGATAAACGACTTGCCACTACGGGCACTGTTGTTATGTATCGCCTGGGCTATCAAATCCTTCCCTGTACCACTTTCACCCCGTATGAGAACCGCCGCATCTGACCTGGATACCTTTCGAACTATCTCCAGAACTTTCTGTAGCTTTTCACTCTGGCCGATTATGTCGGTGAAATCGCCGTCCAGATGCAGTTCCTCTCTCAAGAACCTATTCTCTTGCATCAGATGGCCCTTCTGCAGCGCCTTCCCTATCTTCACCATCAGCTCATCAGTGCTGTAAGGTCTTTCAATGTAGTCTTCCGCTCCCTGCCGCATGGCCTCTACAGCTTGTGGAAATGTTGCATAGGCCGTTATTAGGATCACCGGCACATCGGGATGTTCTTCTTTAGCCACTCTGAGAACTTCCATTCCACCATCGCGCTCCTTCATTCGTATATCGGTCAATATGAGGTCAAAAGATGTAGTCTTCATATGCTCAACAGCCTCGTCCTCATCTTTTGCTTCGATGAAATCATAGCGCGCTTTTCCTAGCTTCTTACTTAGAATCTTACGATTGCTCGGATTATCATCCACAACCAATATCTTACTCACTTTTCACACCTCTTTGATCTGGATGCCGGACACTGAACATCAAGCATCGTGGCCTCTGTCGGTCGGTAGGGATACTTTTACAGTTGTCCCACGTCCTACATCGCTTTGGAGCTCTATCTTTCCATTATGAACATCAATGATCTTTGCAACTATTGCCAGGCCCAGTCCTGTTCCACTGCCCTTCGTGGTGAAAAACGGCTCAAAAGCATGATCTATTGCTCCAGGATCCATGCCGTAACCTGTATCTTCAATCCTGATCTCCACAAAATCCGGAACAGAATCCGAATCCCGGGCATCTCCGTCGGCCACGTTCGCGGTAATGACCAGCCCTCCGCCGTCGTCCATTGCCTGAATTGCATTCCTGATCAGATTGATAAACAATCCTCTTAGCTGGTCGGAATCACCCAGTACATCATGAAGATTTGAACTGAAGTTCGTAACAACGGATATGCCATTGTCTGTGATCTCTTTATCCATGGACGCCAGAGCGGAATACAATACTTCCAGAATGTCCACCGGGGCCGGTTCTATCTCTAATGGTCTCGCGAAATTGATTAAATCGGTTATTTTTGAATTAAGTATTTTGATTTCGTTCTTTATGTCAGCAGTATACTCCAGATTGGGATCGTCATCATCCATATCATCCTCCAGAAGCTCTGTGAATCCCTGTATGGCACTTATGGGACTACGAACCTCATGAGCTACAGAAGCTGAAAGTTCAGCGATCTGCTTTCCGCGTTCGGCAACTTCCTCATACAGCTTCTTCAGATTTATGGTCATCTGGTTGAAGGTATGAGCAAAGAACCCTATCTCGTCCTTTGATCTGACAAATACTTCCGTATCCAGTTCACCGTTGGCTATCCTGCGGGATGCTTGCACCAGCGTTTTGATGGGGTTCAGGATGGACCTGGCTATCAGCATTCCTAACAAAGCCGCTAAAGCCGTTATGATTACCACACTCACCAGCAAAACATCCCTCACCGTATCTATGGTTTTCAGGAACTCGGCGGAGGCCTCGACACGGAGCATCGCAACAGCTACACCGTCCGACTTAACTGGCACGTAGGCTGACTTATAGAGCCTGCCGTATCTGCCGGGATAGAGAATTGACACAACTGCATGTTCCCCTACATGCCCTTCCCACAATAACTTCAATTCCACGTCATCTGCTTCCACTATCACGTATTCTTTGCCTGCTACCAGTTCCCCATTTGCATCGACCAGCACTCTGTTCTTTTTATCAAGCAGGATCGCATTATCCAGGTCGCCCCTCTTTTTTGCATCGCCTAGCTGCTTCTGAAGGTGATTGTAAGCGGATTTAGAAAGAATGGATATTCCAGACAGCAGGCCTACTTCGTATTCGGTGAATCCCTCCGCTATCATCTCCGCGCTGAAAGCGAGGCGCTCACCCATTTGCTCGTCCAGCGTGTTCCTGGTGATATAATACGAAAGCAGGCCAAAACTCGCGAGAGAGATAAGCACCATAAGTCCGGATGCCAGCGATAGCTTCGTTTGAATTCCCCGTCTATACTCTCCATTCCGAGCCATTTTCGTCACTTCTCCGAAGCCCATAAACGCAAGCAGTATCAACCTTTCCCCAAAATTTATTATACAGGAGGTTTGGGATAACTGTCAAGATTGGTTTTCTCACCGGGTTTCGATTGACACAGCAGTTTTCTCCTGATATATTAACTCAGGCGTTGGTATTTGACCGAGGTACATCAGACAAGGAGGAGCTTTATGTTAACAGGAATCCTAACCCTGTGTGTGGGCCTGGCTGTGAATATTGAGAGTTTGGCAGAGCAAAATACGCCATCTGAAGACGGGGGTTATCTACGACTCAGTTTGTGCACCCGTGTAGAGATTTTCAAAGGCAGCGATGTCTGGGACGAGGTGATAGTAAAGAAGGAATTCCCCGTTGCGGAGACGACCATACTGATCTGCGATATGTGGGACAAGCACTGGTGCGGAGGGGCAACCAAACGTGTCGATGCCATGGCGCCCGTCATGAACTCAGTAATCAAAACAGCGAGGGAAAACGGCGTCCAGATAATACACTCGCCTTCAAATACACTGGAATTCTATGCTGATACATCCTACAGACAAAAGATGATCAGCATTCCTCATGTTGATCCGCCGGAGCCGTTGGATCTGCCAAATCCACCGCTTCCCATCGACGACTCTGACGGGGGATGTGATACCGGTGAAGAACCCTGGCA
>Ga0272441_10012498_pt1 | contig 12394 bp, 11 predicted proteins | sample SSMProp6N_FD_193582 | JGI IMG/M metagenome (GOLD analysis project Ga0272441, IMG submission 193582) | Marine sediment archaeal communities from Little Sippewissett salt marsh, Falmouth, MA, United States - SSM-Prop-6N | ecosystem: Environmental > Aquatic > Marine > Wetlands > Sediment ...
ATCGATTTTATCTTGCTTTCATCCTCTAAGAAATCAATCACACCTGTGGCGACGATGCACGTTTTGTAACGACTGTCACTAAACGGTAAATCCGCGCCGTCTGCCTGGATGAGCTTGAGTCCCCTTCTTTTTTCGGCAAATTTTACCATGAGAGGTTCTGAATCTATTCCATCTACGTGAAGGTTCTTCTTTTGCAATTCCTCGATCAGCAATCCCTGACCGGCCCCCACCACCAAAGCGGGATCTCGAATGAGAGATGTGAGTTTGCCGATGCTCTCCGAATCAAGAAAATTCTCCTCTATGTCTGTCCAGTAAGGAGACCATAATTCCCAATGTCTTGCTCCGTTTGTCATTTGGAAACTCCTGAGCGGTTCAACAGGGGCGCGTAACGGCTTTTGCAGATAACGTTCTCTTCCTTCTTGCTTTTATCCACCGTCGGTGTTGTTAGATCAATCTTCGAAGTCGTCATTCATTTCATAAGTCTGCACTATCTGCTAAGAATAGGAAAATACCGATTCACTTATTCTATTCGATGTTCCAGGTAGTACTCAAGTCCCTTGATCAGGTTCGTCTGCCTCTTTTTCGTTCTGTCCGCCGGGACCTCCCGATAGATGTCTGTGATGTCCCCCATCCTCTCTCGAATCCTTTGACATAAATCACGTGCCGAGAATTGGTCTGCTTGCCGGATTCCAAGCCGTTCACACCAACGCTGATCGATGAGCAGGTTCCAGGCTTTCTTGGATTGCGGGGCCTGCGGTCGGAATGATGTGTCGATCGTATCATCGCAAGAGCCGTTGACGTTATGTATGCAAGGTTTGCAAATGTCGTCTGCGCCAAGCTCCAACTCCAAAATCGTATCGCCATCATCGAGTATGCGCTGTGAAACCGTGTGAACGAGGTGTCCATAGGGATGGGGTTGAAACGTCCGCTGCCCGGTGCCGAACGAGGTGATAATATCAATGAAATGGTGCGGTTTTATCGAAATCATCTTCGCCTCATTGTCTGAAAGTAAAGCTTAACAAATATCAGTAATAGTGCATGCAATCGCTTGTTAAGAATTTTCCAAGGGCGTCAGAACTTGGGTCCCGGCAGATACACCTGTCCGGCCGGCCATGGTGTATCAGACAGTTGCCGGACCATCGCCGGGCTTTGGCTCGTTCGTCTCTCGCCCGTGGCCGTTAAGTCATCATGGATGAGGTTGTTTACTACAACATATCCGCTGGAACTGTATACATGCGGATCGCCAAACAGCACGACAAAGTCGAATCCATGCCGAATGAGCCAATCGTGAACGCCTGCGAGCATGGCCTTAACGAGTCCCCGGCCTCGAAATGTGGGATGTACGCCCACCTCGGCGATTCCGCCGATGCGGAACGTGCGCCCGTCCGCTTCCACAGTTTTCTCGTGTACGCCGACGTGTGCGATAATGGAGCCATCGGCATCCCGTATGACCCAGCGATGCGGATAGGGTTCGCGAAAATAGCGTTGGGTTTTGAACACGACGTCTTGCGGCTTCGTGAAGCACGTCGTCAAGAGTCCTCTGATCTGCGCGTCCAAAGAGGCATCCACAGAGGAATCGGGAAGATACTCCACATTTGCATGGTCTTTCGTCATGGCGCTTACGGCAGAGGCGTATTCGGTTTGGCCGCATCCCGGGGACGTGGATTGTCCGGGCCGAACACCAGCAGCTTTTCATACGCCTCGATGGTCACAAACGATTCGTCCACCTTGCCGTCCTTATCGCATACGCGGCTGATATCCAGTCCCAAATGCTTGGCCATAAAAGGATACATCGCCCTGCGCTTCGACTCGCCATAGTCGTGTTTCTCCTTCGGGAAGTGGGCGTTCTCCGCCTTATCTTCGCTGCCGTAGAGGGCATAAACATCCTTAATATACGGAAATTCCGTTTCGGGGGTGAATTGGGTCCAGTCGTTGCCGTTGGAGACGACCAGGAGCGGCCGGGGGGCGGTCAGGGCCGCGATCTCGGCGTTGTTGGTTTTGTGGTGCGGTCCCCAGTGAATGGGCATGCCGCTTTCGCAGACGCATCCGCCGAAGAAGTGCGCCGAGACCTGGCAGACCGGCGCGGCAACCTTAATCCGGTCGTCCACGGCGGTGAGCAGGAAGGTTTGCGTCCCGCCGCCGGAGCAGCCGGTCATCCCGATCCGCTCGGCGTCCACCCCGTCCAGCGACAGAATGAAATCGACAACCCGCATACTGTTCCACGTCTGGAGCCTCAGCACTTCCGGCGTCTCCTTGTGCGACCAGCCGGCCTCTTTCCAGTCGCCGTAACCGACCATATCATAGAGAAAGACCGCCGCACCCATTTTGGCGAGGACTGCGCACCGGATTTGCCGGGCGTCCCTGAATCGCCCGCCGTGACCGTGTGGACAGAGTATTCCGGCGAGCTTTCCCTTGAAATTCGAGGGACGATAGAGCGTGCCGGTCACGTAGAAACCGGGCCAACTTTGAAAGGCGACTTCCTCGACGATATATCCGTCGTAGTGACGTTTGTCAAAAAACCGGGGCTTGAGCGGTGTCCTCTCGGGCAACGTCGATAGCCTGGCGCCTTCGAGGATGCCGTTACGAATTCTTTCCTTGCGCAGTTTCCATTCGGCCAGATTCTTGAAGGTTTTTCTAAACTGGGTCAGTTCCGCTTTTGCTTCCTCGGGCGTCTGGGCATGCCCGGGACGCAGCTTGGATTGATCTTTCGCTATACCCAGCGAAAGAATTATAAAACACATTGCCAGACAAGCCATTAGATTGCTTCTCATTGAGAACGCTCCTTTCCTTGGTTCGGTTGTTATACGCTGTTTTCTTCAAGAACGACGGTTGCTATAAGATGGCCCTGAAATAAAGCAGAGCCCCGTTTTCGACGGGAAGGCTCTCGAACTTCAGACCATGCTCCCGGCAGTTCTTTTCCCATTCCTCTTGCGAATACAACGTCCCCCTGATCGTGCTTTGGAATTGGTTCCGCTCCGGCACAGGGACGCTGCACATCAAAACGGCGCCCGGAACGAAAACGCGCTTAATTTCTTGAAGGACCTTCTTGACGTCGCTGAAGAAGTTCAGTGACAGAATACAAAGACCCATGTCAAATAAGTTATCATCGAATGGAAGCTCTTCCGCACGGGCCACATAGAACTGAGGGTCCTTGAAACCGGCCGTCTTGAAATTCTTGACGGCTTTTCGCAGAAGACCCGGACTGATGTCCGTGCCCGTATAGTGGTTGTCATTTGCCAGAAAATGGATGGCACTGCCGCTCCCTGTCGCCAATTCGAGCACGCGCTTCCCGTGGACATCCTTGAGCTCGTGAGTCAGGATTTCATAGTGCTTATTCATATCCCCACCAAATTTCTTGGGGAAAATGGAGTTTTTCATGACGAAGTCATAGAGAAATGAAAAAGAATCTCCAAGCCAGGGCCGGAATCGTATGACTTTGTTCTCACCTTCGACAAGGTAGCCCAGTCCTCTTTTGTTGATGGCTCTGACGCCATTTCTAAGCATACCCTACTCTCTCAAACGATTAAGCTCAGCCTCGGATATAGCCGGTGCGTTGAATTCCTTCGTTTGCGCTTATTATCATTACTCTACGCTGCTGAATTTATTAATGGGCGTCAATAACAGTTTTCTGAATTCGACTTCGGAGCCTTCCGCCTGGATAGCGATCTGGCCTTGGGACGCGGTGCAATCATAGCCATGATTGACAAGATCGCCGTTGACTCTGACCATGATCTCGTCGTCGAGACATTCGATGACCATCGTATTCCAATCGCCCACGGGATTTTCAGAGCCGTCGGTCAGATTGAGAATCCGGCGGGCCTTGCCTTCCGTGATACCCCACTTCTCTTTAGGTCCACGACGTGTGACCATATCGGGCACGCTGATATCTTCGACAATGCACCAGAAATCGCCGGCGTGCTCGTGATTCATTTGGACCTCAATCGACTTGGGAAACATTTTATAAAGGGCCCGCGGCGTTGAGGCGTGGGCGAGGATGCCGCAGTTGCCGGGCTTGCCGGCGAAACGGTATTCGACTTCGAGCCGGTAGTCCTGATAGACCTTGTCGGTGATCAGGTGTCCTCTGGGCGTGCCCAGGCTGACGAGCAGACCGTCGCGAACAATAAATGCGCTTTTGAGGTTCGAGTCCTCGTCCATCTTGGGAATATCGACGTGCCAGCCGGTCAGGTCCTTGCCGTTGAAGAGGCTCTTCGACTTTTTCCCGGACAGCGTGGCGCAGGAGAGTGTCGTCGCGGCGACGATGGATACGATGATGAGCTTTTTCATAATGTTGTTCCTTTCTTGATGGTAGGTATCTTTATCAATAGACGGACTCCATTGTTGATTACAGCTTAACTCGCAGGGTCTTCTTTTGGCCGGGGCTGAGGGATTGAACGTCTTTCAGGATTTCCCAGCAGTCCTCGGCGGGTTCGCCGACCTTGATCGTGTAGGTTCCCTGCTTGAAGACCTTCGGCTGGAATCTTCTGCCCTTGATGCGCAGGGTATAGATAATCTCATCGTTGTCCTGGTCGATCACCTGGACGACGGGATTGTCTGCGCCTCTTACCCTCAGCGTGGGCAGGTAGGCGACGGCTTTTCGACTATAGTTATCGACCTGGTCGATCGTCCGGGGCCAGCCGGGATACTGTTGGGTGGAGGGTGAGGCGACGTCCACGTTGCGGGGCCAGCATTCGATGGTGATTTTCCGTTTTTTTATATTGAACCGAACCACACCAAATCCGGCGGCCCGTGTCGTTAGCTTGTCGTGGTTCTCCTCCGGCGTCGGATTCGCCACGGCCAGCATCGTGATCTTATTGCCCAGGCCGTCGTGGAACTCGCCTAAATGCTCCGGCGCGCCGGGCTCGCGGTTCTTGCCGGGCTCCAGCGGCACCCACCATCGCAGGTACAGATTCGCAATGGACGGGACACAGAAGGAGTAGCCGGAGTCGTTCCAGTCGTCGATGCCGTGATGGATAATCGTCCCCAGGTGCTGATCGCCGGCGAGCATGAAGGCGAAGGCCCTGCGGATTTCCCGCAGCGCCCGGTTCCGCCCGGATTGCGGCCATCCGTTGGAGTCCAGGTCGGCCACCAGGCGATTATCCCTTTTACCGTGCAGGTGCGCGCCGCCGCAGAAGACCGTCTGCGAAAGGACGCATTTCATATCGCAGTCGTGCCAGTCGGTTCCCCAGTCGCGCAGGAACTTCAGTTGCCGCTCGCCGAGCAGCACGGCGCCGGGTACGTCCACGCTCTTCGGATCATAGTCCGGATCGTTGACATGGTCGGGGCGCGGCCCTCGTTGAGGCACGAGTCCCAGCGGTCCGGATTTGAATTTGCGGTCTTCGATAATCGCAAAACTCATCCGGCCGACGGTCAGGGCCGTATAATAGACACGGATGCCGCGCTCGACGGGCGTCGGATCGTAGGGATCGGGCAGGTGGCTCGTCTGGGCGCGCTCGACCTCTTTGACGTATTCGACGGGCGCGGCGTAACCACCATCGTGGCCCGCGCGGGTCTGGGAGAGCCGCCCGCCCTGGCCCCAGAGATTGCCCTGGCCGATGTCGTGGTCGTCCGGAATGGTCACGGTCGGGGTGTTGCGGATGATCTCGCCGAAGTCCCGGCCGAATTTGAGCCAATAGGCGTAGTGCTTGAAATGGTCGTACACCTGGTCTCCAGAGAAGAACAACAGGTCCGGCTTGACCTTCTTGATATTGGCCACGATGTCGGCCTTCGGGATGTCGCCGCCGTGGCCGGGATAGATCGAGTTGCCCGTAAACGCCGCCACGACAATCTCGTCCTTGTTGACGGGATCCTTCTTGATCGTGCCTTCGTAGAAGGCCTTCTCGCCGTGCGCGACGCGGTACGTGACGTCTTTGGTCGAGTCCCAATCCTCCACGCGAAGCAGCGCCGTCCAGCCTTGCTCGATCACCGGGGCTTCGGCAATCTGTTTCCAGTTCCCGCCTTGTCTGATCTCCAGGCGCACGGTCCTGCTCTCGCCTTCCTGGAGCGGGTACAACTGAGCCGTCATTTTCAGGATGTTGTTCTGCATGGTGTACAAACAGAAGCAGATGACCTTGTCCCGGGATACCTCCGGAATCTCCAATAGCGCGGCGCGCCGGGCCTGAGACATGGACGTGGCAATCACTAATGTGAGAAACACAATTTTACCTATTCGTTTCATACGTTGTCCTTCCTGTTTTGTTTTTGACATTTCACTTCGTTGACTCGTCGCGTCGATAACGTAGCCTAATGAAAGCGATCACAGACCGTTATCCTTTAGATACTGAGCGCTTTTTTTCAGGATGTCTTCCGATCCGATGATTTCAAGTGTGGAGTTTTCGATGTCGGCATCTTTGAGAACCTCGCACACGCCCTTGATATCAATGACACCATCACCCAGTGCGATGGTCGAAAAGCCGCACCCGTACAGCGTGCCTCGTTTCGGCTCCCATTCGGCCTCCAGGTCCTTCCAGTGAATGTGATGAATCTTGTTCTTGAAGACCTTGGCCATCTCGACGGGGTCCGCGCCGCCGAGCCACGAATTGCCCGTATCGAGGTTCACCCCGAGCGCGTCGGGATTGCCGAGCCGGTCGAAGACGTCCTGTAAGCCTTTGATCGTGTCCGTCACGGGACCGTGCGGTTCCAGGAGGATGTGGACGCCGTAGTCGGCCGCCATCTTCACGGGTGTATAGAGCTTTTCCGCCATGATGAAGACGCGCTCTTCATAAGTGAGGTTCTCCGCCCATTCCGAGCGGGGGTCGGTATCGGTGGTCACCACGTCCTTGATGCCGATGGCGGCGGCAAATTGGACGGCCTTCATGATCTCCGCGTTTCCGTAAATGCCGGGATTGCTCGGCTCCAGCAGTCCGGCGTGCGCGCAAACCGTCGCCGGCGTCATCCCGTACTTCTCGAAGAGACGCTTGACCTCGAAGGGATTTTCGTCCAGGCTGATCGTGGGGGAAAAGCCCGCGGTTCCCAACATGCTGCCTCCGGCGTTCGTGTCCGTGATATCGGCATAGTCGAAGCCCATCTCCTTGGCGCGCTGAAGCTGTCTCTCGACACTGGCAAACGGTTCAATCAATAAAAATACTCCGATGTTCATAGGATGGCCTTTCCTTATCTTCACACTGACCGACAATATGAATCGTGATTCGGCTCTTAACGAGCATCTCTCGAAAAGAATACAGAAAATTCCGTAAATAATCCAGGGATTTTCTGCGAATTCAATTGATATAAAGTGTTAATCTATAAGGTAAATACGTATTTTTAACAAAAAAGGGCTGCAAGCGAAATGCTCACAGCCCTTATGCTTCAAACTTCTTTTGCAACAAAGTGCTGTTGAAGCTTTTTAATGCACCAATGCTGCGATTTGCTCTGTGGCCAACGCGACATCGTATATACGGACATCATCTATCAGGCCGGAGAAGAAACTGCCGGCGTCAAGAGTTTGTCCTGCACCGATGTAAAGACCAGCAGTCGATTGTACACCAGCTACGACACCAGCATCGACAGCGACTTGTGCTCCGTCTACATACAAATGCCTTTTCATTGTAGTATAATCGTATACGAGGCCGACATGGTGCCACTGCCCATCTGCGACCACCGATTCCGATTCTAATGGACCGAAGAAGATATCCATCAAGCCGGTCATGAGTCTGCCATCTGATTGGCTTATACCAAGCCATGTGCCTCCGGATTCGATAGCACTTTGTCCCTCGACATCCGCCTGAGATATGATAACCTGGCCTGTTGCTCCTCCCCTTATCCAGGCTGTAACACTGAATGATGTCTTTCGTGGATTCAATATAAAGGTTGTGCCAACATAGTCATCGCTCCCGTCGAACATAAGCGCTCCACTAACCATACCCCCTGCAGGCTGCCATAAGGCACCGCCGTAGACCAAAGCATCATTCTTACCAAACTTATCATAAGCTGTGTCCCCCGCCGTCTCGTTCAGCGTCCAGTGTGCGACTGGTTGAATGTATCCGTATATGTGCTCAGCAAGGATGATTAAGTCCCGGACATCGACTATGCCGTCGCCCCAGGGCATCGGGCCGATGTCACACAATGAATAATCCTCGCCCCAGTGGTCAATCATGATGCACATATCAGCAGCGTCGACAATTCCATCGCAGTTAAAGTCAACGAAAAGAGGATATGGGTCATATTCTTCCACCGATGAAAGACAAAGCCCGCCGGATGTACCACCAATGACATATATCTTCCCATCTACCATACCGCCAGCGTACATGTGTCTTCCGGTTGGCATGTCGGTTTTCTTTTCCCACGAGTCCGTGACAGGATCATATACTTCCACCGTTGGAAGACCAAGTCCACCTGAACCCGAAGCTGTTCCGCCAATGGCATAGATTTTCCCATTCACAACGCAGGTCGATAAAAGTGCCCTTTTGGTTGGCATACTGGCTTTCCGCGTCCACTTGTTCATAGCGGGATCATATTCGAAAACGTAGGAAAGATGCACCTGATCCCCAGTAATCCCTCCAAGAGCATAAATCTTCCCATTGACCACGCTGGTAGAGAAAGCATATGTCGGGGTTGGCATACTGGCTTTTCTTGTCCAGGTATCTGTGACAGGATCATACTCCTCCATTGTCGAAAGCACAAAACCCCCAAGTACATATATCTTCCCGTTCACCACGCTGGCGGAGGCCCATCCTCTTGCTGTTGGCATGTTTGCTTTTCTTTCCCAGGTATCGGCCGCAGGATCATATACTTCCACTGTCAAAACCATGTTGAAAGCACCGCGCTGCCCGCCAATGGCGTAGATCTTTCCATCCACGACAGCAGTGGCCAAACCCTCCCTTCCCGTCGGCATATCGGCCTTCCTTTCCCATGTATCTGTCGCCGGGTCGTACATCTCCACAACTGTAAAAGGAGTCGGATTGTTATGTACTTGTACGCCACCGATAACATAGATCTTCCCGTTTACCACGCTGGCTGCGGTACCGAGTCTTGCAGTCGGCATATCGGCTTTCTGCGTCCATATGTCCTCTGCTGCCAAACTCACAGTAGCTAAACTCAATACCAAAACCAATACGAGTAAAATTGCCTTTTTCATCCTACTTCCCTTTCGGAATTTTCCCAGTTCCATCAGGGAGCATTTAACCGGGATTTCCCATATGTACTTCACTAAAAACACTCCTGCAAGCCTCAAGTCTCATAATATCGTAATTTCATCTCAGTGTCAAGATAATTCCAGCAGGTTTTGCACACCGTCACCGGCTACTTGGGAAATCCGAGTTTGTTCATGTTTTTGGCGACGATGGCGAATTCCAACGCGTCCGATTTGAACGGTGTGCCCGCAACATCCGAATAGAACTCCTTGACCTTCAGACCATTTTGTTCAAATTCTGCTGTGATCGAGTCCCGGCTAAAATACTGGAGCCAGTTATAGACCACGCGCGTCCGCGCTTCTTCGACGATTGTGTATTTGTCGAGTATCACCTTTTCCTTCTCATATTTGAATGTGTTGAGAAAGCCGTAATAACTCTCCGGCGACCAGAAGCCATCCAGTTGATTATGTTCGTACGTCGCCGCTTCTTTGCGTTGGTCGAACGAAACTAACGAATAAACATCCAGCAGAACCGAACCACCTGGTTTTAGCAGCTTCTTGAACTTGTGGATCATCGTTTGTCTTTGTGCCGGGCTCAAAGCGCAAAAATCACAAAAAATCATAATTATCAGGTCGAACCGTTTGTCTGTCTCAAACTCAAGATAATTCTGTCGAACGTAATTGATGTGGAGTCCTTTTTGTTCAGCCACTTTTCTTGCGTAGCGAATCGACCTTTCGGAAAAGTCTATTCCAGTCACCTCGGCTCCCTTTTCCGCCAGGCGGGTTGTGTACAGGCCGGGACCACAGCCGAAGTCGGCGATACATGTTTTTGAATCTATTTTGAAATGCGAGGTGATCCATTCGACAGAGCGATGAATAAATTCACTCTTTCGAGATGACAGATCAACCGAATCGTTTAGATGATACTTAAGCATTTGCTTTGACGTATGCTCGTCGGTCCAGAGTTCTTCCGTCGTGTAGTATTGAAACGGCTCAGGTCGAGTGTTTATTGCTTCAAGCTCTTCGAACATTCGTTACTCCGTCTTTTTCTCCGCTTTTTTTCGCCAGGCGAGCAGCTCCCCGGCCAGTTGTTTCTGCAACCGGGCGAATTGCCTTTGTCCGGCGAGGTTTGTCAGCTCGTAAGGGTCCTTTTCAAGATCATATAGTTCGATTTCGTCGGTCGTCAGGTGGTGTACGAACTTATAGCGGTCCGTTCGGATGCAACGGATATTGAGGCGGTGCCGTTCGGGAGAGACGAAGGAAGCGAAAATGCGATCCCGGCCCCAACGTCCTTTGCCCTCATACAGGCCCAGCAGACTCTCGCCCTCGACAGAGTCGGGAACCGGGACGCCCGCCGCTTCGCAGATCGTCGGAAAGACGTCGATCAGGCTGGTCAGACTGGAATTCTTTGTATGGTTGCGTTTGAGCCTTGGATAGCGGACAATCAAAGGCAGGCGGATGCCTTCCTCATACATTGTCTGTTTTCCCGAAATCCCGTGGGCGCCGAGTGAAATGCCGTGATCGGCCAGGAAGACCACAAGCGTATCCTTCGAGAGTTTCTTTTCATCGAGCGTATCGAGAATGCGTCCGATCTGCTCGTCATCATGGGTGATCGTGCCGTAGTACCGGCTGCGAACGTCACGGAGTCCTTCAGCCGTCCTGGGGAAAGGCACCATTTGTTTTTCATCCCGGAGGTTCGTCCCGTGCCAGTCCGTATAGTATCGGAAGGATTCGTCGCCGTTCATTGGACGGGGCATGAAATTGCGAGGAAGATCAATGGTCGAAGGTTTGTACATCGTCGCAAATTTGCCGGGTGGGGTCCAGGGATCGTGCGGCGTCATATAGCTGACAAAAAGCAAAAACGGTTTGTCGCCCGTTCGTTGAGACTCGATGAACTCGACGGCCGCGTCGGTGAATAATTCGGAGTCGAATCGCTCGATCTGACGCCTTTTCGTTTTGCCGAAGTCTTTCACCATCGGCCTGGGGTGCCCCCCGGCACCGGGGCCGCCTCCGCCGATATATTTACCAGAGGTGAAGCCGCGTTGTGAAGGCGATCCGTCATTGTGCCATTTACCGGTGTAGAAGGTTTCGTAGCCGGCTTGCGAAAGCAGCCGGGCGAAGTGTTCGGACTGCTGGCTGATCGGCATGCCGAAAAACCAGCAACCGTTTGTCCAGCAATCCTGGCCGGTGAGCAGGGCGGCTCGGCTCGGCGTGCAGATCGGGTTCGGCGTGAAGGCATGGGTAAAATGCACACCCTCTCGCGCCAGACGGTCCAGGTTGGGCGTTCGAAGACGCGGATGCCCCGCGATCCCGAGATCCGTATGCGCCCAGTCGTCGGCGATGATCAGAACGATATTCGGCCTGCTTATGTCGCGGGCACGCCCGAGAGCGGTTGATAGCGAAAGCAATCCCATCGCACTGCCGACCAACTTCAAAAATTCACGTCGTTGATATTTTTTTGTTGTCTGCTCGTTGGACGGTGTCTCTGTCGAATCGTATTGAAACAGCTCAGGTAGAGAATGAATATCTTCCGGATCTTTAGGCATTGAATACTCCTCTTTTGTCATAAGACATAGCGTACAAGATCAGGTGCTGCCCTATTACTGGGTATTTGTTTGCGATGGTCTGGTATAAAATTTCCTGATCCCCGGCGATAACACGAAAAAGATGATTAAGAATCCAGTCACCGCTGTGATGTATTGGATCGCCCACTTAAAACCAATCAGCAGCCCTTGAACAGTCAGCCAAACGGCCAAAATCACACCGAGGGCAAGCGTGCCGGTCCACGCCCAGTGATGGCCGCTCCAGCGGGATAGTGTCTCAGTCCAGGCCCAGTTTGGACGGGCCAGGAGGGCGTAGGTAAGTACCAGAGGTGTCAATCCCATAACGACGAGCAGGAACAAGCCGGGCAGGATGTAATCAGACACGGGTAAAAGGGAGAGAACTTCGGTCAATTGGAGCAAACCGCCCGTGGGATCGATCAGCATGGCAATACCGCCGTACAGGCCTCCCAGCCCAAGGAAGGCCAGCAAGAAAAGAAGCGGCCAGAGTGTCAAAGGGCGTCGCATGTTTTTCTTCCTTTCTCAAGCACAAAAAAGCGAACATACGGTATGATCTGGCGATTTTCAAGGAAAAGCCGTGCCCAAAGTGGTTGACGGGTGCATGTCATGATTGTAGTCAGAGTGTACACCGCACACCTTTTAGCCCGCATTTCTCACAGCTATGGATATTCAATCGATTTTGACGATAGAATCGATCTCCACCTCATCCGGAGCCCTCTGGATACCGGACCTCGCCTGAAAAATGCCATGATGTCTCGATCATACC
>Ga0272441_10012499_pt1 | contig 12393 bp, 11 predicted proteins | sample SSMProp6N_FD_193582 | JGI IMG/M metagenome (GOLD analysis project Ga0272441, IMG submission 193582) | Marine sediment archaeal communities from Little Sippewissett salt marsh, Falmouth, MA, United States - SSM-Prop-6N | ecosystem: Environmental > Aquatic > Marine > Wetlands > Sediment ...
CCTTAGCAAAAACCATTGTTCAATCTGTTTCTGAGACAGTTCATATTCCTGTTACGGTTAAATTACGTACTGGTTTTTCTGAGAATAATAAAAATGTTTTGTCATTATCAAGAAAACTTGAACAAGCCGGTGCAAATGCAATTACGGTTCATGGAAGATCAGGTGAGAAAAAATTTGGTCATAATATTGATTATGATATAATTACAAAAGTTGCTGAAACATTATCCATTCCGGTTATTGCAAATGGGGGAATTAATGGAAATAATGCTTTTAAGATTTTTAAAAAAACGGGAGTATCTGCTGTTATGCCTGGAAGATCAATAATTGGAAATCCCTGGATAATTCAGGAAATTTTTCATTCATTTAACCAGTCAACATTTCAAGGTCCGTTATTAGATAAAAAAAAGAACATTGCATTAGAACATGTAAGAAATCTTTGTCGATTTTATGGCGATATCTCGGGTATATTAAAATGTAGGAAAATTATTCCTAAGTATTTTTCAAAAACAGTTAATAGTGCAAATTTAAAAAATGATATAAGACAGGTAACATCATTTGTTCAACTTAAGAGATTAATAGATAATATATCGGAAAGGAATGGAATATCTGTTTATCATTAAAAGAAAATCTTATCTTATTTGAAAGTATGTAGATATTTTAGAAATGGATGATAATGAGATTATTTCCGGTTTGGTTCGGTTAATTCAAAAAGCTGAAACAGAACTTCCTTTAGATGTAATATATGCATTACGAAAAGCATATGAGTGTGAAGATGGCATTGCTAAAATTCAGCTTGAAAACATATTAAAAAATATTAAAATCGCAAAAGAAACCCAAAGACCATTATGTCAAGATACAGGTGTTCAAACCTTTTTTATTGAAGTTGGTAAAGACTTTCCATATATCGGAAAAATTAAAGATTTAATATTAACTGCTGTTCGAAAAGCAAGTACTAAGATTCCTTTGCGTCCTAATACGATTGATCCTTTTACGCATAGGAATCATAAAGATAATGTTGGAAACAATATCCCTTCTATTACTTGGGATTTTATTGATGGTGATATGGTAGTTATCACTGCTATTCCCAAAGGTGGTGGAAGTGAAAATATGAGTAAACTTGTCATGCTTAAACCTGGTGAAGGAATAGAAGGCGTTAAGGAATTTATTATCAGAGAAATTAGAAATGCAGGCGGCAATCCTTGTCCTCCAACCGTTATTGGAATAGGAATTGGAGGAGGTGCTGATCTAGCAATGAAGTTAGGGAAAAAAGCGTTATTACGACCGGTTGGTATTCGCCATCCAGATAATCTGGTAGCTGAAGTAGAAAAGAGTCTCCTTTTAGAAATCAATAAAACAGGTATTGGTCCTATGGGGCTTGGAGGAAATGTTACAGCACTTGATGTTCATATTGAAAAAGCTCCCCGACATCCTGCAAGTCTTCCCGTTGGTATGGTTGTCCAATGTTGGGCAGATAGACGAGCATCCATGGTCATTTATAAAGATGGTAGTTTTGAATTGGCGGATTGAATATGATAAAGAATTATTCTATACCAATACATCATGATGATATTACCTCTCTTCACGCAGGAGATATTATTTATGTCTCAGGTGATGTTTTTACTGCTAGAGATGAAGCACATCAATTGTTATTAAAGAAAGATGTGCATGAAATTCCATTTGCTTTTTCAGATAAGGCTCTTTATCATTGTGGTCCATTGATGGAAATGAAAAATAACGAGTGGAGGGTTATTTCTGCAGGTCCAACAACAAGTTTTCGTATGGAGTCATTTGAACAGGATTTGATCAAAAAATTTGATATTAACATGATTATTGGTAAAGGTATGATGGGTGAGAAAACAAGAAAAGGATTAGAAAATAAGGGTGTTTTTTTAGTTTATACTGGTGGGGCTGGAGCACTTGCGGCTGATCAAATAACAAAGATAAAAGAGGTGTTTTGGCTTGATGAACTTGGGATGGCAGAAGCAGTATGGATATTTTCAGTGGATCATTTTGGTCCATTGGTTGTCGCAATTGATTCGTATGGAAATACATTATTTAGATCATAATAGGTCCTAATATGTTTAAGTAAATGTGATAGGTATTTTTTGAATGATAAATTGATATTTTCCATGTTTTGTTCGCCGAATCAACTCCTTTGATTGAAATACCAAAGTAAAGTCTTTTCCTAATTTTTCAAGAAGCATTCTTTGCAATTGTTTTAGATTTTTTTCAGTAAATAACGCATCTTTAACATAATGAATGATAAGTTCACCGGTGGTATCTTGATAGAGTTGACATTCTTTTATATTTTGAACTTGTGCTGATAATAGATGATAAAGACCAGTTATTGGGATTTTTTCATTATTTTTGTTAATAAGATATTCTTGAGTTCTCCCAAGAATTTTTTTTACTATTGGATAGGTTGATTCACAAGAGCACTTTTTTGTTGTATATTGTGCCAGATCATCTGTTTTATATCTTATAAAAGGAAAGATATAATTTGTTAAACTGGATGCAATGATTTCTCCTACTTCTCCCTCTCTTGTAACAGGTTTTTCAGATTTATTAAGTATCTCAATAAAACCATATTGTGGAAAAAAATGATAGGTGTTAGATTTGGTACAGGTAGTTGCAAAAACACATTGTTCTCTATGTCCATATTGATCAAAAACATTACAGTTATAGGTATTTTTGAAGTATTCTCTTTGCCATTCTTCCAAGGTTTCTCCATGACAAAAAATGGCTTTTAAGTGCGTATTTATTTGTTTATTTGTTTGTAATAAATGATTTGTTAATAATAATAAGGCTGAAGGAAATGATGTTATGAATTTTGGTTTAAATCTATTGATGAGTTGAATATAGTGGTCAAGATCTTTTGAAGTTGTATGAAATGAGGAAAGTTCTATTGTTTTAAAGAAAGGATGTTTTTTTGCTTGTTGATTGATTCCTGCAATAGAAATTATTTTATCGCTCCATTGGTATCCTGCTTGTTGCATATAGATTCTATTAAATGCAAAATGAATGCCAAGCCAGTGTGATTTTTCTAAGTAAAAATATAGAGGAATACCCGTTGTTCCACCTGTTGACCGATTTTGAAAAGCATTTGCTGGGTAATTCCTTGCTTTTATTTGCATGATATTTTTTTTAATATCATTTTTTGTTAATAGAGGAATTTTTTTGATATCTGATAATGATTGGATAGAAGATGGTTTTAGTTTATTTTTATCAAATAGTTCTTTATAATAGGGCACATGATTGTATCCTTGTCTTATAATAGATTGAATTCTTTCGAGTTGATATGTGGCAATTTGTTTTTGTGAAAACTTGTTTGATTTTTGAAGAAATTTATACCAGGAAAAAAATGTATTAAGAAAGGTAACAGATGAAATTAATGGTTTATATTGCATTGATTTTAAAAATGATGGATGGCGATCCAATTCATATGCATTCATAAATAATAATATATAATAATATTTGAAGCCTTATTAGGGTTTACTTTTATAAACGTAAACTTTTTTATCTATTGATTGTTCCAAACATTTAGGTGAGTCTATAACAATGATGCCCTCTATTGACCCTGAGGAAGTACATACTATTATAAAATCGTTTATAAAGGCGTATATTGAATCAGCAAAAACACATTCAGTTGTATTAGGATTATCTGGGGGCATTGATTCAGCGGTCATGGCTGTAATTTGTAATGATATGAAAGAATTAACCAATACCCATTGTCTTTTTTTACCTGATATTGCTACACCAAAATCTGATAGAAAAGATGTTAAAAGACTTATGGAAAAATTTGATTTGTCTTGTGATACTATTGAAATAACCGATCTTGTTAAGTCGGTTATTGATTTAGCCCATGTAGATGCTAATCAATTAACAAAAGCAAATATTAAAGCACGATTGCGAATGGTATTAATCTATACTTATGCAAATAAGACAAAAAGTTTGGTATGTGGTACATCTAATAAATCAGAACTTTTGATAGGATATTTTACAAAATATGGGGATGGAGGTGTCGATTTTATGCCATTGGGCGACCTTTATAAAACCCAGGTGTTTGAATTAGCACGATATCTTAATATTCCAAAGGAAATTATTGAGAAACCTCCAACTGCAGGACTCTGGAAAGGGCAAACCGATGAAAAAGAATTACAATTAAAATATAATCAATTAGATCAGATTCTCTATGGTCTTGAATGTAAGTCTGATCCTAGGGATATATCAAAAAACGCATGTGTGTCAATTGACCATGTATTGCGAATTCAACAATTAAGAAAAACTAGTCAACATAAACGCCGTCTTGCGTTAATTCCAAAGATTGGATTAAGAACACCGGGTCTAGATTGGAGATCCCCAGTTATGGAAGGATAATATATACAAAAATAATCATATTTGTATACATTCCTTTTTTTTCGTTTTTGACTAACTATAATATTGCTACATAAATTATAAAAATGAGATTATTATAATTACTATTGGGAAATACAAATGAATTCAAAAAAACACCTAATATTTCAAATCGTTTTTTTTTCAATTGTAATCATATCCGCACAATTGATACCTGCCATTTATATCCATAAGGATACTCAATTACAAAGTCATATCTTAGCATCAATACCAAACTCATATTACATTAATTTGAATAATGAGCCGATTTCTATTCTTTATCCTCGATCAGCAGTTCCAGTAATAATTGAGCCATTGCAGGAATTTATTATTCAATTTAAAGCATTACCGTTTGATACTCTAACAGCCTCAATTGAAACCGCTTATGATCCGATACCAGATACTTATTTATTGGCAATTGAAAACATTCATCAAGAAGATGAAGTATATTATGCTACAATACAAATTCCCGAGGATGTTCATCAGGAACTTTATAATTTAACAGTTACCCATGAATCAGAAGGAGAAATATTTTCACAAACAAGACCTCGATCGGTAAGTGTAAAAAATGATATTGATGATACGTTCACATTTATTCATATTGCAGATTTTCATATAGGTGATCCTAGAGGATTAAAGGAAAATCCAAAAGAAACAATTGGATGGAAAGCAGCAAGGAAAGTAATTGAAGAAATAAATCTTTTGAATCCAGATTTTGTAATTATTACTGGGGATTTAACATTTGGTCAAGCCTATCCATTTGAATATAGTTTTGAATATAAAACTTGTTATAAAATCCTTCAAAAGTTTCAGGTGCCCACGTTTTTATCTCCGGGAAATCATGATGGTTACATTCAAACCGGGCAAGATGGACTTAAGTTCTGGGAAAGGTATTTTGGACCATTATACTATTCATTTAATTATGGAGATAATCATTTCATATCAATAAATTCATATGATTGGGCAAAAATTTCAAGAATTGGTTTTTCATATCTTGTTTTTAATTGGGGTGGCTCTGTGCGAGATGAACAGTTACAATGGATTGAAAATGATTTACAACAACATGAACAATCTGAAATGATTTCAATGATGCTACATCATAATCCGATATGGGATACAACATCTGATTCCTTATTGAAAAATGGGTATCAGGGAAGAGAAGACCTTCTTTCATTAATTCATCAGTATCGTGTTAATATGGTTTTTGCAGGTCATGTTCATTACGATGATGTTACCAAAGAAAATGAAACATTATTTATTACAACCACTACTGCTGCAAGTAGTGTCGAAGATGAGGATGGATACTGGGGATATCGACTAGTTGAAATAAATGATGGACATATTGAATCCATAAATTATAAGGAACCAAAATATTCAATTCCATCTTATAAATTAAATCAAGATATTATTAATCAATATTCTTTAACTATTGATAATGGTCTTGAGCAGGACATACCCTTTATGAAAGAATTTATTGTCCCTCAAAAAGATTATGCGGTTAATCATGGGGAAATTATTCAAAAAAGAGAAAAAGAAAATATGGCTGCCATTTATGTTACAGGAACCATAAATAATAATTCAAAGCAGACAATAACACTTACTTAAATAGGATTTACCACAAGTTGTTTTCCGGTTATTTTTTCATAAGCTTCCAAATATCTATTCTTTGTACCTTGCACAACATCATCAGGAAGATGTGGTGGTGATGAATTTTTATCCCAGTCAGTCTTTAACAGATAATCTCTTACGAATTGTTTATCAAAACTTGATTGACTTTTTCCAGGACTATACTCGTTTGCAGGCCAAAAACGAGAAGAATCAGGAGTTAAAACTTCATCAACAAGTATGATCTGGTCATTAATCTTACCAAATTCAAATTTAGTATCCGCAATAATTATCCCTTTCTTTTTAGCATATGAAGCTGCTGTATTATAAATTTGTAAGGATAAGTCGCGAAGTTTTAGAGCATCATCTTTTCCGATGATCTCAACCATTTGATCATATGATATATTTTCATCATGCCCTGTTTCTGCTTTTGTTGAAGGAGTAAATAACGGTTCATCAAATTGATCAGATTCAAGCATGCCGCTAGGAAGTCTTATACCACAAACAGTTTGATCTTTTTTATATGATTTCCAAGCAGAGCCAGATATATAGCCCCGAACAATACATTCTATTGGTAATACCTCTGCTTGCTTAACAAGCATACTTCTCCCAAAAAGATCTTCTTTATAATTCTGAAATTCAGACGGAAACTCATCAATTGATGCAGAAATCATATGATTTGGTATAAGATCTTTAAAATAGTCAAACCAGAAAGCAGATATTTGGGTTAAGCAAATTCCTTTATAGGGGATTGCCTCATGAAGAACCCAGTCAAATGCTGATATTCTATCTGTTACGATTATTAAAAGCTGTTCACCAATAGTATAAATATCCCTAACTTTTCCTTTTTTATATAATTCAAATGGCAAGTTTGCTTTGGTTACTATACTCATATTTCTATCACCCTTTTATTTAATGTATTTCAGCATTCTCTTCAACCGGTTTATCCGTTGTTATTTCTCCTGATTCTGAAATTAATTTTTTATTCGTATCATATACAACTTTTTGTAAATGATCAACAGTTAATTTTACTTGCAAGAACTCATCAAATGGTAATACTTTCAGAGGCATATGGGGAATTTCTTTAATGGTAATAATACTTCCTGGTTTTGCCTCACCTGGATTTAAAAGCGAAACAATCCCCTTAGTATCAGATGCTGCTAGAAGCATACCGGCTGATTTCACCCCTCTAATAGTTGCAGGTTCAAGATTTGAGACAATAATTATTTTCTTTCCAATCAATTCATCAGGTTGATAATGTTTTTTAAGCCCTGCGACCAACTCACGTTTTCCAAGAGCCCCAATATCAATGTTGATTAAATACAATTTGTCTGCATTTGGATGGTCTTTTACTTCAAGAATTTCAGCAACTCTTAAATCAAGTTTAGAGAATGGATCAATTTCAGGCATGATTTCTTCTAATGAAAGTTTTGTAAATAATGGTTTTGGTTTTTCAATTTGATAATTAATATGTAATGGGGAAGTTGCTTCATCCCAAGATACATGGGATATCGGTTTTGTTTCACCAAGATTCTTCCAAATTTTCTCTGCTGTAAAAGGAAGAAATGGTGCAATACTTATACAGAGACCTTTTACAATTTTAAGACATACATGTAATGTTGTTTTACAGGCAACATCATCATTTTTTATTTGTTGCCATGGTGCTTTTTCATTAAAATAAACATTACCTATTTTTGCTAGATTCATCACTTCTTTTAATCCTTGTTTAAATTGACACTGTGTCAGTGATTCATTCACATTTTGCAATGTCTCTGAAATTGCTTTCACTGCTTTTGTATCAATTGTATCCAGTTGTCCTGCATCGGGAATTATACCATAATTTTTTTGAGTAAATGTTAATACTCGATGAATAAAATTTCCAAACGTTCCTACTAATTCATCATTATTTTTTACAACAAAATCATCCCATAACCAATTTGCATCTTTGTTCTCAGGCATATTTATAGATAAATAATATCGAATAGCATCAACGTCAAATGATTTTATAATGTCTGGTACCCATATTCCAAGACCTTTGCTTTTTGAAAATTGCTGTCCCTGCAGTCGTAAATATTCATTAGCAGGTATGTCATAGGGAAGTTGTAATTGTTTATCATATCCCATTAAAATAGATGGCCAAATAATTGAATGGAATGGAATATTGTCTTTTGCAAGAAAATAATAATGTTTCGCCTCAGGATTATACCACCATTCTTTCCATTTCTCTTGGTTAGATTGTTGTAAACTCCATTCTATACTTGCAGACAAATAACCAATGACGGCATCAAACCATACATATATTCTTTTCTCCTCATAATCCTTAATTGGAACGGGTATTCCCCAATTTATATCTCGCGTTATTGCTCGTTCATGTAATCCATCCTTTAGCCAATTTTCTGTAAATTTATGAACACTTGACTTCCAATACGTTTTATCTTTCATCCACTTGAAAAGATCTGATTCGAAATGATTTAAAGCAAAAAATAAATGTGTTGTTTTTCTTAATTCAGGGGTTGACCCGCAGAGTTTACAGCGAACTTCTATTAAATCCTGAGGGTCTAAAAGATGGCCACATTCATCACATTGATCCCCTCGGGCATGTTCATGATTACATTGGGGGCAAGCTCCTTCTATATATCTATCTGGAAGAAATCTGTTACATTGATGGCAATAAAAGGATTCAATTTCTTTTTCATAAATGTGATTTTTTTCATAAAGTGTTTTAAAAATATCTTGAACGACATCTTGATGATTTCTTGTTGTAGTCCTTGTAAATAAATCAAAAGAAATTCCAAATTGTATCATATTTTCCGTATGTTCTTTGCTATATCTATCAACAATATCCTTTGGAGTGACACCTTCTTTTTCTGCAGTTATGGTAATTGGGGTTCCATGTTCATCACTACCAGATACCATTAGCACGTCATTTCCAATCATTCGATTGAATCGGGCAAAAATATCTGCTGGAAGGTAACATCCAGCAATGTGTCCTAAATGTAATGAGCCATTTGCATACGGCCAAGCAACACCTATGTAGATTTTTTCCGTCATTGTGTAATCCACATAGGAATAATAGGGTAACATTTAAATATGGCGCAAAACTAATAAACATATGCACTATGCCATATAGTGTCAATTGAAGAATAGCACTTATGTAACATTCAAAATTGTATGTTACTTCACCCATAATTGATTCAATTTCATAAACATGACCCAAATACTTCATTTCTATGGTATTTGAAATTCAGGATAATACATCCCACTGTAAGTAGGATTAGTGGAATGTGCTATTTTTCAAAAAAGTCATTTAAATATTAAAATCGAGGTTGATAATAATGGTTATTGATCCAGCTACAACAAAATACTTAATAAGAGCGACAATTCGAGCGGATGGTGTTATTGAAAAATCCGATGTCGTTGGAGCAATATTTGGTCAAACTGAAGGACTTCTTGGTGATGAATTAGATTTAAGAGAATTACAGAGATCCGCACGGGTTGGTCGAATAGAAGTAGAATTAGAATCAAAAAATGGAAAAAGCACAGGGACTATTACCCTTCCGACTTCTCTAGATAAAGTAGAAACTGTTATTTTAGCAGCTGCTTTTGAAAGTATTGATCGAGTCGGTCCTTGTAAAGCAACAATTAGTGCTGAAGAAGTAGAAGATGTGCGAGTTGCTAGAAGGAAAATGGTAATCGAACGAGCCAAAGAATTGTTAAATAAGGTTCTCGAAGAAGGAAAAATGGAAGGTTCTAGTATTGCAGATAATGTTCGTCAGGCTGTTCAGATAGAAGAGATAATTAACTACGGTTCCGATCATTGTCCTGCAGGACCAAACATTGAAAAAAGCGATGCGATTATCGTTGTCGAAGGAAGAAGAGATGTTTTAAATTTATTACGATATGGCATCAAAAATGTGATTGCCTGTGGTGGAACCAACATTCCTTCAACGGTTACAGAGTTAACTAAGGAGCGTATTACTACTGCTTTTGTTGATGGAGATCGTGGTGGAGAATTAATTTTAAAAGAACTCTTACAAACAGCGGATGTTGATTTTGTGTCCAGAGCACCTCCAACTAGAGAAGTTGAAGAGATTCCACAGAAACTTGTCATGAAGGCATTAAAAAATAAAATTCCTGCCGAACAATATGCAGAAATGTATGATATCGAAATGAAGTCTAGAACGAATCAAGAAAAAATTGAGCGGAAAACACAACCTGTAAAAGAAGAAAAAGAAACAAAGAAATCGGTAAGTACTTCAACAAAAAAATCAGATGACAAAGGTAAAAAAGATTATTTTACCATCCTTGAAGAAGTATCAGGTTCATTGAAAGCCGTATTACTCGATGCTAAAGATAAAGAGATTAAAACACTGCCGGTTCGTGAATTAACTGATGAGTTGAAAAAAAGTAAGAATATTGAAACCGTCGTGTTTGATGGTATTATTACACAGCGATTACTTGATATTGCACACAATAAAAATGTAAAAACAATTGTTGGCATGAAAATGGGAAATGTGGTAAAACAACCAAAATCAGTAAAGGTTGTTACTAAAAAATAAAGGTCTTTTCAGATTTTTTTCCCTTCTTTTAATTTTTTTTCTATATGGCAATATTAATGAAAAATATTTTTAAGATTTATAAGTCTTCGCAGAAAGTCATAAAAACCTTGATTATTATTTAGATATGGTATTTTGATGGTGGAATAATAATATGCAGAAGGATGAATTAATACAGCTTCATACGTTTCTATTACAGTTAAAAACTCATTTAGAGGATCTAATTGGAAATAATGGTATTGAGGAATTTGTTATTTATAATACCCTTAATGTTACTCCATATCAGGTTTATAAATCAAAACGGGAACATACACTTGCTGTTTTTACTCTTAGCAGGGGTATTGCGGATCTTATGACAAAGAATAATTTTACAGGACTTGATAAAATTTCATCAAGATTGGAAATGATGTCAGAACGATTTATGACCGAAAAAGAAAAAGAAATTATTAATGATATTGAACTTGTAGTTCCATAATATAAGCATCTTCTCCATTTTGATAAAAATGGTGAACTTTTTCTACAATTTTATATTGATGCTTTTGATAAAATTGGATTGCTCCATAATTAGTTGTTTTTACTTCTAATTCAATCTTTGTGAAATCTTTTTGTTGAAATTCTATGTGTAATTGTTGAAGAAGTGATTTTGCTATTCCTTTTCTGCGAAACACTTTTTCAACACCGATCATGAGCACTCTTCCAGTCTTTTCTTGGAATTGTATTCCTATGGCAAAACCAATTATTTTCCCTTGAAATTCACATACAAAAAAACACCAAGGATTGGTCTCGTATAAATATGAAAAAAGACTAGGATCATAATGTTCAGTTAGAACATTTGATGCAAGATGAATAACAGGAAAGGTGTCTTTGGCTTGGAAATGTCTGATAATATACACAACACACTTTAGTATTATTGGCCTATAAAAACATTGATGGTTTTTTCTTATCAATTCTTCTATGATGTAACATTTTTTAATGTTGAAAAGTCACGTAAATCTATAATATCGTTTAATAATGTTCTAATGAAATGATTTTCAATAAATGCATAAGTAATGATATTTTTTAATCCTATTAAAGGCCATAGCATAAGGACTATTGCTACCTTAATGGTTTCATTTAAGGATAAATCATTTACCTCTGTGAAAACAGATCTGATGTAACTATTTTCAATAAATGCATAAGTAATAATATTTTTTAATCCTTGAAAAGGCCATTTTATAACATTAAATATAATATGGAAGCTTAAATTTAAAAATAATAATATTTCTCTTGTTTTATTCCAAATATTTCCAAGAGTTTTTTGTTTTGATTTGTTATATTTTTCAATATTTTGATTTATCTCTTGGTTTTTCTCAATATGTTTGCTATTTATTATTGGGGCGGCTGTAGCAGAAGATAGGAGAAGAAAAATAGAAAAAAATACACCTATCACAAGGAAAATTGAATTATATCTCATTAATTCACTCTCATTATTATTAATTATAATAACAATCACATTATTAAATATTAATCTTTCTATAATTAAATCGAAAATAAAATATTTTTTTTGAATGTCCTATTAATAGTATCCTTTAAAAATAGATGATTGTTTCATGTTTCCAAAATAGGTGGATCAAATGAAAATTGATGACGTGATTGTAACAAAAACGATTTTTCAACGATTCAGTCAAGAATTTCAAGAATGTTTTAATGTGGATATTGCGATTGCAGGTGGAGGCCCTGCGGGTCTTGTTGCTGCAAAATACCTAGCAAACGCTGGAAAAAAAGTTGTTATATTCGAACGGAAATTAAGCATTGGTGGCGGTCTGTGGGGTGGTGGTATGACCTTTCCAGTCATTGTTGT
>Ga0272441_10012500_pt1 | contig 12392 bp, 8 predicted proteins | sample SSMProp6N_FD_193582 | JGI IMG/M metagenome (GOLD analysis project Ga0272441, IMG submission 193582) | Marine sediment archaeal communities from Little Sippewissett salt marsh, Falmouth, MA, United States - SSM-Prop-6N | ecosystem: Environmental > Aquatic > Marine > Wetlands > Sediment ...
GGGCGTGTTCGAGACGCTCAAGGCGTCGGCCAAGCAAGTCCTCTACGAGCTCCGCCGGAAGTAGACCCCCTCCCGCCCTGGCTATGAGGCTATGAGGCTATGAGGCTATGAAATCCCCCTCCCACACGGATGCGAGAGTGCGCGTTGATCGGGCGTGCCGTCTTTGACAATGTTGGGAGCAGCTGTCAACTGGGATAACCGACCCCTCGAGTCCCAACATTGTCTAAGGGGGCAACCTCGGGTAGCGCCACGGGGAAATGGGCGCGCTGAAATGGGCGTATCGAATCGAACGCAAGGGCCGGTGACTGGCGCCGTCATGCCGGAACCGATCCGGCGTGGTCAGCCCTTCACGAAGCGGAGGGTCCGCTCGGCGACGGCCTCGGCGGTGAAGCCGTAGCGCTCGGCGACCACCGCGCCGGGTGCCGATGCGCCGTAACCGTCAATCCCGATCATCATGCCGTGGGCGCCGAGCCATTCCCACCAACCCATGGCGACGCCGGCCTCCACGGCGACACGCGGCACACCGGGCGGCAGAATCTGCTCGCGGTAGCGTGCTGGTTGGGCGCGGAACAGCTCCCAGGAGGGCATGGACACCACCCGCGCCGCCACCCCGTTTTCGGACAGGATCTCGGCCGCGCCGCCGGCCAGAGAGACTTCCGAGCCGGTGGCCAGCAGCACCACGTCGGGAGACCCCCCCTCTCCGTGCACCACGTAGGCGCCGCGTGCCACGCCATCGGATGCGTGGTCCACGGTGCCCTGCAGGACGGGCAATTTCTGTCGCGTGAGGATCAGCGCCGTGGGACCCTCGCGCCGCTCCACCGCCACCCGCCACGCCGCCGAGGTCTCGTTGAGGTCCGCGGGTCGCACCACCGCCAACCCCGGCACCGCCCGCAGCGAGGCCAGGTGCTCCACCGGCTGGTGGGTGGGACCGTCTTCACCGACCCAGATGGAGTCATGGGTGAAGACGTAGATCACCGGTAGCTTCATGAGTGCGGCGAGCCGGATGGAGGGTCGCATGTAGTCGGCAAAGACCAGGAAGGTGCCTCCGAAAGGTCGGATTCCGCCGTGCAGCGACATGCCGTTGAGGACGGCCGCCATGCCGTGCTCACGGATCCCGAAGCGGAGGTTCCGCTGGGCCGGGTCGCTGGCGGTCAGGTCACCGCTCGAGGTGATCAGGGTCTTGTTGGAGGGCGCCAGATCGGCCGAACCCCCCACCAGCTCAGGCATGTTTTTGCTCAGCGCATTGAGCGCCTTGCCGGAGGCGGCTCGGGTGGCCATGGGGTCGGCGTCGGCCGGCGCCTGCGGCAGGTCGTCGTCCCAGCCGGCCGGCAGCCCACCCGCGAGACGGCGCGCGAACTCCTTGGCGAGGTCGGGATGTTGTTGTTGCCAGAGCACCATCCGCCGGGCCCAGTCGGCCTCGTCGGCCATGCCGCGGTCGATCTGGCGGCAGCGGTCCGCGACCTCGTCCGGCACCAGAAAGGTCTCATCCTCCGGCCAACCGTAGCTCCGTTTGGCGGCGCGGATCTCGTCATCGCCGAGTGGCGCGCCGTGGGCGGCGGCGGTGTCCTGTTTGTTGGGTGCACCCCACGCGATGTGTGACCTCGCGGCGATCAGGGTCGGCCGGTCCGAGGTCGAGCCCGCCTCGTCCAGCACAGCCGCCAACGCATCGAGGTCGTTGACGTCGTCGAGCCGGAGTACACGCCAGCCGTAGGCGGAGAAACGTCGGCCCACATCCTCGGAGAAACTGAGGTCCGTGTCACCCTCGATGGTGATCCTGTTGTCGTCCCATATCCACACCAGTTTGCCCAATCCGAGATGGGCGGCGAGGGACGCGGCCTCCGACGCGACGCCTTCCATGAGATCGCCGTCGGAGCACAGCACCCATGTCCTGTGGTCCACGACCCGGTGACCGGGACGGTTGAAGGTCGCGGCGAGGTGGGTCTCGGCCAACGCCATGCCCACCGACGCGGCGCAGCCCTGGCCCAACGGCCCGGTGGTGATTTCGACACCGGGGGTGTGGTCCCACTCGGGATGACCCGGAGTCCTCGACCCCCATTGCCGGAATTCCTTGAGATCATCGAGGTCGAGGTCGTATCCGGTGAGGTGGAGGATGCTGTACAGCAGCATGGAGGCGTGACCGCAGGACAGAATGAACCGATCGCGGTCGGGCCAGTGCGGGTTGGCGGGGTTGTGTTTGAGGAACCTGGTGAACAGCACCTCAACCACCGGGGCCAGCGCCATGGGCGTACCGGGGTGGCCGGAGTTGGCCTTCTGAACCGCGTCCATACTCAGCGTCCGAATGGTGTTGATACACAGCTCGTCGGTGGCGTCGAAGGTGTGCTCCATGGGTCCTCCCGGTGGGGTGCTCGACTTTGTGCCGGAAGAGTAGCACTGCGGAGCGAGAAGGGGCGTTGATCGGGCGCACCGTCCTAGGGAGTCGAAAGTTCCCGCCCCGCCCACCCGGAGCGGTGTGGCCGCGATGGACGGGCGTGCCGTCTTTGACAATGTTGGGGGCCGTCAAATGCGTCGACCAATCTCTCGAGTCCCAACATTGTCAAAGGGGGCAACCTCGGGTAGCGCTTCGGGGAGATGGGCGCGCTGAAATTGGCGTATCGAAACGAACGCGCGTGCCGGTGCCTGCCATCGACACTCGGGGAGCGCCTTGGCAGTAGGTCGCGATCCTCGGAGGTGCCTGGCTCTTGATTCGACATCCAGCGTTGCAGATTACACGACATCGAGCCGAATCGGTGCCTGGCAATTTCACGGGCAGGGCGATCGGAGAATTGGTGCGACGAAGTCGGGTGGTTGGCCGGGTCGACACCTTCTGCACCGGGGAGGGCGGGGGATCTCATAGCCGCATAGCCCCATAGCCTCGGGTGGCTGGGCCGGAGTGGGGTAGGATACGCGGCGGGAGGCGAGATGAATCCACTACAGAGGCTGTGGCACGATTTTGGTCAGGCGGTGTGGCTCGACTACATCGAGCGCGATCTGGTGACCGGTGGTGGGCTGGCCCGGCTCGTGGCCGAGGACGGCGTCCGGGGAGTGACCAGCAATCCATCCATTTTCCACCAGGCCATCACGGGTGGCGAGGCGTACGCGGACGCGATTCGCTCACTGATCGCCGAGCAACCGACCATCTCCACAACCGAACTCTATGAGGCATTGGCCATCGACGACATTCGCGGCGCGGCCGACGTGCTTCGACCTGTCTTTGACGGCGCCGACGGTAGCGACGGCTTTGTCAGTCTCGAGGTCTCGCCCCACCTGGCGCACGACACGGCCGGAACGGTGGAGGAAGCACGCCGACTCTGGCGCCAGGTGGATCGGCCCAATCTGATGATCAAGGTCCCGGCCACCGCGGCGGGACTGCCGGCGGTGGAAACCTTGATCGGCGACGGCATCAACGTCAATGTGACGCTGATGTTCTCGCTGGCTGATTACGAGGGGGTGGCCGCGGCCTACCTGGCGGGGTTGGAGCGCTGTGCCGAGCCGTCCCGGGTGGCATCGGTGGCGTCGTTCTTCATCAGTCGGGTCGATACGATGGTGGACGCCCAGCTCGACGGCATGGGTACGGTGGAGGCGAGGACGCTCCGAGGGACCGCCGCAGTGGCCAACGCCTGCATGGCCTATCGCCGGTTCGAGGAGATCTTCCACGGCGGGGCCTTCGCCGGCCACCGAGATCGCGGCGCCAAGGTCCAACGCCCGTTGTGGGCGAGCACCAGCACCAAGAACCCGGATTACGATGACGTCAAGTACGTGGAGGAGTTGGTCGGTGCGGAGACCGTCAACACGATCCCCACCGCCACCCTCGACGCCTACCGCGATCACGGCATGCCGAGTCGGGCCCTTGCCGAGGGCGTGAAGAGCTGCAGCGAACGACTGGAGGCGCTGCATCGGATCGGAATCGATCTCGATGCGGTGACGGCCCAGCTCCAGGTGGACGGAGTGGCCGCCTTCGCGGCCTCATTCGATCAGTTGATCGCGGCGCTCGATGCAGCGAGGGGTGAGGTGGGGTTCTGAAAACGTAACGGCGGGAATTGCCACATTTCCGACATCGGGACGCCGCACCGCTGTGGTGAAGTGGTTGTGCGTCGCGGTGGCTTTGTGGTTCAATGGCTGGACAGTTTGGAAAACGGGAGACGCTGACTGATGTGCGGAATTATCGGCTATGTGGGATCGGAAGAGGTGGTACCAGTCATTCTTGACGGCCTCAAGCGTCTCGAATACCGCGGATATGATTCGGCGGGGATGGCGGTCATCGGCCCCGATGGGCTGCGGATCCTGCGCGCCGAGGGCAAGCTGCGCAACCTCGAGCAACTGGCCTATCACAACCCCCTGCACGGTTCGCTGGGGATCGGACACACCCGTTGGGCCACCCATGGCGCGCCCACCGAGGCCAACGCCCACCCCCAGACCGACGCCTCCGGGGAGGTGGCTGTTGTTCACAACGGAATTTTGGAAAACTACTCCAATCTGCGGCGAGAGCTCCTCAAGGACGGGGTCGAGTTGAGCTCGGACACCGACACCGAACTCATCGCCCAGCTCCTCGGTCGCGAGGAAGGCAGCCTCGAGGACCGTGTGCTGCGGGTGCTCCCCAGGCTGCGCGGCCAGTTCGCCGTTGTGGCGGTGTCGCAGCGTGATTCCGACCGGGTTGTGGCGTTCCGGCACGGCCCGCCGTTGGTGGTCGGGCTGGGTGACGGCGAGACGATCGTGGCCTCGGATGTCACGGCACTGCTCCACCGGACCCGGCGGGTGATTTTCTTGGAGAACGGCGACGTCGCGGTGGTCACCGGCGACGGCGTCCGCGTTCTGGACGGTGATGGCGCGCCGTTGGATCGACCGGTGACGACCCTCGACTGGGACGCGGGGCGGGTGGAAAAGGGAGGGTATCGCCACTACATGCTGAAGGAGATCTTCGAGCAGCCAGATGCCATCAGGAACACCGTACGGGCCCACCTGGACGCCGATCGAACGGGGATCAGCCTGGAGGGTCTCGGTTTCTCCTCGGAGAAGATGGCCGAGCTGCGCCGGGTCCATTTGGTGGCCTGCGGCACCTCGTGGCACGCCAGTCTGGTCGGCAAATTTCTGATCGAAACGCTCGCCGGTCTTCCGACAGAGGTGGACTACGCCTCGGAGTACCGATACCGCGATCCGCTTCTCGGCGGCGATGTGCTCGTGATCGGCGTGACGCAGTCCGGCGAGACTGCCGACACCCTGGCGGCAATGGAGCTTGCCGCTGCCCAGGGAGCGCTGCTGGGAACGGTGTGCAACGTGCGCGACTCCTCCGCCTGGAGAATGGCCACTGCCCGAATGTTGACCCAGGCGGGTCCTGAGATCGGGGTAGCCTCCACCAAGGCATTCACCACCCAGCTGGTGGCCATGCTGATGCTCGCCTTGGCGCTACGCAAGGCACGCGGATTGTCCGACGGGACCGACCGGGACGTCGTGGCCCAGCTGCAACGTCTTCCCTTGGCCATCGAAGACGCGCTGCGGGCTGATCGGGACATCTACCGCACCGCGGTCGATCTCCTGTCCGTGGGTGACTCGCTCTACCTCGGCCGGGGCTTGCTCTACCCGATCGCGCTCGAAGGAGCGCTCAAGCTCAAGGAGCTGAGCTATCTTCACGCCGAGGGCTACCCGGCCGGCGAGATGAAACACGGTCCCATCGCGCTGATCGAGGACGGCTATCCCGTCGTGGCCGTGGCACCTGCCACGGCAACTCGTGAGAAGCTGCTCGGCAACCTCATGGAAGTCCGCGCCAGAGGGGCCACCGTCCTCGCGCTGGCCGAGTCGGACGCCAGAGATGTGGCCGAGGTGGCCGACGTCATCTTGCCCATGCCCACCGTCCACCCGCTGCTCCAGCCGGTGGTCGCGGTGGTGCCGCTGCAACGGCTGGCGTACGAGGTGGCGGTGGAGCTCGGACACGATGTGGATCAGCCGCGGAATCTGGCCAAGTCGGTTACAGTCGAGTAGCCGGGGCCAGTAGATCCACCGCAAGACCTCGCGTGGATGTGGGAGTGCCGCCCGAATGATCGATCTCTTGAACGAACTGAACGACCCGCAGCGCGAAGCTGTGACCCACGACACCGGTCCGTTGCTGGTGTTGGCGGGCGCGGGGTCGGGAAAGACCCGCGTGCTCACCTATCGGATCGCCCATCTCCTCGCCGGTGATTTCGCGGCACCCCACGAGATCACCGCCGTGACCTTCACCAACAAGGCGGCGCGTGAAATGCGACAGCGGGTCGCCGACCTCGTGGGAGGTGAGCTCACCGGGGGCTTTGTCGGGACCTTCCATCGCTGGGCGCTGGAATTGCTGCGTCGGTACCCCGCCGAGGCGGGGCTGCCCCGCTGGTTCGGCATCATCGACTCGGACGAGCAGCGGGCGTTGGTGAACACGATCATCAAGGAGCTCGGCCTCGATCCCAAGGACCACCCACCCCGCCAGCTGTTGTCGCGGATCTCACGGGCGGTCAATCGGTGCCAGGACCCCGCCGATCTCGAACGACGGTCGGGCGACGGGATCACTCCCCAGGTCTTCGAACGCTACACAGCCTTGAAGACCGAGGCCGGGGTGGTGGACTTCGACGACATGTTGGTCTGCGCCTTGCGGCTCCTGCGCCGCCACGAGGGCATCCGTAGAGCGGCCCGCAGGCGTGGACGTTGGCTGCTGGTGGACGAATTCCAGGACACCAACACCCTCCAGATGGAGCTCCTTGCGGCCACCCTGGGCGAGGAGGGGAACATCACGGCCGTGGGTGACGAGGACCAGTCGATCTACGGATGGCGGGGCGCCGAGTTGGAGAATATCCTGTCCTTCGAGCGCCACTTCCCCGGGGCTCGGGTGGTCTCGCTCGAGGAGAATTATCGGTCGAGCCAACCCATCCTGTCGGTGGCCGGCGGGCTGATTTCCAAGAACAACCAGCGCCGGGGAAAGAAGCTCTTCACCAGCCGCGACGGCGGCGACAGGGTCCGGCTCTACGTCGGTGACGACGAGCGGTTCGAAACCCGTTGGATTGCCGATCGTATCGCGGAGTTGGCGCCCGAACACGGCCTCGGCGAGGTTGCCGTCCTGGTCCGGACCAATGCCCAGACCCGACCCTTCGAGGAGGAGTTCACCCGTCGCCGAATGCCCCACCGCGTCATTGGAGGTTTGCGTTTCTGGCAGCGGGCCGAGGTGCGTGACGCCATCGCCTATCTCCGACTGGTGATTCGGACGGATGACGTGTTGGCGTTCGAGCGGGTTGTCAACGTCCCCGCGCGCGGCATCGGCGCGGCCGCGATGGATGTGTTGCGGCGCCACGCCGCCGCGTCGGGGTTGCCTCTCCCGGTGGCGGCCCGCCAGCTCCCTGACGACCTTCAGCGCAGGGCGCGCGTCGCCCTCGAGGCGTTCTTTGCACTCCTCGATCAAGCGGCCGAACAGCGTGAAGTGTTGGATCCCGGTGATTTCGTGGGATGGTTGCTGGAGGCGTCCGGCCTGTTGTCGCTCTACGACGGTGAGGACGAGGAGCGCGTTGCGCGGCGGGAGAATCTCCAGCAGCTGGCGGCGGCGGTGGCCGAAGCGGCCGCACGGGGCCAGGATTTGGGGAGTTTTCTCGATGCCGTGGCGCTGCTCGAGGACGGTGATGAGGACACCGAGGTGGACGCGATCTCGCTGATGACGCTGCACGCCGCCAAAGGTCTCGAGTTCGATGTTGTCTTCCTCGCCGGGATGGAGGATGGACTTCTGCCCCACGCCAACTCCCGCGACGACCCGGACCGGCTCGAAGAGGAGCGCCGACTCGCCTATGTCGGAATGACGCGGGCGCGGATCCAGCTCGCCCTGACGGCGGCGCGGTCGCGGTTCCTCTTCGGTCAGCGGCAGCCGACCCGGCCGTCCCGTTTCTTGGCCGAGTTGCCGATGGACTGTATACACGACCTGTCGCAGGCCCCGGTCGGCCCCGAAATCCCGCACGCGTCTTCGGGAACCGTGGATCGTCGCACGGCGCGGGCCACCAAACCCGCACCTCGGCCGAGGCGGCCGTTGCCGGCCGGGGTGACCGACGCCGCCGGCGAGGAGTGGCGACCGGGCTTGAGGGTCAACCACCGCAGTTTTGGCACCGGGGTGGTGCTGTCGTGCAAGGGTCGGGGGCAGAACCTGAAACTGGTGGTTTACTTCGACCGTGCCGGTCGCAAGACGCTCATCCCCACCATCGCCAAGCTCGAAAAGGCCTGATCCGCCACCCAACCCACTTTGGCGTTAAACGTCAAACGTTGAACGTTGAACGTCTTGCTCGACACTCCAATTGAGTCCTTGGGGGCGGGTGGATGGGAACATTTAACGTGTAACGTTCAACTTTGAACTTCCTGCGCGGGCATTGCGTCTCACCCCGCGAAAGGGGAGAATCACGGTTCGGAGGTGGGATATGGAACTCCAGTGGCATCACACGACCGTGGTCGCGGTTCGACGTAACGACACGGTGGCCATCGGCTCGGACGGTCAGGTCACGCTCGGCAATACGGTCATGAAGCACGGCGCCGCCAAGGTGCGCCGGCTTGCCGGTGGTCGGGTGGTGGCGGGCTTCGCCGGCTCGGTGGCCGACGCGCTGGCATTGTTCACACGATTCGAGGCCAAGCTCGAGGAGTTCAACCACAACCTCGAGCGGGCGGCGGTGGAGCTCGCCCGCGAATGGCGAACCGACCGTGCCCTTCGTCATCTCGAGGCCCTGTTGATCACCGCAGACCCGACGACGACCCTGTTGGTTTCGGGAACCGGAGAGGTGCTGTCGCCGGACGACGACGTGGTGGCGGTGGGGTCGGGCGGCAGCTACGCGTTGGCTGCAGCTCGGGCCCTCCTGAGCCACACCGATTTCGGGGCTCGGCAGGTGGTGGAGGAATCCCTCCGTATCGCCTCGGGAATCGACATCTACACCAATGATCACATCACCATCGAGGAGCTGAGCCAGTGAACGTGGAAGGTCTGACCCCCAAGGAGATCGTTGCCGAACTCGACCGCTACATCGTCAGTCAGGACGCCGCGAAAAGGGCGGTGGCCGTGGCGTTGCGCAACCGCTGGCGGCGGCAGCAGCTCGAGCCCGAGCTGCGCGAAGAGGTGGCGCCGAAAAACATCATCATGATGGGCCCGACCGGGGTGGGGAAGACCGAGATCGCGCGCCGCCTGGCCCGACTGACCGGCTCGCCGTTTTTGAAGGTGGAGGCGTCGAAGTTCACCGAGGTCGGCTATGTCGGCCGTGATGTGGACTCCATCGTCCGGGATCTGGTGGAGGCGTCGATCCAACTTGTGCGCGATGAACGCACCCGCGAGGTGAAGGTGCGCGCGGAACGGGCCGCCGAGGACCGGCTCCTCGATCTGCTGGTGGTGTCGACCTCGGGCGTGGGTGACGCGCTGGAGGAGCGTCGCCGTGCAGTGAAGCGCTCGTTGCGTGACGGCGTCCTGGAAGATCACGAGGTCGAAATGGAGGTGTCCGAGCAGCGGATGCCGACCCTCGACATGTTCACCCCCCAGGGCATGGAGAGTATGGGCATCGATTTCAAAGACATGTTCGGCGGCATGTTCGGTCAGAAGAGCCGCAAGCGGATGACGGTGGCGGAGGCGCGTCGGATTCTCCTCGGCGAGGAGGAGGAAAAGCTCATCGATCGATCCCAGGTCGAGTCGGAGGCGCTCAAGCGGGTCGAGGAGGCGGGCATCGTCTTCCTCGACGAGATCGACAAGATCGCCTCGCGTGAAGATGCCGCGCGGGGTCCCGACGTATCGCGGGAGGGGGTGCAACGCGACCTGCTGCCCATTGTCGAAGGCAGCACCGTGGCCACGAAGTACGGAGTTGTGCGCACGGATCATGTTTTGTTTATCGCGGCCGGCGCCTTCCACGTCACCAAACCGTCGGACCTGATCCCCGAGCTGCAGGGCCGGTTCCCGATCCGGGTGGAGCTTCGGGCCCTCGATGCGTCGGACTTCGAACGCATCCTGGTGGAGCCGGAAAACTCACTGATCCGGCAGTACACCGCGTTGTTGGCCACCGAGAGAGTGGAGCTGCGGTTCGCGGAGGATGCGGTGCGGGCGGTGGCCGAGATGGCGGCAGAGATCAACTCGACTGCCGAGAACATCGGCGCCCGGCGGCTCTACACGGTGATGGAGAAGTTGCTCGAGGAGATCTCCTTCGATGCCCCGGAGCGAGCCGGGGAGGCGTTCTCGGTGACCGGAGACCTGGTCCGAGACAGGCTCACCGAACTGGTGGGTGATCGGGATCTGGCGCGGTATATTCTCTAGTGAGCAGTGAGCCGTTGGTCGTGGGGATCGAGGGGTGGGGGAGGTCGTGAGGGACCGGGTATCAGGGATCGTGGCTGTGGCGTTGGTCGGGGCGATGGGGCTGACCGCGTGCGGCCGGAAGGCGGACCCACAGCCGCCACAGATTCGGCGGGCGGAAACCACCCGGGATGTGGAGGTGTACCAGGAGGGGCGCGAGGCGGTCCTCCAATGGAGTTTCCCCTCCATGACATCCGCCGGTGGCCCTCTCCCCGACCTGGAGACCGTCGAGTTGTGGCGGGCGCCGATTCCCTTCGGACAGGAGCCCGTGGGAACCACCGCTCGCGAGCGGACCTTGCGCTACCAGCTTCTGGAGGCCCAGGGCGAGAGGATCGCGGTCCTGGACGACGCGGCGCTCGACGCGGCAACGAGGGGACCGAAGCTGACCTATCGGGACGACCTGGAGGCCTGGCGCAAGCTGCACGGCGACGAGCAGTCGCTGGTGCTGTGGTACGCGGTGCGAACCTTCTGTTGCGGCGGCCGCGCGTCGGATTTTTCGAATATCTCACGGCTGGTGCCCCGGCTGCCGCCCTCCGCCCCGGAGGGATTCGAAGCGGTGCCGAGCCCCGCCGGCATCAGGCTGAGCTGGCTCCCGGCTGGAAACACCGCGACCGTGGTGGAACGCTCGCCCGACGGCGATCAGTGGCGGCAGCTCATGTCCGAGCCGGTGACGGTGCCGGAGTACATGGACGCCACCGCGACGCAAGGTCAGCTGTGGCACTATCGTTTGCGGGCGGTGACCAAGAAGGAGGGTGAGGGCAGAGTGGTGGGAGATCCGGGGCGGGTGCTGACCGTCGACTATCCCGACAGCTATCCGCCGGCGACGCCCGAGGATCTGGTCTGTCTGCCCGAGGAGACCCGAGTCCGTATCCGGTGGCGGGCAGTCGCCGGTGCCGCCGTCTACCGCATCGATCGGAAGTTGAAGGGGCGGGCCTGGCAGACCTTGACGGAAAACCTCGACCAGACGAGCTATGTGGATGAGGATCCTCCTGTCGGCGAGCTGACCTATGCGGTGCGCGCTGTGGACAGGGCGGACAATCGTTCTGAACCGGTGGAGTGCTCGGCCTTTCTCGGAGTCACTCCGTGACGTCCCTGTTGCTCAAGGCGGAGGGCGCGGGGAACGATTTTCTGATCGGCACCGGGACCTGGGCCGACCGCTTGTCACACGATCAAGGGCTGGTGGTCAGCCTCTGCCGTCGTCACCGAGGCATCGGGGCCGACGGCGTCCTCGCGATCTCGGCCACCGGAAGAGACAGGATGAACCTGGTGTATCGCAATGCCGACGGCTCGCCCGCGGTCTTTTGCGGCAACGGCACCCGGTGCGCCGCCCGGGCCGGAGTCGAGTTGCTTGGGTTGCCCGGTCGGTTGGTCGTGGAGACGGAGTGGACGGTGGTCCCGGCGGCGGTCGAGGGCCCGATGGTCAGGTTGGAACTCCCGGCGGTCGAGGGACAACCGCGGGAGGTGGGCGTCTCTGTCGCGGGCCGCGGCCGGCGCGGCTGGTGGCTCGAGGTGGGTGTGCCCCACCTGGTGGTGCCCATGGATGACGTCGAGGGGCTGGAGGTAGAACTCGAGGCGCCTCCCCTCCGGCGTCATGAGCTGTTCGGTAGCGAAGGGGTGAATGTGAATTTCACGGCCCTGGGGGACGACGGTCGGCTGGTGGTCAGAACCTACGAGCGCGGCGTCGAGCGGGAGACCCTGTGCTGCGGCTCGGGTGTCGTCGCGGCAGCCGTGGTGCACATGAAAAGCGGTGGGCCGCGTTCCATGACGGTCCAGGCGCGGTCCGGTGACGACCTCACGGTGGAGGCCCCTGCGGGTCCGCAAGCCGGTCCGGTCTTTCTCACCGGCCCGACGCGATTCATCGCCTACGTCGAGCCCGTCGACTATCCGTTGAGTTGAAAGTCTGGTTCGTACGGGAAAGCGTGAGGTGGGGAGTCTGCGTGCCAGTCTCCACTTGCCACGACGCAGCCTGAGGCGAATCCGGGTGCCCGGGCCCGACATGCAGCGGCAGCGTTCAGGGACAGTGGCTGCGAACAGCGAGCAGCGACAGTGATCCGGGACAGCGATCAGTTGCTCTCGCGGCATGGGATTGGTC
>Ga0272441_10012502_pt1 | contig 12391 bp, 9 predicted proteins | sample SSMProp6N_FD_193582 | JGI IMG/M metagenome (GOLD analysis project Ga0272441, IMG submission 193582) | Marine sediment archaeal communities from Little Sippewissett salt marsh, Falmouth, MA, United States - SSM-Prop-6N | ecosystem: Environmental > Aquatic > Marine > Wetlands > Sediment ...
TTTTCCCCCCTGCCCCGCAAAAAGATGACACGTTTGTGCGCACAAACGTGTCACTTCCCGGACTGGGTCCCACGCACAAGCGTCGCATGCTTGTACGTGCCGTCGCCGCTTGTCCGTGGCACCCGCAATTCGCCTACGGCTGCTTGGAGGCGGGTTTCCAGGTTCCGTCGTCGGCAAGTCGCAGGTCGATCTTCGTTTCGGGCACAGCCAGTCGCGTGACCTTCCACCCCGGATCGCCCCGGATGGGCGTGAGCGCGAACTCGACCCGCCCGGCGTAAGCGCCCGGCGCTTCGAAGGCAGCCGAGCCGGTGATCTGATCGCCGCTGCGCGCGACCTTGAGTTCCTTGACGTACTGGGGCCAGATCACGGAGGCATACCAGAGCCAACGCGTGAGTTTGCGTCCGCCGACCAGGGCAGCGGCCACGGCGCTGGGCCGGGGCATTCCTGCCTTCGCCCTGCTCGGAGGGTCCAGGCCGCCCGGCAGCACCAGCAGGTCCAGGGTGAGGTAGTGGTTCGGGTAGGTTTCCGGCCTGGAAAAGTGCCCCTGCTCGATCATCTTGCGGAACAGGTTTCCCGGCATGCCCGCGGCGCGGCTGAGCATCTGCTTGATCTGCGCCTCCGAGGGCGCCGCGGCGCCCGTGGCGGCTTGTCCAGATGCCGAAGGCCCGGTCGCCGGCGGCGGCGCCGGTTTGCGCTCACATCCTGGCAGCATCGCCCACGTTAACGCCAAGCCCAGTGCGATCTTGGTGGTCATCCCCGTTCTCCCGAGCCGGTCCGTGCGGAGTGTACCCCCGGCCGGCGGGAAGGGCAACCCCGATGGCAGGGGCGAATAGGGCTGGCACGGCCGGCGTGCCGGCGGGAATGAACGCCCCGGCTGATGCCGTCGAGAGCAAAGGGCGCTGAAGCGCCCTCGGGTCATGGTCGCGGCCGCGAGCCGGGCTTGGCCGTTCGGCGCCGGCCGGCCTCGACCGAGTCGGCGAATGCTGATACACTTAGGGACTAAGACACCACCAAGATCAGCCCGAACACGGGGAGGTTGACCATGAGACGACTGCTGGCAGTTTGCGGTCTCGCGACGGCAATCATCCTGCTCTGGGGACCTGACAACGACGCGTCGCTTGGACTGTCCCTCGAGATTCCCAGCAGCAAGCCTTACAAGAGCGACCTGCTGCCCGCGCGCGTGGTACGGGCCATCAACGCGGTCCCTCGGGTTTATGGGTGGGGGCAGGATAGCGATGGGTGCAATGACGGAACACACTATCTGTATTTCAAGGGGAACACGAAGCAACTGAACGCCTTCCTGAAAGACCTGGCCACCATGGCGGACGGACGGAACGCAACCCCGAAGGTCCGCCTGATGCCCGGGCCAGGCCGCGCGAAGACCCACGGTTTCCTGGGATCCGGAAAGACGTTCGATTTCAACTGGTCCGTAACGCTTGAGCGATGGAGGGTGTACGGCGAAGGAGTGAGCGTGGCCCGGGGAGATACCCTTACGACGATCCAGAAGGTAGTGGGCAGGAGCTGGCATGTCACCGTCAACATATACGTTGACGGTCCCATCGACCTTGGCACCCTCGAACTTCCCCTGGCCTACAAGGCCACCGTCGGCGGAAGAATCGGGGCCTTCGTGTACCGACACAATCAACGGGTCAAGCGGACGCGAGCAAGGAGGCCCCGCGCGGACACCCGTCCGACGACCGAGGGGGAGCACGTCAAGACACGAGGCGGCCTCTTCGGGCTCCCGGATGGCGCCACGACACAATCGATCGAGTGGCCGACGACCTCCCGCCTCTTCAGCCCTTAGGCTGAGTCGAGGCACAAACCACGCGAACGGCGCGAACACACCAACTCAACTCACTTCGTCATGTTCGCGTGGTTCGCGCAGTTCGCGGCTTCTCTCCCCGCACGGCGCCGGGGTGTGGCTACGCGACGACGGCGGCCTTGTCGGGCGTTTCGGCGAGTTCGGCGGCCTGGTCGAACTTGACGGCGATGCGTTTGGACACGCCGGCTTCCTGCATGGTCACGCCGTAGATCTGGTCGGCCAGGGCGATCGTCCGCTTGGCGTGCGAGATGATGATGAACTGGCTGTCGGACAGGAACTCGCGGACGAGGCGCACGAACCGCTCGGTGTTGGTCTCGTCCAGGGCGGCGTCGACCTCGTCCAGCAGGCAGAACGGGGTCGGGCGCGCCTTGAAGAAACTCAGCAGCAGCGCCAGGGCGGTGAGGGTCTTTTCCCCGCCGGACAGCAGCGTGATGGAGCGGAGTTCCTTGCCGGGCGGGCGGGCGACGATCTCGATGGCGCTTTCCAGGGGGTCGTCGGGGGCCATCAGGATCACGTCGGCCTTGCCGCCGCCGAAGAGTTTTCGGAACAGGTCGTTGAAGTGGTCGCGGACGGCCTGGAGGGCCTCCTCGAACCGCCGGCGGCTTTCGGCGTTGATCCGCTTGATCAGGTCCATCAGTTGGCGCTCGCTGGCGCGGACGTCGGCGATCTGGGCGTCGAGGAACTCGGCCCGCTGCTGGAGTTCGTCCTGCTCGGCGATGGCGTCGAGGTTGACGTTGCCGAGGCGTTCGATCTTGGCGCGGAGATCGACGATCTCGGTGCGGACGGCGTCCCAGTCACGCTGCTCGTCGTGGGCGTAGTCGCCGAACGCCGCGGGCAGGTCCATGCCGATTTCCTCGGCGGTGCGGGCGATCAGCGTCTCGATGCGGACCTCGACCTCCCCCAGCCGCACGCGGACCTCGTTGGCCTGGGCGGCGAGCTCGTCGTGTCGTTTCCGGTCGGCGGCCAGTTGCGTGCGGACTTCCGCCAGGCGCTCGTCGAGCGACCGGCGCGATTCGTTGACCTCCTCGGCCTCGGCCAGCGCCGTGGCCTTGTCCGCCACGAGGGTTTGGGCTTTGCGGCGCGCCTCGGCGGCGCCGGCTTCGGCCTCGGCGCGGCGGGTGCGGGCCGTCTCGATCTGCGCTTCGACCTGCTGCATCTCCTGCGCCAGCGCCTCGCCGGCGGCGAACAGGTCTCGGTGGGCCTCGTGCAGCGCGTCGCGCTTCTGGCGGGCCTCGGCCAGGGCGATCTTGGCCGCCGTGACCTCGCCGGTCAGGGCCTGGTGGCGCTTCTGGGCCTGCTCGAAGGCCGCCGTCAGGCGGGTCATCTCCGACTCGCGGTCGGTCCGCTGCTGCTCGAGGGCCTCGGCGGCGGCCTGCGCGGCGCGCTCGTTGCGGGTGGTCGTTTCGATCTCGCCGACCAGTTGCCGGACTTCCTCGGCGACGAGGGGCGCCTCGCGCTGGAGTTCAGCGATCCGCTCGTCGAGGCGTTCGACGGCGGCCTGATGCTCCACGCGTTCGGTGTGGGCCTCGTACACGGCCGTGCGCAGCGACTGGAGGACCTCCTCGGCGTGAGATCGCCGGGCGCGGACCTGGCGGGCCTTAGAGGCCAACTGATCCATCCGCGCCTGGCTGGCGCGCTGCTTGACGGCCAAATCCGCCAATTCGCTGGCGCGGCTGATCACGCCCGCCGGCCGGGCCGGGCCGCCGATGCGGAGGCGCCCGTCGGGTTCAAGGACCTCCCCGGCCGTCGTCACCACGCGCCAGCGGCCGGGTTCGGCCTGGGCGATCTCGAGGGCCCGCCCGAGCGAGGCGACCACGAGCGTCCGCCCCAGCAGCGCCTCGACCAGGCGTCGGTATTCCTCATTGCAGCGGACCCAGTCGGCCGCGCGGGCGATGACGCCTGCGGGCAGCCCGGACGCGTCCGCGCCGGACGCCGCGGGCGCCGCGTCCAGTGCCATCACTTCCACCCCGCCGGAGTCGCCCAGCAGGGCTTTGATCCGACCGGCTGACGCCATCGCGTCGTCGAGGGCGTCGACCAGAAGATACTGCTCGGCCCCGGCCAGCGCCGCCTCAATCACCGCCGCGTGCCCGACGTCTGTGGCCAGGAAATCGCCCAGCATGCCGCGGATGGACGGGATCCGCCCTTCGCGCGCGGCCGCCAGCGCCCGCCGGACGCCCTCGCCGACACCTTCCCGCCGGCGCTGCATCTCCTGGAGCAGGCTTTGGCGGGTCGTCAGGGCGCTGTGTTGCTCCTTGGCGGCGGTCAGGTCGGCGTCGATGGCCTGTGCGGCGGCGTCGAGGTCGCGCTGGTGGGCGTGGGTCTGGTCCAACGTCTGCTGCGAATCGGCCAGGACCCTGGCCACGTCGTCCAGTCGCGCCTGCTCGCCGGCGCGGCGGACAAGGACCGACTCGAGCGACCGGGCGATTTCCTCGGCCCGGCCGGCGAGGCGCTCCCGCTGGGTGTGGAGGCTCTTGCGGCGCAGCGACTGGGTATTGATCTCATTGTGCAGTTCGGCGGTTCGTCGCAGGAGGTCGATGACGCCGTTTTTCTCGTCGTCCAGGCCGGCGCGGAGTTGCTCGGCGGCGCCGCTGACGTGGTCGGCCTGGTCCTGGAGCATCTGCTCTCGCTGGGCCAACTGGCGCAATTCCCCGTCCAGCGCCGTCAGGCGGTTTCGGCGGGCGGCGACCTCGCGCCGGTTGGTCTCCACGCGGGCTTCGAGTTTCTCCCGCCGCCCGACGTCGGTGGCCACCGCGTCGGCCAGTTCCTGCCCGCGGGCGGCCAGCATCTCCGCCCGCTGGGTGCACGCGGTGATCTCGCCGGTCAGCGCCGCGATGCGCGCGTCCAGGGCGCGGGCGGTCTGCTCCAGATCGGCCTTTTCCGTCTCGGTCGCGGCGGCGGACGCCTCCAGGCGGTGGATCTGCGCGTCGATCTTGGCGGCGGCGTCGGTCAGGGCGTCGGCCTGAGCCTGCTGATCGCGCCGCTGGGCGCTGAGCCGATGGTATTCCGCCAGCGAGAACAGCGCTCGCAGTTCTCGCAAGCGCGTGCTGTGGGCCTGGTAACTGCGGGCCTTGCCCGCCTGGTACTTGATCGAGCGGAGGCGCTTCTGGACCTCCCCGAGAATGTCGGTCAGGCGGAGCAGGTTCTGCTCGACGCGTTCGAGTCGGCGGAGGGTTTCGCGCTTGCGCGCCTTGTACTTGGAGATGCCGGCGGCTTCGTCGAACACGGCCCGGCGGTCGGCGCCGGAGGCCTGGAGGAACGCGTCCACCTTGCCCTGTTCGATAAGGCTGTAGGCGTTCACGCCGACGCCGGTGTCCATGAACATCTCGCGGATGTCCTTGAGGCGGGCGATCTGGCCATTGATGCGGTATTCGCTCTCGCCGGACCGGTAGAGTCTCCGGGCGATCTTGATGGTGTCGGCCCCGTCGGCGTCGTGCGGCGCCAGCAGCCCGGCGGCGTCGGCGAAGGTCAGGGTGATTTCCGCGTAGGACGCCGACCGGCGCTGCGCCGTGCCGTTGAAGATCACGTCCAGCATCTCGCCCCCGCGGAGGCTCTTGGCGGACTGCTCCCCCAGGACCCACTTGAAGGCGTCGACCAGATTGCTCTTGCCGCACCCGTTGGGCCCCACGACGCAGGTGACGCCCTCGGGGAAGTCAAAGGTGGTCTTGTCGGCGAAACTCTTGAACCCCACCAGCGTCAGCGCGGTCAACCTCATGGGCGGCGTCCTTCCTTGGCGCCTGAACGTCCAGGATCCATCCCTGATGTCAGCGCACTCATTCCGGTCCTTCGGGCGTATCCGGCCGGCCACCCGCCGACTTGGAACCGTAGATTCTGCGAATCTCCGACGACCGTTGCAACACGAATTTCGCGGGAACGTGCCCGCCCTCGCACAGGGCGTACAGGACGCTGAGGACCTGAGAGTACTTCAGGTCCAGCCCCTGGATCTTGCCGGTGACGTCCATGGCCGCGGGGGCCCCCAACGTCTTGACCAGGTCTTCGATCTGCGGGGCGACGTAGAACTCCTCGCTCCGCCGCCGCGCCGCGCCGGGGATCCGGCGGTACACCATGACCTTCTTGGCCTCGGCCTCGGCGTTGATCGTCACCAGGTCGTCCCCACAGCGATAGAACACCGGCAGGCGAATGGGGGCTTGGGTCCCGAACAGGACGATCTTGGGTTGCCCGGTGCTGGTCGCGTAGATCGTGTAGTCCCGCTGGCTGTCCACGACGTCCAGGATGAACCGGCCGCCGATCGTCTGCCGCCGGACCGCGGCGGTGGATCCGTGGGCCACCAGGGCCTCGTAGGCGGCCACGCGAAGCATCGCGTCGGGGCTGGAGAGCATGCGTTTCAGGGCGGGCACGGCCTGGATGAACTGGCGGGCCAAGCCCAGTTCTCTGACGGCCGGGATCTGGAACGGCGAATTCGCCTTCAGCGCCATGCCGATCATCGGATCGACCGCCAGGGCGTCGCCGAGACGCAGCCCCGTCCGGGCGGCGTAGTAGGCCGCCCCCGAATTATCCGAGGCGTACAGCGGGCGGATCAGCGGCATGACCTGGCGCCCCATCGCCTCCCACGCCAGGGCGATGTCCTCATACCGCGCCGTCGGCAGAACGATGGCCCGCACCAGTTGGCGGGCATAGCGGTCTTGTTCGGCCGGGCCGCCCTCAATGAACAGGTGCGTCACCAAGTCCCGGAAGCGGATGTAGTCGTGAGCGTACTGCCGGGGAAGGGCCAGTTCGATCAGCGCCGAGCCCCGGGCGTTGGCGGGCTTGGTCCCGGAGCCGAAACGCTGGTTGATGCGGCGCTGGATCACGCTGGCCTGGAGGAAATCCCCCTGGCGCAGTTCCAGGCGCACCGACCGGGGCCTCTGGACCATCCCGCCGTTGGGGATCCGACCCATGCGCATCTTCGCTCGCTGGTCTTCCTTGCCCCGCTCGAGGAAGGGGTTGACGAACACGGGCCCGTGAGCCATCGCCAGCGTCTTCTGGTCCCCGATCGCCGCGGGCGACGCGGTCAGCGCCAGGCGAAGTTCCGCGCTCATCAGCACGCCCCCGTCCAGGCTGAGGGTCTGCGTGCCCGGCAGCGTCTCGACGAACACGTCGAACCGGGTCTTGCGTGTGGCGGCGGGGGGGATCCATCCCCACACCATGACCACGGCGGTATCCTTGTCCTCCAGGATCCGCGCGGGCGTCAGGTGCGCCAGCCCGGCCGTCGCCGAGCCGATCTTGTGCTTGACCATCAGGCGGGTCAGGTACCGGCGAATGGCGGGCGGGACCTCCGCCGAGCCGGCGTCGCCCAGCCCGACCACCAGCCCGTACCCGCGGACGAGCATCTCGTAATCGCCGACCATCGAGGCGTACTGGGCGACGGTTCCGGCCACGCCCGGAGGGACGGTCCTTGCCGTCGACTTGGCGCCCATTCCCGGCCCGTTGGAGCGCTTACAGCCTCCGGACAAAACCAGCAAACAGGCCAGGATCGCCATCAGGCATTGTCGTATGGAAGGCATAGTATGTCCGCTGTCTTGAGCATGTTATCGGACTCAGGCTGACGACCGCTTGAAGGTATCGTATGTAGGCAAGGGGCGGTTGCCGAAGCCAAAGGCACGCACATTGCGATGTAAGGTATGGCATGGCGGACGGGGTGTCAATACCCCCGCGGGCCCAGCGCAGTTCACGGTCCCGCCGCGTCGTCGTACTCGGCCTGGAGGGCCCTCAACACCCGCCGGTTCGCCAGACGGGCAACGGTGGACATGCGGTCCGACAACAGGATGCCGTCCAGGTGGTCGCACTCGTGCTGGAAGACGCGAGCCAGCAGGCCCTCGCCCGTCGGGGTGAAGGCCTCCCCGTCCGGATTGGCGGCGCGAAGGGTCGCGCGGGTGGCGCGTTTGACCTTGCAGACGACGTCCGGGAAGGACAGGCACCCCTCATCGGCCAATTCTTCCCCGGCCAAGTCGATCAGTTGCGGGTTGACGTAGATGCCCTCCTGCTGGCCACCGGCCTCGGCCGTCGGATTGGCGACGAACAGACGGATGGGCACACCGACCTGCGGGGCCGCCAGCCCCACCCCGCGGGAAGCGTACATGATCGCCAGCATCCGCTCGGCCAGCGCCCGCAGGGACGCGTCGAACGCGTCCACCGGTTCGCAGACTTCGTTCAGGACCGGATCCGGGTACTTGACGATCCTCAGCGAGGCCAAATCCAGTTGGGCCAAGTCTATCATCGCCTCATTGTATGTCGCCGGCCCGACAGGCTTCAAGTTCAGTCCGGGACGCGCCGCGCCGGGCGGATCGGTTTTGACAGGCCTCCCGCGGGCCGGTAGGATGCTGGTGTTTTGCCGGAATAGCGGACCGGCGAGGACAGAGTCGTCGAGGGCAGGCGCCTCGGCGGGCCCGCGTGGCGGTGCGTGTGAGGTGGCCCGTGACGGAGATCGACATTGCCAAGTGTGAGGACGTCATCGGGTATCATTTCTCGAACGCCGACATTCTCCGCCTGAGCCTGACGCACGCCTCGGCCGCCGACACCCGCATTGCCAGCAACGAGCGCCTGGAGTTCCTCGGCGACGCCGTCCTGGCCATGGTCATCTGCCAGGAGATCTACGACCGCAATCCACACCTGCCCGAAGGGGAGATGACGAAGATCAAGTCGATGGTCGTCTCCCGGGCCACATGTGCCCGCCGGGCGACCGAGACCGGCCTGATCGACCTGCTGGTTCTGGGCAAGGGCTTCGCGACGGTCGCAGACCTGCCCACGTCCCTGGCGGCGGCCGTCTTCGAGGCCATCATCGGGGCGGTCTACATTGACGGAGGGCTCGACGCCGCGAGGGCGTTCATCCTCGGGCGGATGGATGAAGACATCGAGGCCGCTACCGTCTCTGAGCATCAGCGCAACTACAAGTCCCTTCTCCAGAAATACGCGCAGCGCCATTACAACGCCGCGCCCCTGTACGATCTACTGGACGAGAAAGGCCCCGAGCACGCCAAGTGTTTCGAGATCGCGGTCCGCCTGTCCGGGCACCAGTACCCCAGCGCGTGGGGCAACTCGAAGAAGCAGGCCGAGCAGAAAGCGGCCTTGGCTGCCTTGCGGAAACTGGGCGTCCTGGCCGAAGCGGAGGCCGAAATCCCTGCCGACGACGCCAATCCGGACTGCCCGTGAAGGGGCCTCGAGTCCGTTTGGCGAAGAAATGCCGCCCAAAGGCAGTTTCGGAACAGAAAACGCTTGCGTTTCGCCGATATCCGCAGTATTCAGTGCTGCATCGCGACTCACGTCCACTGGGAAGGCACGTTTAAGTGATGGTAGGATCAGGGACGATCAAGACGCTGGCGGTCCTGGTCGGGGCGATGACACTCGCCACGGCGGTGCTCATCTGGATGGAGACTCCCCCGGCGTGCCCCACGGTTCAGTTGCCCCTGGAAGTCCTCCGCCACGGGCGCTGGCGTCCGGAACTGGCCATCATCCACCAGACCGACCCGGGAATCCAAGTCCAGGCGCTCAAGTGGCGGAACGTAATCGTGCATGACCACGGGCAGGACGACTCGGCCGTCACCGACGGGTGCCACTTCCTGATCGGACGGGGCGAGCGCTTCGCCGACGGCGAGATCCACGCCACCGGCCTGTGGCGCCGCCAGCAGCACGGCAGCCACGTTCGCGTGCCGGGGCACGCCTTCAACGCCGACAGCATCGGCGTCTGCCTGCTGGCCGACTGTCGCCAGACGCCTCCGACGCGCCGGCAGTTCCAGGCCCTCATCGATCTGGTCCGGGCCCTCCAGGCCAGTTGTGAGATCCCACGGGATCACGTGTACTTGCATCGGGAGTTGTGCGAGGCGGGTTGTCCGGGGCCCTATTTCCCAGTCGCCGCATTTCGCGACGGGCTGATCCCATCGACCCAATGATTCGCGTCCCATCCCAGGATTCTCCCCGTGATCGCCCGGCATCCAATATCGAGCAGTACCCACCCGCCATCGGCTGCGCCCCCAACCGGCCCGCCGAGAAGATTCCATTTGCGGGCCCCGCCCGTTTGGTTTATGGACGACTTTAACAGCACGCTTCATTTTGGTCATACACAGAGACCCATGAGCCGCAGCAGGGAAAGACTTCACATTCCCGGCTACCAGGTGGTGGATTATCTGGGCAGCGGGGCGAGAAGCACGATCTGGCGCGTGCGCGACCGCGACCGGAACCGTTTCTATGCCCTCAAACGCGTCTACAAGAACCCCGAGGACGACGGGCGGTATCTCGCCCAGGCCATCAACGAATTCCGAATTGCCCGCCGCCTGGATCACCCGGCGATCCGCAAGTGCATTCGCATGCGGCGTCTCTGGAAGTGGTTTCACGTGCAAGAGTTGCATCTGTTCATGGAACTGTGCGAAGGCGCCACCTGCCAGGCGAACCGCCCGACGGAAGTGGGCACGGTCATCGACGTGTTCGGTCAGGTCGCCCAGGCCCTGACCCACATGCACGCCCGCGGGTACCTTCACGCCGACACCAAGCCGAACAACATCGTCGTCGCCAACGACGGGGCCGTGAAACTCATAGACTTCGGTCAAAGTTGCACCATCGGAACGATCAAGGAGCGGATCCAGGGCACGCCGGACTTCATCTCGCCCGAGCAGGTCCACCGCCGCCCGCTGGACGGGCGAACGGACGTGTTCAACTTCGGCGCCGCCTTGTACTGGACCCTCACGGGCACGCCCATCCCGACCGTCTTGCCGAAGGCCTCCGACGGGCTGAGGCTGGTCGGGGACTTGCAGGTCGTCCCGCCGGACGAGGGCAATCCCGCGGTGCCCACGGCCCTGAGCCGCTTGGTGCTGGACTGCATCGAGCCCCGCCCGGCCCGCCGGCCTCAGACCATCCGCGAAGTCGCCGGGCGACTGGACCTCATCGATCACGCCATCAAGCGGGGCAACGGCGCGATCCACGCGCATCCGATCGACGACGAGGAGCGGACTCCAACAGGCGGCGCCGGCGAACCGACGGACGAAACCGGCGAATTCGACATCGAAGATATCCAGTTCGACGACGAGGAATGACCATGGCCCACCCCGTCGCCGAGACCTTCACCCAGGCTGCCCACCGCGTCCGGACCGACCCGCAACGCCGGGGCAACGCCCTGTCGCTGGCCGACAACGACGAGGTCGTCTATGCCGGCGACATCCACGGCGCCCGCGTCAACCTCGCCAAGATCATCCGCTTCGCGGACCTGCCCGCGAATCCCTTCCGCCGCCTTATCCTCCAGGAGATCATCCACGGCGGGCCCGCCGACGCCAACGGAGGCGACCGGAGCGTCGAACTGCTCCTGCGCGCCGCCCGCCTGAAGATCGCCCACCCCGAGGGGGTCTTCTTCCTGATGGGCAATCACGATCTCGCCCAGGTCACCGGCAACGAGATCACCAAGGAAGGGCGCGGGGCGTGTGAGGCCTTCGACCGGGGTTTGGACAACAATTTCGGCTCGGCGGCCGAGGAGGTCCGGGCGGCGGTGAAGGACTTCCTGCGGTCACTGCCCCTGGCCGCGCGGTGCCCCAACGGGGTCATCCTGGCCCACTCCCTGCCCAGCCCGAACCGCATGGACCTGATGGACTGGTCGATCCTCGAACGCGACTACCGCGACGAAGACCTTCGCCGCGGCGGCAGCGCATACGAACTGACCTGGGGGCGGGGCCACACACCCGAGCAACTCGACGCGCTGGCCGAGACGCTGTCGGCCCGACAGTTCATCATCGGCCACCAGCACATCCCCACCGGCCACCAGATCGTCCCCAACCGGGCGATGATCCTGGCGTCCGACCATCCCCACGGGGCTGTGGCCGTCTTCAGCGCCGGCGAGCCCGTCGCCGATGACGATCTGGCCGGCCTGGTCCGCCCCATCGTGGCGCTGTAAACGGCGCCGGCAGCGGCGACACCGGAAACAATTCCGAAATGGCCCATCCGCTCGGGGCGCCCTTGGAGTTTAATCTGTCGCCATGACGCCGCGCGAGAGACTGCAGACCGTCCTGGCCGGGAAAACGCCCGACTGCGTTCCGGTCATGCCCGACACGTCCAACATGATCCCCGCGCGGCGGACGGGCAAGCCCTTCTGGGACCTGTACCTCTACAACGACCCGCCGATCTGGGAGGCCTACGTCGCCGCGGCCAAGCGGTTCGACTTCGACGTGCTGATGGACGGATACTGCCCGCTGCGGTTCGCCGAGGAGGCCCCCGCGGACGCCCCGCCCTGGCAACCGTTCATCGTCGCCCGCCGGCCGGACCGGATCGTCGTGCAGGACGGCTACGCCGACGGCCCGCGACGCGTCTGGGCCGACCACGTGACGGTTTATCGCGTCGCCGACCCGCCCGTCGACCTCCCGCCGGATCGCGCCGGACTGCCCGCCGAGCCGAAACGATACGAGCCCGTCGAAGGCATCAAGCCCGTGGACCGCGGGCCGGAGAACTTCTTGCGCATCAAGCGCCTCATGGGCAACCAGGGGATGGTCGGGGCATACCTGACCGGCACCGTCGCCTTCGCCTCGGCCGAGGACGTGTACCGCTACCACGACCACCCGGAGTTGCACGAGGCATGGGCGGCCGAACGCGTCGAGGCCT
>Ga0272441_10012503_pt1 | contig 12391 bp, 3 predicted proteins | sample SSMProp6N_FD_193582 | JGI IMG/M metagenome (GOLD analysis project Ga0272441, IMG submission 193582) | Marine sediment archaeal communities from Little Sippewissett salt marsh, Falmouth, MA, United States - SSM-Prop-6N | ecosystem: Environmental > Aquatic > Marine > Wetlands > Sediment ...
CAGTATTCTATTTTGTGAAAGGAAGGATTTTGTTCGAGAGGGAGAGAGCATGTGATAGTTGGGTGTTGTATTCCAGCAAGGCCAGAAGCAGCGTTTACGCCAATGCCCTTATCAGTGCTGCTGATATTTGTCGGGGCTTCAAAACCAGTGTAGGGCCGGTCGGAGCGGTAGCAGAATCGTTTGCTGATTTGAAGAAACGACTTGTAGTTATCAGTAGAAATCTTAAGCCGAAAGCCCAGCTTTCTATAAGTGCCTTGGTCTTTTTACTAATAGTCGGTGCAGTCTGTACACCTGGTATTTTTTTGACTGCTCGGGCAGAAGAACAAGTCGAGGCCAAGCCTAAGAGAAGAGTCGCCACACCCCTGCATCAAGCTGCGGTTGATGGTGATATTGAGCAGGTCAAAGCACTCATCAAAGCTGGAGCCGATGTAAACGCTACAGACGGACGCGATAACACACCGTTATGCAGGGCCGTCGCGTCAGGCAACATGGAGGTCGTCCAACTTCTTGTTGAAGCTGGGGCTGACGTTAATGCCGGAAACTGGCCACCGCTATGTGAAGCGGTTGATATAGACAATGTACCTATAGCCAGGTATCTAATTGATAAAGGAGCGAATATCAATATCCCTGAAGGCTGGACAGCTCTTCAGGAAGCACCTTATAAGAGTAGCCTCGAAATGATCAAGCTGCTTATCGCCAAAGGCGGTGATGTTAATGCAGGACCGTACACAGCCCTGCACGGTGCGGTACAGAACAACCGCACGGATATCATCGAACTGCTGTTAGAAAACGGCGCCGATATCAATACAAAAGCAGCTAAGCGGAACGTGACACCACTGTGTCTTGCCGCTTGTTACTATGATCTCGATACGATAAAACTACTCCTTGCCAGGGGTGCCGACCCTGGAATCGCTGACGATGGCGGCTTCTTGCCGCTTCACTGGGCCGCCCTCCGTGGCGACAAAGACATACTTGACTTGCTTCTATCGAAGGGGAACTATGCCAATAGCATCTATGTGGCAGCCTATAGGGGAGATGTGAATCGGGTTAAATCGTTCATTGAGGGTGGCGTCAGTGTGAATACCAAGGACGAAGGCGGCTGGACACCACTGCATTGGGCCGGTTTGGCGGATTCTCCTGAAGTAGCGGAGTACCTCATCGCCAAGGGTGCCGATGTTAATGCCAGGGCCGGGAACAGTTTCACTCCTCTGAGAAACGCACTCAGTTTGCCTGTGATCAAGCTACTCATTTCCAAGGGCGCGGATATCAACGCCACAGACACTGACTTGGGGCTGACGAAGTTGCATAAAGTATGCGAGAGTGGAGATATCGATATAGTAGAACTGCTTATCGACAATGGTGCAGACGTCAACGCAAAACCCACCAAAGGCGGTATGTACGGCAGAACGCCGCTTCATTTTGCGGCTATCTTTGGGCATCCTGATATCGCAAAACTACTGATTTCCAAAGGTGCGGATATCAACGCTGTATGCCCCTGGCGCAGTGACCACCGCCAGACAGCCCTTCACTTAGCTGCCAGGACTGGTCACACAGAGGTAGTCGAGTATTTGCTTACTACTGAAGGCTTCGATGTGAATGTCCAGGACAGCAAGGGCCAGACGGCCCTGGACCTTGCGAAGAAGCAGATGCACATAGAGGTCGTCGAACTGCTTAAAAAGAACGGAGCAAAAGAATCGACCCAGGCCACCCAAAACCAGGGATCGATCAATGAGACCCAGAAGAACTTGTCATCTTTTGAAATGGCAATCCTATCAAACGATCTGGAGAAAGTAAAAGAGCTGATAGCACAAGGCGCGGACGTCAATACTCGAGATAGCAGAGGAAATACACCACTACTACAGGCAATAATGATGGGTAGGTTGTCATTCGTTGAGGCGCTGATCTCGGCAGGAGCCGATATCAAAGCCAAGAATCGACGGGGCATGACTCCTTTGGATTTGGCCAAGCGAAGGAGTAATACTAAGATTGTTGAGATATTGACCAAGGCATCAGAAGAACAGACAACAGTCGAGAAAAAGCCGTCTACGGATGAATCTCCTGCTGACTCGAAAGAGCCCAAGCCAGCCGGAACACTTCACGAGGCCGCCAGAGACGGCGATATTGAGCAGGTCAAAAGACTCATTGCACAAGGAACCAATATCAACGTTTTGGACAACAGGAACTGTACACCCATTTACTATGCAGCCCTGCGCGGCCATAAAGATATTGTTGAGATATTTCTGGCTAATGGAGCGGATGTAAATGAAAGGGATAGATTTGGTTACACTCTGTTATATCCTGCCGTCTGGAGCAATGACACAGACACCATGAGATTTATGATAGAAAAGGGTATCGATGTCAATCTTGCTGCTGAAGAGGATTATCCACCCCTTTACTATGCTGTTATGAACAATGACTTGGAGAGTGTTGAGGTACTACTCGCAAAAGGTGCTAGATTCGACATTAAGACATTTGATGGATACACGGTTTTTTATCATGCAGCATTAATGGGGAAGGGAGAGACAGTCAAGTTCTTTGTGGGTAAGGGCGCCGATCTTGCTAAGTTCCAGTTAGCCGCGTGTACAGGTGATTTAGATAGCATTAGGAGACTGGCGGAGCAGGGAACTGACATTGATGCAAAAGATAAGTTCGGTTGGACAGCTTTGCATTGGGCAGCATCTATGAATCAGAAAGTGATAACTGAATTCCTTCTGTCAAGAAATGCCAATATAAATGTGAGAACTAATAATAATGAAACTCCTCTGCTTCATTCAATTAGGTCTGGGGCTTTAGTGCTAAGTGAACTACTAATAAGCAAAGGAGCTAATGTCAAAGCTTCAGGCAAGGATGGTCGGACTCCGCTTCATCGTGCTGCTGTTTTAGGCAATAATGATTTGATAAAACTTCTCATTGACAAGGGCTCTGAAATAGATTGTCAGAACAACCAGGGTGCTACACCCCTTTACTTGGCATGTGCCACGGGCAAGAGGGATACGGCAGCACTCCTTATTTCCAAGGGATCAGATGTAAATGCAAAGACCGCAAACGGTTGGACAGCCCTACACAGGGCAACCAGCAATGGCCGTAGACCAATTGTAAGTCTCCTTATCGATAAGGGAGCAGATGTCAATGCTAAGAATAATGGTGGACAGACTCCACTACATCGCGCGGCAGCAATGGGTCGCTTGTCGGTAGTAGAACCACTTCTTAAGAGTGGTGCAGATGTTAATGTCAAAGACGATCGGGGTAAGACTCCTTTAGAACTGGCTGAGCAATTCGGTCAAACAGAGATTGTGGAGATATTGACCAAGGCGGCACAAGAACAGACATCAGCGGAGAAAAAACCTTCTGATGACGAACCTCCTGCTGAGTCGAAAGAGCTCAAGCCAGCCCGAATACTTCACGAGGCTGCGGCTGCTGGTGATATTGAGCGGGTAAAATCACTCATTGCAGATGGAGCCGAGATCAGTGCCAAAGACGAAGAAGGCAAGACTCCACTACACTATGCAGCTAAAAGAAGAAACACTGAAGTTACCAGGCTCTTAATCAAGGCCAATGCAGACCTAAACTGCAAAGACAAAGACGGTGAAACACCAATGGCTATTGCCAGGATAAACTGGCGTGTGGACGTGGTGAAGCTATTGGTCTCAAAAGGTGCAGATGTCGATCTAGAATCGGCGGCGTATCTGGGAGATTTGGCTAAAGTGAGAAGCTTTATTGAAAGCGATCCCAACGTCACCGAAAGTAAACTCAATCAATTGTTAATGTGGTCATTCAATTCCGGCAGCTTATCGCAAGGGCATAGAGATGTAGCAGAGTATCTTTTCGACAAGGGGGCCAATCCAAACGCCAGAGACAAAAACGAAGCGACGATATTACACAGGTGGGCCTGGGGCGGAGACCTGGAAATCACTAAATCTGTGATGGAAATCGTCATAAAAAGGGGTGCAGATGTTAACGCCCGACAGGGTGAGCTTGGCGGTGATACGACTCGTTTGGCCGGGACACCTCTGCATAGCGCATGCTCCCGGGGCCGTACAAGTGTTGCCAAATTCCTCCTGGATAATGGCGCAGATGTCAATGCCAAAAACAACAACGACCAGACTCCTTTGGATTTAGCTAAGAGAAGGAGGCGGACCGATCTTGTCGAACTGCTTCGCAAGTACGGGGCAAAAGAATAGTAATTGGGCTTTGGCCCGAGCAAATACAGGATCCCCTTCGGGTTTCGCCGAATTCTGATCATCGCCTGCTAAAAATTGCACGCGCTCTTCACAAGGAACATGTGCATTTCTGCACAGCTTGTCCAGTTCCTCACAAAGACAAATACAACAGAACCTGTCAGCCCGATCAAAACCGAAGAGAGAAACTAAGGTAGTGAGCCCGGTTCAGAACCGAGTCAGTTCGAAATAATCTCAACCATAGGCATCACCTCCCTTCTTGATAGAATTATCAATTATAATGCTGGCCGATTCGAAAATTGACTCATCCATTAAGCTATATGATTTGACGTAAACATTATATGGTTTCAGCTACTAACTCATCACCGTATTCAGATAAGGTTATTGGAAGGCTGGTGGGACAAGACCCACCAGCCTTACTTCGTCTATGTTCCCTTTCCTTTGCCTTGGTTGTGCGGTACTATAACCTCGATTGGATCGCTGTTGGTCTCGTTTCCTGCATTATCTATTGCACAAACGCCGATAGTGTACAACCTGCCATCCAGATCTTCACCGTCTCGCCATGCGATGAGTTCGATAGGAACATTGAATTCACCCTCTTCATTGACTTGGTCCGTGATATCACAAAAATCACTGGTAAGTTCGCCATATTCATCCCATACCACAAGCCGGACTTGTTCGATACCGGTCCCTTCGTCGATGACACTACCCGAGATGAGAACCTCCACCATCTTGTGGTTCGGCGGCCAAAGCGTGTCGGGATTGGCTGAGACATCACCGATCATTGGCGCCATTATGTCAAACGTTTCTCCCGGTGCGAGGGTATATTCCTGACCATCCACTCTAATGACGACAGTTTGGTCATTCGTCAAAGGGGTTGTGATGGTAAGGCTGTCTGGTTCGGCAACCAAGCTGTTGCTTGCATCAAGGCTTGTGGTGGCCACTGTACCGTCAGTTGCAGTAAATGTGATTTCTACAGGCCCACTAATGACTTCTATCTCGACGCTCCCACATGTAATCACTGCCTCATCACCCATAGTAAATTCCAATACCGTCCCACCACAAACTGTTACTTCCGCCCACATTGGATGGGTGTCTTGGGCTTTGATCCTTACGCCCGCCGGATCAGTTTCATCTGTAATGAACAACAAGGCAACACCTGTACGGTCTCCTATGCTGCCGCTTGTTCCTGCCGCATCAGCAAAGTCACTTGAGAAGATATCCGGTAAAGTGTCGATCGAGTTCTCAATACCATCGCCATCATCGTCAGGGAATACCTGCTGATACTCATAGGCTCCCATGTCTATGACACCGTTTACGATGCGGGGATTCCCGTCGAGGTCGGTCGTAACATCACAGGCTGTGTTGTTACCGGCGTTGACGCAAGGTGACCACGAAAGCCGACCTTCAATATCCTTGAACCGCGGGTCGACGTCCATCATACCGTCGCCCCAAGTGACGGGTGTCCCATCTCCGGAATACACAGCCCCGGATCCCCCCTGCACATCGCAGTAACTGATCGATAAAGAACATCCGTTCCACAATGCGATCTCCGGTCCACCGCCGACCGCAGAGTTACCCCAGAGAATACAATTGATCACTGACATGCCATAATTACTACCATGGAGAGCCCCCCCTGTGCCTGCTGACGTATTGTCGGTGAAGGTACAATTAATGATGCTCGGCTGACAGTGGAAATCGCTGGAGAATCCGCCTCCGCCGTACCAGCCGCTTTCTTCCGTGTAGTTTTCCCTGAAAAGGCAGTTGACGAGAGTAGGGCTACTCGAGTACCTGACCGCCATACCGCCTCCACTACCGCCCGCGCAATTCCCTTCAAATGTGCAATTTACAACGCGTGGGCTACTGTTTTCATAGCTGCTCATCCCCCCACCATTGTAGAGTGCCCTGTTCATGAGAAATCTGCAATCTTGGATATCGGGATTGCATTCAATATTGAGCATTCCACCACCGTAGCCTCCATCGGGAGAATAATCGTTAGTTGCTTTATTCCAAATGAAGTCACAATTAACGACCGTTGCCTTGCCGGAAATATTGCACATACCCCCACCGCCACCTTTGTGTCCTTCTTCAGCCCCGTGGGCGTAGTTCCAGCGGAAATGGCAGTCTGCAATATGTGGCTCGCTGTCAAGGTTGTACACACCACCACCCTGGCCGTAGTAAGCGCGGTTATAAGTGAACCAAGACTCCTCTCCAGTCACCTTCGGGTTGCTCTCGTTGTTGTACATAGCGCCACCTGAGTGAAGTGCATCATTGTCATCAAATGTGCAATTTTCAACTCTCGGAGTACTATTTATATTGTACATTCCGCCACCACAATCTGCTGAGTTCGCATTAAAAGTGCAATTGATAACCATTGAATTAGTATCGAGATTGTACATTCCAGCCCCATCGCCTCCTGGAGTCTTGTTGTAGAGGAATTTGCAGTCTCCGAACAACATTGGATTGCTATGGATATTCTTTACCGCTCCACCGAGATAAGCGATGTTATGACGGAAGATACAGTGGGCGATAAGGGAGCCTTTATCGTAAACATTGCACACCCCACCGCCGTGGGTTTCCGCTCCACCGTTTTTCTCGAATATGCAATTGTACAGACCCACGAAGCTGTTTTCGTTGAACAGCCCAGCGCCCATGTTGTGGGGATAGCCCGTTCCGTTCGCATTGCCCCCTGTAACGGTAAAACCGTCTAAACTCGCATCGGTCCCAGTGCAGGTAACAACATGGTAGCTGTTCTCGGCCCGACTTGGTTCATCGGGCAAGTTCTCGGTGCTTACCGGAACATCATTGCCAGACAGATCGCCGCTCAGTATGGTCTTATATACGTTGACATCGCGGTCATCAGGCTGGTCTTCACCATAACCAGCGTAGCCGCCCTTCATCCATACCCAGTACAGCTGGAATGTGGCCTCCCGACCATCGGCAGGATTTGGTGTGTAGGTGCCTTGCGCCACTCGTATCTCATCGCCGCTTGTGGCCAATGATAAGGCGACCCAAAGGTATTTATGAGCGTTTTCCCAAGTCGTACCATCACCACCGGGGCGATCGATATCTACGTAAATGGTTTTACCCGCCGTCACGTTCACCAACATTAGGAACAGGGTAAACAGAATCACTTGTTCTCGTAATCTTATTGTCTTCATTTTCGGCTCCTTTCAAAGAACTGTTGACATTTCTCAGAGGATTCCCTTCGAATTCCGGGCCGTTATTTTTTTCCGCCCGGCCCATCAGCTTCAATGCAAAGTGCGAACTCGGACGTGTTGCCGGCACCGTCCGTGGCCGTGGCGCTGATCCACATCCCCGGCGAAACCGACGGCAGAGTGGCCGTGAACTTACCCTGCGCATTCGGCTTGTCCGAACCCAAGAATATTTCGCCTTCACCATAGCCAGTGCCATCAGGAGCAAAATTAGCGAAGAATTCAAGCGTCACTTGTCGTGGATCTGGGGTGTCAATCGTTCCTTTTACGATCAGTTGTCCCGGCGTGGCCATGGCAGAGGTCAGGACCGGGAAGTTCATGAGATTGTTCGGACCAGTATCAGTGTCGCCTAGATCGTTCGGTGTCACCCAACCGGGATCAGAAGGAAGACGAACCAGATTGATGCCCAGTTCCCCATTATCATAGATTGCATTCTGAGTTATAAGATTACCCAAGGAGATGTTATTCCTCACTTCTATTCCAGCAAATCCGTTTCCAGCAATCAGATTTCCTCTCACCGTGGTTTTCACCGCCTTGTCAATCAGAATTCCCAGTCCATTTGGAATCGACAGGTTTCCATAGACATTTGTTCCGATCTTATTTCCCTCAACAATGTTGTCTTCAGGAACTGGATTGCCTTCCCACTGTTGGATCGAAACTCCTATCTCACCGTCATAGCCTGATATCAAGTTGCCCGCTATAGTGTTATAACTTCCACCGACGGCAACGCCCTCATGGCCATGGAAGCCGTCGTCAGATTTGCCGCTCATATCAGTTCCAACGTAGTTGCCTTGTATAAGGTTGTTCGTGGCCCCTGGGAATATTCCTATTCCAACATTTCCTCCATTAACGACGTTCCGTTGCTCTGGCGTCATACCGCCGACGGTGTTATAGTCTCCGCCGATGTATATCCCTGACAAGGCACAGTCAAAAATGTGGTTTCCTTCAATGGAATTGTAGTTCCCCTCCACGCCGATACCATCGTTGGTGAACCCAAGAATCTTCAATCCTCGGATCACGCAGTCATCGGCATTCCTGATGATCAGACCTGTCTCGTCAGAGGAGAGGCTTCCATCTAAAACAATTTGAAGATTTGCAGATTTTACATTGCTTGCAGGGGAAGCACCTGTCTGGGTGTACCCGTCGATGATCACTGAGTCCACGATATCGGGAAGGGCGAAACCTGGAGAGATGGTATATGGACCAGTAGTAATGTTAAAGACAATCTCATCTAAGCCAGGATTTTTGTTAGCTTCAATAATTGCCTGCCTCAAAGAACCAGCGCCATAGTCATTTGTGTTGGTCACTTCGATAGTGTCAGGCCAAGCAATTCCGGCCATAACCATCACAACAGCTAGTGCGAAGAGAATTCTCGACATCTTTGTGGATTTTACACTCATCATGATTTTGTTCCTTTCATTCTTTGGTACTTTTCACTGTTGGATTATTTGAACTAAACAAAAATATAGTGGTATCCTTATTTACAAAACAGTACAACTCATGTCACTAACAAGACAAGAGTCCGTTTCATTTTTTTCCTTTACCTTGGTCGTGGGGAACGGTCACCTCTACCTGTGCGAAACTCGGATTACCTGCAGCATCCGTACACTCCACACAAATCGTGTACACTCGTCCATCACCACCCCCTGCGCGCTCGGCTCGCAACAGAACCATCAAAAAATCTTCGGTGAAGTCCCAGTCCAGGATGTCCGGATCAGTATCACCATCCCCTGGACCGTTGACGGGCTCGTTGCTCTCGACCCATGCAATCCCGCACACAAGCTCCTCACCGGAGTTATCCGTTGCCTCCACCTCTACTATGACCTCCACCATTTTGTGGTTTACCGGCCAAAGCACTTCGGGATTGGCTGAGACACTGTGGATAGTCGGCGGAGTAGTATCTTGAACAATGACAGCTAAATCATCTACACTGGTTTCCCCCGCCTTATCCGTCACCTCCAGAGTAACCGTATGGGTGCCAGGGCCAAAGGTATGCTCGATTATCTTGCCACTATCAATGAAAGAACCCTCAGTGTACCAATCGAAAGCAACAATGTCGTCATTGGTACCGGGCGTGGAATCAGGATCTGTTGAACCGGAACCATTTAATGTTACCAGTGTTCCTTCATCGGACTCCTGCTCAACCGTTTGATCTGGCCCTGCATCGGCTACCGGCGGTCTGTTGAGAATCAAAGTAGGAGCGCCAGGCTCAACAATCTCTCCGTTTTCCGATAAGTCGTCGTCACCTCTCTCGCCGTCCACGAAGTATAACATAACACGATCCGTCCAGAATTTAGCCCCTGTATCTGTTTGGCCATCCCACTTGAACGGGTACCAGTGCGCAGACGGATCATCCGATGTCGGACCATGCTTGTAATAGGATTTAACGTTTACTCCGGAAGGTAACAAAAGTTCTACGGTTACTTTGCCACCAGACGCTATGCCGGAAACAGTAAAATCAAAGAAGCCAATCGGAAATTCCACACCGGAAGGAGCATCACCAGGCGAGGGATTATTAATAGCACTCACATTTCCAAGTGACGTCCCATCCGGCGAAACGAAAGTCACGTACCTTCCGTCCTCGATATTGGGAAGTGAAGCCACGTTGGCTTGCTCGCTATCTGATGTTCCATCAGAATTACCATCTCCACCGTTGGGCGCGCTATCCTCGACATATTTCGGTACACCATCTAAATCTTCGTCTGTCCAGCCATCCTGAACGGTTAAAGGTAGATTATCCTGTCCTCCGGTAAATACATAAGGATTATCAACGAACCCATCGTGGTCGGCGTCTGGCCCGGTCCAATCGCTCCAATAATTGCCACCGATGGGTTTAGCTAAATTGAACACATTGTCGGTACCACCGGAGACATAAACATGTGTCGTATTGTCGATGAAATTGTTGTTGTAGATTTTACTGTTGTCTGATGATAAGAGGCTTATTCCTATGTTGTTCAGCCAGAAGGTATTACCGGCAACAATAGTTCTACTCGAACCGAAGACATTGAGTGCAGATCCGGATTCGCCACCACAGTTATAGAACTCGTTATCCAAGATGGAGTTGTCATTCGAAGCGTTGCTGATTTGGATATGCCAGCCGTCATGGTGGTAATAAATATGATTATTGGAAATAGTGTTACCATTGCTTGAATAGGAAAGGTCCATTCCGTAGCGGCCCCTTAGATGGGTTTCGATGATCTTGTTATCGCAAGATCCAATGAGACGGATTTGCATTACGTTATTCAGTTGTACTCCGTTATCAATAAGGGTATTTCCATTTGAAGCGCTGAGCACGATTCCATCAGCTCCATTCGACCACGCACCGTTTCCATCAAGGGTATTGCCATCGGAATCAATGATAAAGATACCAGTATCCTCGTTATTATCTGCATGACTGTGGCTCAGGGTATTTCCATTGGAAGAGTTTTCGAGACGAATGCCAACATCGCAGTACACCACATAAGAATCGATGATATTGCCGGAGGAATGATTGAGTAGGATTCCATAATGGCCGCCGTTGACATTTACGTAAATCTTGTTGTTGTGATTGGAATTGTCGAGTCGAACTGCACAGTCATTGCCCTGACAGAAAGGCTCAATGGTATTGTTCGAGGAGTTTTGCAAGTGGATTCCTATTGTGCAACCGGCGATACCGTAACCAGTGCTCGCGCCTTCAATTGTGTTGCTGCTCGAATTCAAAAGGTAGATTCCACAAGGAAAACCACGGACTTGGAACAGATTCTTTATGGTAACGCCTGTTCTTCCCGAAAGGGTAATACCATTACCCGTGAATCCCAAGGGCGCGGTTAGCTTGTATCCATCGCCGTCCAGGGTGATACCGTCGTTCATTATCTCGATTGTCTCGGTCACATTACGAGTAAGAGTTCCTGTTTTGGAGATATCATCCCAATCGCCAACCCCAGTTTGACTCCAACCATCATTGCTCAGAGTGATCGTCGCCCTCACCGGGATAGCAGAGGCAAAGATGGTTAAAACGACAAAAAGCAGGCTCTTCAATACTTCTTTGGATTTTACAGTCATCATGATTTTGCTCCTTACTTATTAGTGTTGATATTGTTGTTAGAAATGATCTTGATTTTGGATTTAGAACGAACAAAACTATTTCATATTCCATATCCTTCACTTTCTTTCTGCCTGCAAGGCAATCATATCGGAAAAACATGGATTCCAATGCATCAGGTCCCTATTTGCCTCCACCCGGCCCTTCTGCCTCTATGCTTAGTGCGAACTCGGACGTGTTGCCATCGCTATCCGTGGCCGTGGCGCTGATCCACATACCCGCCGAAACCGTCGGCAATGTGGCCGTGAACTTGCCCTGCGCGTTCGGTTTGTCCGAACCCAAGAAGATTTCGCCCTCGCCATATCCCATCGCACCGGGAGTGGAATTGGCGAAGAACTCCAAGACGACCTGTCTGGGATTCTGCGTGTCGATGGTTCCTTGGACAATTAGTTGCCCGGGCGTGGCACGGGCCGACGTGAGGACCGGGAAGTTCATCAGATTGTTTGGGCCGAGGTCCATGTCGCCCGGATCGTTTGGCGTTACCCGGTCGTCCCCCAGATCGATCCCCACCGCACCACTCCCGTAGATCGCATTACGGGTAATGAGGTTTTGCGTCGGCACCTCGCTTTCGAATGCGCGGTAGATGTTGATTCCGCTCCTGGTGCTGCCCGCAATGATGTTGCCTTCGATTCGGTTGCAGCTTCCATGGATGTTCACACCGTCGAGGCCAATACCACCGAGTAGCACCTGTCCCGTGGCATCGGTGCCGATGAAGTTGTCGCGCACGGTGTTATGGGATGCTCCAGGCCATATCAGCACCGGGCGCGTACATCCGGAAATGACATTGTCTGGGCCGATGACATTATGGGATGCCTCGCCGATATGTACGGCGGAGTCACGCATATCCAAACCTAACAACAGACCGGTCCCAGCCGCGTTGATCCCTCCTATGTAATTGCCGACGACTTGATTATTCG
>Ga0272441_10012505_pt1 | contig 12388 bp, 12 predicted proteins | sample SSMProp6N_FD_193582 | JGI IMG/M metagenome (GOLD analysis project Ga0272441, IMG submission 193582) | Marine sediment archaeal communities from Little Sippewissett salt marsh, Falmouth, MA, United States - SSM-Prop-6N | ecosystem: Environmental > Aquatic > Marine > Wetlands > Sediment ...
GTGAGGTCGCCCGGCAGGGCGAACTGCTGCGCGATATAGCCCACGCGCTCGCGGATCTCGTAAGTGTCCCGCATGGAATCGTAGCCGAGGATGCTGCTCTCGCCCGCGGTGCGCGTCAGAAGCCCCAGGATCACGCGGGTTGTCGTGGTCTTGCCCGCGCCATCGGGACCGATGAGCCCGTAGGTCTCGCCGCGCCTGACCTGCAGCGTGACGCCGTTGACAGCTTGCACGACGCCACCGCGCGTTTTGAAGTGCTTGACCAAATCTTTTGTTACGATTGTTTTTTCATTATTCATAGGTTTATCTTTATCTTATGTGAGTTAGTTTCTCTTTTGATGCTTAGTCGAGCCGCTTGTTGAACATCTTGGATGCGGCAAGCATGATGACCGTGCTGTAGATCGCCAGGGCGACGGCATCGGTCCATATAAAGCGCATGCCGATTCCCTTGGTGAAGATGCCGCGCGTAATCCTGGTGAAGTAGGTGAGCGGTAGGAAGTTGCCGATGAGCTGCACGCCACGCGGCATGGCGGAGCGCGGATAGATGAAGCCCGTGAGCATGACGCTGAAGACGATGAGCAGGGCTGTGACCGCCAGTACTTGTTCTTCCGTCCTGGCGATTGTGGAGACCAGCAGCCCCAGTCCCAGCCCCGCGAAGATGAACAGCAGCGACAGCAACGTGAAGAGCAAAGGGCTGCCTTGGAAGGGGACACCGAACCAGACGATGCCGACCAGCGTCACGCTCAGCAGGTCCACGGCGGCGACCAGGATATTGGGGATCAATTTTCCTATGATGATCTCCCAGGGGCGGGCCGGTGTGATCAGCAGCCCCTCCATCGTGCCCAACTGGTGTTCGCGGACGACTGATTCCCCTGTCATGGCTACTGTCATGATTTGCAGCAGCATTGCTGCAGTCGCGGGCACGATAAAGATCATGTCATCGATGTTGGGGTTGTAAAGAATGCGGGTCAGCGTAGTGATCGGCAGGCTGCTGATCGTTGTGACGCCCATCTGTCCCAGCTTCTCAATCGTCAGGTCCATCATCTGCGTTTGGGCGATGGATGCCGAAGCCAGGTAGCCCGAGAGCATGGTAAAGGCGTCCGAGCCATCCAGCAACAAGAGTGCTTGGGCTCCGCCGCGTTCCACACCGGACTCGAAGTTAGGCGGGATCACGACGCCGGCCAATGCGTCACCCTTGTCGATAATCTGGATGACTTCTGCCTCGCTGGCTGCATGCATCTCTATGTCGAAATAGCCGGAGTTGGCCAGGGCGGCGGTGAAGGCCTGGCTCCTTGCGCTCATGCTCATATCCGCCACTACGGTGGGGATGTGATCGACTTTTAAGGTGACCGCATAGGCAAAGAGCAACATCTCGATGATGGGAACGATCAGGATCAGCGCCAGGGTGCGCCAGTCTCGCAAGATCTGCGTGGTCTCTTTTCTTGTCAGGGCATAGATACGTTTAAGTGACTGTTTCATTATTGTTCTCCTTGCCTCTAATCCAGACCCTGTTTGAAAGCGCGGGTTGCGATGAGCATAATGACGACGATGTAGAGGAACAGCTCTGTGATATAGGTGTGGATCGCGCCGAGCCCTACACCTTTGGTCATCAAACCCCGCACGATGGGCACGAAATAGGTTACGGGGAAGAGATTGCCGATCCATTGGGACCAGGTAGGCATGGTGTAGCGTGGGAAGATAACGCCCCCCAACATGGTCCCGACCAGCATGAGCAGCGCGCCTACCTGCAGGGCCTGTTTGTGGTTCTGCGAGACGGTTGAGATCAAGAGGCCCAATCCCAGCCCCGAGATGATGTAGAGCAGACATACCGCAAGGAAGGCTCCAAAATTTCCCTTGACCGGTACGCCGAACCAGAAGATGCCCACGGCGACGATGGAGAGTGTGTTGATCAGCGCGATGATGATGTGCGGCGTGATCTTCCCGAGCATCAGTTCACCCGGGCGGATCGGTGTGACCAGGAGCTGTTCCATCGTCCCGACCTCACGTTCGCGCACCACTGAGGATGCAGTCAAGTTGATAGTTTGGATCTGCAGGATCAGGGCCACCATGCTGGGGATAATAAACCACAGATCAGTCATGTTGGGGTTGTAGAGCACGCGGGTGCGTGTGTCGAGCGGCAGGCTGGATTCTGTCAGCCCGGCTGTCAGTCCCGCGCTCGCTGCTTTTCCCAACAATACCTCGGTGGCGTGTGCTGTTGCGATGACTCGGGCGTTGTTATAGGCCGATTGTGCGGAGAAGAACTCCGAGCCATCGACCAAGAAAAGGGCCTGGGCATCCCCGCGCGCGACGTGTTCCCCAAAGGCTGCGGGAATGTAGAGTCCGGCTTCTGCTTCTCCGGCGTCAATGGCCGCGACGACGTCCGCTTCGCTTTCTACATAGTCGACGACCTCAAAGGCGGTGGAATTGACCATCGCTTCCACGTAGGCGCGGCTTTCGGCATCCAGGCTTTGATCGGCGACCACCAGCGCCATGTCCTCAATGTTCATGTTCATGGCATAGGCAAAGAGGAAGAGCTGGAGGAGCGGCAGGATGATATAGACCATCAGGGTGCTTTTGTCCCTGAATGTCTGGATAAATTCTTTCTGCATAACAGACCAGATTCGTTGTAACCTTATCATATTATCGCGAGCTCCCTAGGCTTGCCTGAGACGGATGCCGTCCAGGAGCAGGTCCACCATGGATTCCGCAAGCTCGTGACACTCTTGGGGGGTAGGGGGATCAAAGACGCCGCGAATGGCGGGCAGGACCAGAGCTCCGAACATCCCCATGATCATCTGCGCGCCGATCTCCGGGTTGATCGGGCGAAAGGTGCCGTTGTCGACATGGTGCTTGATATAGGCTGCAAGCTGATCCCTGATCCGCTTCAGGCGCGTGGCGAGGTAGTCCTGTAAGATGTCATCATCCATCCAGGCCTCGGTAAGCAGCGTGCGGGTGGAAGGCAGATGGGCTTCGGAGATGGCCAGTGCCTTTTCAAGCATGGCGAGTATCTCGTCCCGGCTTTTCAGGCTGCCAGCTTCCTGGATCGCGGTCTCCATGGGCGCGGTTGTCTCATCGGCAATCGCCAGGAGAATCTCTCGTTTGCCGTCGAAGTAGTTGTACAATGTGCCCTCCGCCATATCTGCGCGGTCGGCGATCTCCTTGGTCGTTGTGCTGGCGTAGCCTTTTTCGGCAAAGACCTCGGCTGCAGCCGTCATAATCTCGCGCTGGCGTTTTTTGATGCGCCGCTGGCGGCGGCGTTCGATTGGATTGAGCGTTTCTAGCATGATCTTCTCTCTTTCTTGAATATATACTCATTTTATGGGTTTATACTCAAATTATGAGTGATTACTCATTTTGTAAGCGAATTATACAATTGTCTCCAGAAATGTCAATCCCTCAGTCCAACCGTTTTTTGAACAGCTTGACAGCCACCGTCATGACGACCACGCCGTAGATCAGCAGGACCAGGGCGTCCTGCCACATAAAGGCCATGCCCACGCCCTTAGTCATAATGCCGCGGATGATGCGGAAGTAGTAGGTGACCGGGATCAGGTCGCCGACAAATTTGACCGCCGCAGGCATGTTCGCGCGCGGGTAGATCAGGCCAGTCAGGAGCATGCTCAGCATCAGGAGCATGCTGCTCATCTGCTGGGCCTCTTTCTGCGTTTTGGAAAAAGTCGAGACCAACAGCCCCATCCCCAATCCTGAGATGATGAAGGTGAGCGAGAGCAGCGCGAAGAGCCCGAAGCTGCCCTGGAAGGGCACCTTGAACCAGAAGATGCCGGTTCCCAGCACGATCAGCAGGTCCACGATGGCAAGCAGCACGTTGGGGACCAGCTTGCCCACGATCAGGTCCAGCGAGCGGGCGGGGGTGATCAAGATCTGCTCCATGATGCCCAGTTCGTGTTCGCGCACCACCGACATCGCGGTGCTGCTGATGGTCAGCATCTGCAGGAGCATCCCCACCACGCCGGGCACCATAAAGGTCATGCCGTCCATGTTAGGATTGTAAAGGACGCGGGTCGATGTGAAGAGTGGCAGTGACATCCCGGAAGCCCCGCTGCGGGTGAGCTTCTCGGCGGTCACCGCCAGCGACTGCGACTGGGCAATGGCCGTGGCGGCCCGGTAGCCGGACTGCACGGTGTAGGAATCCGACCCATCAAGCAGGACCAGGACTTGCCCGCTGCCGCGCTCCACTGCTGCTTCGAAGTCCGGCGGGATCACAATCCCGGCCATGGCCTCACCGTCTTCGATGGCCTCGATGACTGCTGCTTCACTGGTCACATGTATGTCCAGGTCGAAGAATTCTGAGATTTCCATAGCCTGGAGGAAGGTCTGTCCGCTTTGTCCCATGCTGAGGTCGGCGACGGCGGTGGGAATGTGATCGACAGTCATATTGACCGCGTAAGCGAAGAGGAACATCTCCAGCAGGGGCAGGCCCAGGATCATCAATAAGGTGCCGCGGTCGCGCAGGATCTGGATGAGCTCTTTGCGGATGAGTGCGCTGACGCGTGTAAATCGTTTGTGCATAGCTTTTTGTTCTCCTTGATGTGGGGTCCGGGCTAATCGAGCCCTTGTCTGAATGCGCGGGAGGCGGCGATCATGATCACGGCCACGTAGAGGACCAGGCCTGCGACCTGCTCCCAGAGCATCCCCAGTCCAACGCCCTTGGTGATGATGCCGCGCGAGATGGGGATGAAATAGGTCAGGGGGAAGATGTTCCCGATTATCCTGAGCACCTGGGGCATGGTGTCGCGGGGGAAGAGGAAGCCACCCAAGACCAGTCCCACAAGCATCACCGCCATGATGATCTGCTGGGCCTGATTTTGGTTTTTGGAGACGGTGGAAATCAGCAACCCCAATCCCAACCCAGAGAAGCTGTAGAGCAGGGAGAGCCAGAAGAAGAGCCTGAAGCTGCCCTGGAAGGGCACGCCGAAGACAAAGACGCCCAGGGCGAGGATGCTCAGCATGTTGACCATCGCAAGTATGAGGTTAGGGATCACTTTGCCGATCATCAGTTCAATCGGGCGGATCGGTGTGACCAGGAGCTGTTCGATGGTGCCGGCTTCACGCTCGCGCACCACCGAGGCCGCGGTCAAGGCTATTGTCTGGATCTGCAGGATCATCGCGCACATCCCTGGGATGGTGAACCAGATGTTTTCCATATTGGGGTTATAGAGGATGCGCACGCGGGCATCGATCGGATTGGCTTTGATCTGGAACCCCATGGCCTCCATTTTTTGGAGCTGCACCTGCCCCGCGTAATTCTGCCCAAGGGTGCCCGCCATCGCGTAGGCTGACTGTGCTGTGAGCACGTCGGAGCCGTCGACCAGGAAGGAGACCTGCGCGTCGCCGCGTTTGAGCTGGGCGGCGAAATCGGGCGGGATGAAGATCCCCGCGTGCGCGTCTCCGCGGTCGATGGCGGCAGCCATCTCGTCCGGGCCGGCGACGTAACCGACGACATCGAAGTAGCTGGAAGCTTCCACGGATTCGATGTAGGCCCGGCTCTCTGCATCGTGGCTCTGGTCGGCGATCACCGTGGGGACGTGGTCTACGTTCATGTCGATGGCATAGCCAAAGAGCAGGAGCTGAAGCATGGGTATGCTGAGCATCATCATCAGGGTGCGTTTGTCGCGCAGGATGTGGATAAAGCCTTTCTGCGTGACGGTCCAAATGCGTAGTAAACTCATGGTTTGTCTGTACCTCCGGAGAATGGGTCAGGCTTCCCGGACGCGAATGCCGTCCAGGATCAGGTCGACCGCGGCTTCGGCGAGCGCGCGGCGTTTTTGTGGGGGCAGGGGCTGCGGCAGGCCGCCGGGCAGCCGGAAACCTATCAGCATGTTGATCATCAACTGCGCGACCATCGCGGTATCGACCGGTCGCAGGGCGCCGCTGGCGATGCTCTGTGCGAGCAGGGCCTGCAGGTGCTCGCGGGCCTTTTCGACCCGCACGGTGATAAATTCCTGGGCCAGGTCGTCATCGGCGTAGGCAGCCCCCATGATCGTTTGTACAAAGGGGCGCTCCGTGATGGTGAAGGTGATGGCCTTTTCGAAGATTTGCACCATGTTCTCCCGGTTGCCGGGGCTGGCGGCTTCCAGCAGGACTGACTCGGGGTAGGTGGCCTCTTTGGCGATGGAGATAAGCAGGTCGCGTTTGTCCTTGAAGTAGTTGTAGAGCGTCCCTTCGGAGACGCCTGCGGCGGCCGCAATCTCTTTGGTGGTCGCGCTGTGGAAGCCTTTTTCCGAAAAGAGCGCCGCGGCGGCCTCGAGAATCTGGGCGCGCCGCGCTTTGATTCGTTCCTCGTCTTTTGATTTGTTCATAAAGATGCCTCGTTTGTGCATTGAGTGAGTGCTCACTCAATGGTAGCATGGGTTTTTCGCATGTCAAGAGTTATGTAAGTTGAAGCACTGCTTTGGCTGGATTGCGGGGCTGGGGGCGTGGTCGGAGCGGCGCTCCAACCTACGGCGTTTGACAAGATTCGCACTTTGCTTATAATAGGCAACGTAAGAGTAGGAGCCCCAGTGGCGGAATAGGCATACGCGGCAGGTTGAGGACCTGTGCTCGAAAGGGCGTGGAGGTTCAAGTCCTCTCTGGGGCATCTGGGCTACACAGACCCATAGATTGGGATAACGTCCCAATCCCCTATACGGGTCAATGCACAACGAAGGCACCGAGCTGGCGGGCTCGGTGCTTTCACTTTGTCAACGCACCTTTACCAGTATAGCACACAACTACACGCTCAACAGCATGACAATTAACGTAACTACACAAATCAAACGTCATATCTACACATAAACATTTGGGGCCGCGGCCAGCTCCTCGAGGGGCATTAAAAAGCCCCAACTTCCTGCAGCAACTTTGCACGTAATCGTTGCCAGTTATGTGCTTCACGCTCCCAAATAATAACGAGCCTGGGCGTACTGCTTCCAGCGAGCAATTGCAATTCTCGTGCACGGTCGGCTGCCTTGTTCGCTGCTGTATTGCCGTGAAAATACTCACCTCGCACATCAACGACAATCGTTTCCCCACTGGGACGCCGTAGGACAAAATCCAGAACCTGCCCGCCTTTGATACGTCTCCCTCCAAAGACAGATACCTGAAAGCCAAATGATTTCCAGCCCAAGGAAAGCAGCGCCTTGTATGTTGCCCATTCGATGTCACTCGCTTTTTTCCCGAAGACCATATGCCCAGCTTCAGCAACGTCGCTTTCCTTTGCCTTCGTCGGCATAATAGCTTTGCGCTTTTCGCCACGGATGCCGACCCGCTTAGTCGTTAGTTGAGGGACTCTCTTTTTGGTTTTTCTCTTCCCGTACTTCATCCAATTTGCACCAAGGTAATAGCCCCGACACGCCGTTGTTCGTTTCCATCCCACGAGATCACGCGCACCTCAGTCGGTTCAATAAACACCTGCATATTGTCAAACTCAGGAAGTACGTGCTTTAACGTAAGCGGTTGCGTGTCGCCTGCCCACGTATCGAGAGTCTTAATAACAGATTCAACATCCATGCTTAGCGGTTTCCCATTCAACGTAATCGCGCCCGATGTCATTGAGACATTACATGTAAACGCAGCACGTGGTGGGATCCTGCCGACGCCTTCGATTGTCCACGCTGTAATCTCTGGAGTCGTCGTGTCGTCCTGTGCTCGTGACAAGGATAACTTCAAACGTATTCGATGTCCGGAGATGTCACCCATGGGAAACCGAACGATTGGCTCAGCCGTCGCGCTTGTTGCAGTGACAGACGTCCACGAATTGTTTTCATTGTCCAACTGATATGATAGAGCAACCGTACCGCCGTTACGTTCCCAGAATATTGACACCTCGTGCCACAACTTGGGTACATCCATCAGATCGGCACCGATCCACGATGTAACGATCTCTCCACTGCTGGCATAGTCTGCACGGCTGTCACGGCTTCTGTCAAATGTCACACCACTCATCCATGCGTAGTTCAACACAGCACCCTCATTCCACCAAAGATAAATCTGCCCGTCAGGAAGAGATTCATATTGTAGGCTAGTAATCCGTTGTCCATTGGATGTAGCACGTACAATTTCATGCCAGCCTAACTGGTTGTATGCGAGTATCGATGATTGATTGTCACCTGCATCAATCGCAGCTAAGAGCATGCCGGGCAGCGGTAGCAGCGCGCTCACCGGTCCTTGCCGACCGTCTGGGAGCCCTCGTCCTAAGTTTGGTCCAAAGTCATCAACCTGCGTTCCGTACATTCGTTCTACACCATGAAGCAAGGGGAAGATTAGATACAGGTTCCATGAGACCATGCCTGCACAGTTGTGTGGATCTCGTAGCGCGGCGAAGTCAACAGGGATCGCGCGCGGTGTCTCTTCCTCAATTGCCCATAGGCCGTCCTCTTTGCCAACCGTCAGCCGATCATCATATACAGCCAACGCAGTAATCAAACTATCGCCGGAACCAATTCGTATTGCTGTGCCAAACGTTAGGTCGGTTCCCCATTCCGTCAATACCGAAACACTGACTTCATAATCAAGCGCGCGCCAAATCGCTGGATCATTGTTGCTATCTCGGAAGAGACATAGGTAATCAGCTTTGTTCTCGCCGTCGTCTGAGAATTCATCCCCAGATATCGTGTCCCATCGGTAACGTTTGATCACGGCCTCATTACCCCTGGTCAGATAGACGATCGTATCGACAACGCACACATCCTTAACTTCGTAGGGCAGAGCGAGGATCTTTTCCCAATCCCCAGGAATCGCGTAGACACTTGTTGTATCCGGGATAACTTTCCACGGTCGCGTCGTATTCAATGTGTAAGTATCAGCACTTACGCTTTCCACTTCGTTCCATTGCCCGGCGCCTGTGCCAGAAACGATTTTAACAATGCGTCCTGTGTATCCTGTAAAGTCAGCGTTTGTATTTGTCAACGACTCACGGGTTGCACTCGTTGGCACGCCCAATGATCCACGTCGTAACATTAATGATCCATCTAACGCGCGTATGATCGCATAGAGTAATCCACGATACATAAATAGGTGTGCGCTTGTCTCCTCGCTTTGGACCGCCATTACACGGAATGAAAAGTCTGTTGTTTGCTCAACCCAGCCACTACCTGTATCTAGATATCCTTTTCCGTTTGCATATCCACTCTCGCTATCTCCGGACCAGCTACATCTGCTTGATGGTGCAGATGCAGGCATTGTGACATCGACGACGATTGCGTATTGCGTATTGGCAGACAAAGCTGGGGACGTACTACCCCAATAGAATGTGATCCATTCACTAAAAGTTTCTGAGCTTGTATTCCCCCAGTTTCCCGTGGCAATGATGCTGGTTAGGTCTGGTTTTCCATTTACGTCCACATTACACAGTCTCGCCCGCAGCCCGATATGACAGGCAATCCCTACGAGTGACACCTGCACGCCCTGGCAACTGATCGGATCCTCAAGCGTAAACGTCTGTGCTGCTACAATATTTGTCAAGGGGCTGAACATATAGAACGTCTCTGAATAATTGATCGTCTCGTGGCTCTCAACATAGAGTGTGTTCTTGCCAGTGTGCACGAGAGGTCCGAGTGTTAGACGCTTCGGTATCCACGATTGCAATCCTGTGGCGTCGTCATATTCGGTTGGGTCATCCTTCAGAGCAATACCGCCGCGTCCACCTGAGAAGTCTTCCTGGCTGACAGCATAGAAGGGAGGTTCCAGGTCACTGTACGTGAGCCGCCCGGACCCGGTGCGCAGTGTTGAGCGCTGCATTGGTTGCCGTCCCCAATACTTCAGGCTTTGCTCCTTACCTGTTGCGTCACAGCACAAGAAGCCTAATGTCGTTGTCCCGTCAGATAACGTAAAGTGGAAATCGCTCGCACTCACGTTATGCCCCCGTATAGTTCGCGGCCTGCGCGTGGAGGTTTGATATTTAATCGCTCTTGTTCAATTAACTCAAGGGCCAGGTTCATGATCTGCACGGCTCGGTCCTGATCGTAGCCTGGACGCCCAACAACATTGCCTGCCGCAGCTTTAACGCCATGCCAGATCACAAAGGATTCCCCTACACTGGGCATCGCTTCTGTGAAGTCCGTCGTGTCAATCGCATTGCTAACGACATAGATCAAGCGTAATGAACTGTTGTTTTGCGGCGCATCGCTGAACCACAGGGTCCCATCGCCTCGCTGCTCCCAGTGAAGCAACTCTACTGCAGCATCGTTTCGACTGCTAGAGATAGTCGGGACCATGAACACTCTACGTATTTCGCCGGCTGCGACAGCGTCTGGGAGTGTGAATGTACGTGTGTCGCCATCACCGCTTAGTGTTTCATCCAATGCCTCAGTCTTACCCATTACATCTATGCCTTCTGAAATCCCAGCAGAGATTACATACGGATCCCAAATACCTGGCAGAATTACATAGCTATCGCCAGCGCTCGGGCCAGTGCTTAATGTAGCGAACGTAACAGTGCCGGCGGATTCATCACTACCTGTTATTGCTACAACGTTCCCGCATTCTTCCCCAGACGTGAACAGCAGCCAACCTCTAGCCCATGCGTCGTCTGGATATGCAGTCAAGCGCGCAGAATCAACCAACGTTGTCGTTGTTCCCCCGGTCGCTTTACCAGCCAGGATTCCTGGCAATCGTCGCGACGCTTTAACGATGAAGTCAAACAGCGTGGCCATGTTTCTCATCCATGCAGTACGGGCATAATGTTGCGTCCTTATTCCAACGAATTGCATCGGCCTTGCGTCGGTACACCTTCAGTCGCCCGCTTTCAACAGCAGTACGCAAATCATTAGGTAAGTCACATCGCTTATTAGATCGAACGAGATCGTGTATCAGCAACTGCTCTGTGTCAACAATATACCCTACTACCACCTCCTGCTTAACGACCGGCTTCTTTTCCAATGCTTCTTTTACACGACAGTCCTGGCGCAGCGCGTTGATTTCGTTCGGGTCGTTTGTGCGGTATGAACCCGACTTAAATACAACGTCACTACCTCCGGGCACACGCACCCGCAGTGCAGGATTCACATCAGTAATGAACCACATGTCATTCTCCTTCCGTGACGCCCAATTGATCAAACAGATCCAGTGAGTTCTTATTGACTGGCCACCCCTGGAACTCTGTTGCCTTTGTCCGCAAGAACGCAACAAGATTCTCGTCTTTGATCTCTAACTCGAATCTATATTCTGTGTCCTCCCAATGAGCGCCAGTTTTATCCTCGACAAACCCAACTTGCTGCTTTTCAGAATCGGATAGCTCAAGTATCTCCAATAGCTTTAACCCCGTGCGTACTGTTTGAATATCGCCCCGTAATCCCCCGACGATCTGTGAAAGCATAAACCGCTGCCATGTGTTAAGTTCCATGTCACCTCCTAGATAAAATAACCCCAAATTCTTAAATGCACCTCAGATACGGTATTGCACGAATAATATATTTTCCCGTTGTTCGTGTTGACTATTCCAGCATCGTTGTCACTATATGCCCAATCTGCACCTTTTGTTCTCGCGCCAACTGACCATGATGAGCTAGCTGGATTTGAAACTGAACCCAAGATCATATAGTGACCGGCACTTGTATATTTAACTTGAACACTAACAACAACAGCAACAGCGCTAGATGGCACGCTATAATCAGACATTGTTAAGTAACTATTTACATTTCCAAGCGAGGATCCTGCCCAGACATTTTTTTCGTAAGGTACATAGGCATAGCCTGTATACGTCGTAGTACCGCGTCGTGGTCGCAGATTCCCTGTATAAATAACCTCGCCGCTGGATGGGTCGATGGTCGTTGAGCCAGCAACAAGCCCCCCGCCGAATCGTCCATCCGCGTCAACAACGAGGTTATCTGTCCCGGGATCACTTGTGCCACCGACGTGCATACCGCCAAGCGCTACAATATAATCCGTAGCTGTGATCGTTCCGGCGGCTGGATCTGTTCCCACGCCACCAACGTACAATCCGCCGGCAAATCGCATGTCTCCATCTTTATTCGCCACAACTTTAGAGCTTACGAATGTCCCACTTTGCCAACGCCACTCTAACTCAGAATCGACTGTAAGCCGCATTCCACTTGAATTCCCAGGCACTAAATCAATACGCTCATCCTTGACTTCTATGTCTGTGTAATATGTCTCACCTGCGTACCTCATAATCATGGTTGGGGCAGTCCAATCTATACCAGGCTTCCAACCGATAGCTCCGCGATATACGCTGTTATTGTCATAAAATTTCACGTAATACTCACTACCCAATATCAGCCTTCCTCCGCCCGCTGATATTTGCCCATTGCTGTTTAAAACAACTTGGTCGACGCCGTTACTTTGACCGACGATCTCGGAGTGATCCAGAAACCACCCACTTAAGTCAGTATCCTTCGTGCCGCTACCGACACGAATCCCCCCGCCTGATGCGATA
>Ga0272441_10012506_pt1 | contig 12388 bp, 14 predicted proteins | sample SSMProp6N_FD_193582 | JGI IMG/M metagenome (GOLD analysis project Ga0272441, IMG submission 193582) | Marine sediment archaeal communities from Little Sippewissett salt marsh, Falmouth, MA, United States - SSM-Prop-6N | ecosystem: Environmental > Aquatic > Marine > Wetlands > Sediment ...
AGACACCCCGGCCCTGGATGTGATCCGCCGCGTGGGACCGGGAGGACACTTCGTGATCCAAGAGCACACCCTGGAACACATGTCCGAGCTGTACTACCCGGAGCTCAGTGAGCGCTGCAACTTCGAAGTGTGGGAGGAGAAGGGGCACCCGAGCATGCTCAAAAGGGCGAACAGCCGCATCGAGCAAATTCTCGATGAGAACACGGAGGCCGCACTCGACGTCGAACTGATCGACGGAATCAAGGCGGCCTTTCCCGGGTTTCAGGAGGCGTTCAGCTAGCCGACCGCACGGGCGTCGCAACCCTTGCAAATGCCGCGGCCATTCTTTATATTGGTGGTCAACTTAGCGGCGTTATTCGACCCGAGTGCTATCCCACGAACCGGCCGGGAGCGCGAGGTTGATCAAGAAATACTTCCAGAAACAGGCCATCATGAGGAGGGTGCTGCTCTCCCTGGTCCCGATCTATCTGCTTGCCCTCTACATGTACGGCTGGAGACTGCTCTTTCTGGCCGCCATGGTGTTTCCCCTGGGAATCGCCGGGGAATACATCATGGAAAAGCGCAAGAGCAAAAAGATCTCCGAAGCGATCCTTGTCACGTGCAGCCTCTACCTCCTCTCGCTGCCGGCCCACACGCCGTGGTGGATCGCCATCCTGGGCATCCTCTTCAGCGTCTTCATCGGGAAGGAGGTCTACGGCGGGTTCGGCAGGAACATCTTCAACCCCGCCATTGCCGGCAGGCTCTTCGTCTACATCGCCTTTCCCAACAGCCTGCAGATGGGCTACCTGGAGCCCGGCAGGTTCGGCATCGGCGTGGATGCCATAAGCGGGGCGACGAACCTGGGGATCCTGCGCGACGGAGGGTCCATTGATCGGCTCATGTCCTTCCTGGGCCTCCGGGCCGGGGCCATGGGTGAAAGCTCCGTGCTGCTGATCCTCCTGGCGGCCGTCTACCTGATCGTCACCCGCACGGCCAGCTGGCGGATCATCCTTTCCGCCCTCTTGAGCGCCGCGGCCCTGACCACGATCCTGCACTACGCGGGCGTCGCCGGCGCGTTCTTCCCCCTGGATGCGATCCTTTCCGGATCCATTTTCTTCGTCTGCGTGTTCATTGACACGGATCCCGTTTCGGCCCCGAAAAAAACCCTTTCTCACTGGTTCTACGGGCTCATCATCGGGTCGACGTCCATCCTGATCCGCACCTTCTCGCTCTTCCCGGAGGGGACGAGCTTCGGCGTCCTGCTCGGCAACACGTTTGCCAGCCTGCTGGACCAGGTGAGCGGCAAGCTGCAGAAGCCGCGAAAGGCGAAGTCATGAATCGTCGGGGGTTGACCTACACGGTGATATTCACCTTCCTCGCGGCGTTCGTGTTCGTGGCCGTGCTGGCTCTGACTGCCGAGGGCACCCGGCCCAGAGTGGAGCTCAACCAGAGGCTGCTCGAAACCCGGGCGATCCTCGAGGCTCTCGGCATCGAATACCCGGCACCGGATCAGATACCCGGCATCTACGAGGAGCGGGTCCGGGAGAGAACGGAGGAGGATTTCACGTTCTACGAAGCCGCGGTTGACGGCAATACCCGATGGGCCGTGCGCTTCAGCGGCGCCGGTCTGTGGGGAACCATTACGGGGGTCCTGGCGTTGAACGAAGAGCTCTCGCGAATCGTGGGCTTCGAAATCGTCGATCACAATGAGACCCCCGGTCTCGGAGGCCGCATCTCGGAGGACTGGTTCAGCGAGCAGTTCGACGGCGAGCGGATCCCGGACGGTACCATAGGCATCCGGGGCGACGGTGACACGGATCCGGAAAACGGAGTCGTGGATGCCGTAACCGGGGCCACGCGGACTTCCCAGGCCCTGGAAGGGATTCTCAATCGGTATATTCGGTCGCTGCAGGGGGCGCTGCAATGAAATCACAGGCGTCAACGGTCACGATACTGAAAGAAAACTTCTGGACCAACAACCCCATCTTCATCCAGATTCTCGGCATCTGCTCCACCCTGGCGGTCACGAACAACCTGGTCAACACAGGCATCATGACGGTGGGCGTGGTTTTCGTGACCAGCTTCACGAACCTCACGGTTTCCCTGATCAAGTCGTTCATCCCCCGCAAGGTCAGAATGATCGTGCAGACCCTGATCATCGCCTTCTACGTGATCATCGTGGATCTGGTGCTCCGGGCCTATCTGCCCGAGATCAGCAAGGCCCTGGGACCGTACGTGGGGCTGATCATCACCAACTGCATCATCATGGGCAGAGCCGAGGCCTTCGCCCAGTCCAACCCGCCGCTGATCTCCTTCTGGGACGGTCTGACCTCAGGCCTCGGCTACATGTACGTGCTGCTGGCCATAGCGTTCTTCCGGGAGCTTCTCGGATTCGGCACCCTGTTCGGCTATCAGGTCATGCCGGACGGTTTCGTTCCCTGGACCATCATGATCATGGCACCCAGCGCCTTCTTCCTGCTCGGGCTCTTCATCTGGACGGCCAAGGCCGTCATGCTCAGGAAAGGAGGGGCGAGATGAGTCCGAACATTCACCCCGTGGTGCTGCTCTTCGCCTCGATTTTCACGAGCAACATCCTTCTGGCCAACTTCCTGGGGATGTGCAGCTTCATCTCCATCTCCAAGGACAACAAGTCCTCCAACGGCCTCGGGTTGGCCGTGACCCTCGTGCTGACCGTAACATCAGCCGTGAACTGGGTGATCCTCGAGTACGTTTTGATTCCACTCGACATCGTCTACCTTCGCTACATCATCTTCATCATCGTCATCGCGGCCGTGGTGCAGGTACTGGAGATGATCATCGAGCGGATCTCGACACCGCTCTACATGAATCTCGGGATTTTCCTGCCGCTGATCACCGTGAACTGCGCCATCCTGGGCATATCGCTCTTCATCGAGATCAGACGGTACAACCTAGTCCAGTCGGTGGTGTACGGCTTCGGTTCGGGCGTGGGATGGTGGCTGGCCATCGTCGCCCTGGCCGCCATCCGGACCCGGACGGACAAGGCGCCGGTTCCCGCCGGGATGAAAGGTCCGGGAATCACCCTGGTGACGATAGGGCTGATGGCCATGGCTTTCATCGGCTTCTCGGGCATGCTGAGCGTCCAATAGCAGCAGCATTTGCGCCGCTTCGGCGCAAATGGCCTTGGACCCTAGAAGAAGCATTTGCCCTCAGAGGAGGTTTCGCTTGGACGCTCTGTTTCTCATCGGGCCGTTGGCCATTGCGGGAATCAGCGCGGTGCTGGCGGCGGTCATCTCCATTGTCGATCTCATCGTGAACAACTACGGGGAGTGCCGCATCGACGTCAACAACGGCAAGAGGGAGCTCGAGGTGACCGGGGGCGCGCCCCTGCTCTCCACCCTGGCGGAGAACGGCATCTATCTCCCCTCCGCCTGCGGGGGCCGCGGCAGCTGCGGGGTCTGCAAAGTCAAGCTGTTGTCGGACGCCGGACCGATTCTTCCAACGGAGCTGCCGTATCTCTCCGACCAGGAGAGGGCGGACGGCGTGCGCCTCTCCTGCCAGCTCAAAGTCAAATCCGACCTGAAGATAGAGATACCCGAAGAGCTCTTCGCCATCCAGCAGTTCGACGGTGTCGTTGAATCCATAAGAGACATGACCCACGACATCAAGGAAGTCCGCATCCGGCTGGTCGGACCGCAAGAGATCAGCTTCAAGGCCGGTCAATACGCTCAACTGGTATCCCGGCCCTACGGCAATGTCAAGACCGCCGCGCAGCGGGCCTACTCCATGTCTTCGGTCCCCTCCGACCGGCGCCACGTGGAATTCTACATCCGCCTCGTGCCCGGCGGCGTTCTCACGACATGGGTCTTCGAGGAGCTCGAGGAAAACGAGCCGATCCGCCTGGTTGCACCGATCGGCGAATTCCATATGCGCGGCACCGATGCCTGCAAGATCTGCGTGGCCGGCGGTTCGGGCATGGCGCCGCTGAAGTCCATAGTACTGGACATGTACGAGAAGGGACTCACCGACAAGCAGGTGTGGTACTTCTTCGGTGCACGCACCCGCAAGGATCTGTTCTACGTTGATGAGCTCCAGGAGGTGGAGAAGAAATGGCCCAACTTCCATTTCGTGACGGCCCTGTCGGAGCCGCAGCCTGAGGATGACTGGAAGGGCGAGGTCGGCTTGATAACGGATGTGCTGGATCGCTACCTGAAGGAGAAGGTCGGTCAGGATCTGCCCAAAGAGGGCTACCTGTGCGGGAGCCCCGGAATGATCGATGCCTGTGTGCGGGTCATGCAAAACAACGGCATAAAGGAAGACAAGATCTACTATGACAAGTTCGCCTGAGAGGCTGGCGGGGAGGATGCGGGCATGAAGATGTCGCCGGAGTTGAAACAGGCCCAGGAGAACATGGCTCCCGGAGTCATCACGGCCGAAGGCTTCCTGGGAACCGACCGCAGACCGTTGGTGGACATCATCGAGGCGGACGAGGAGAAGATGCGGCTGTTCGAGATCGGCTTCGAGGAAGCGCATGAGAAGATGGCTTATCTGCTGAAGGAGGGCAGGCGCGGGCTGGGCGATCCCATCACGGTGGACGACACCTGGATCGTGAGAACCGATGAGGCGCGGGGCTTTCTGCCCTGCCCCTTTGAGGACGGTGTCTTCCGCAAGGTCACGGCCACTGTGACACGACGAGAGACCGACAGCGAGATCACCTTCAGCGAGCTTTCTCTGCACCTCCTGGAGAAGCACCACTTCCTGCAGGGCACGGGCTCTTCCTTCCGCATCGAGCCCGAGCTGCTCAAAGAGACTCTGCGTCTGTAGGCCGCCGCGGCCCTCGGGGGGAAATCCCCTCAGCCGGCTCAGACCGTCGCTTTGGATCCGCGGGGCAGTAGGGGCTCCGCAAAGCCGTAGAGCAATCGGATCTCCTCCCTCCACCTCTTCGGCTCCGACGTCTCGAGTATCAGGGGAATCCCCTCCAGACGGCTGTCCTGCATGATGAAGCGGAACGGCGAAAGACCGAGCTTCCCTCTTCCCAGGCTCTCGTGGCGATCTCTCCGGCTTCCGAGTTCGACCTTCGAATCGTTCAGGTGCATGCCCCGCAGCAGTCCGAAGCCCACAACCCTGTCGAATTCGGCCATGGCGGCTTCGTAGGCTTCGCCGCTCCGCAGATCCCAACCCGCCGCGAAGAGATGAGCGGTGTCCAGGCAGACCCCCACCCGCTCGATCGGCTCGATGTGCCGGACAAGAAACGCCAGGTGTTCGTACCGATGGCCGACCCCGCCGCCCATGCCTGCGGTGTTCTCTATCACGGCTGTCACAGCCCGCGTCTCGGCGAGAGCCGCAGTCGCCTCCCGCGCGATCTGCAGGAGGCATTCCTCCTCGCTCATGCGGCCCTTGTGGCTGCCAGGATGGAGGACCAGAGCGGGGACACCCAGGACCTCACACCGGCCCAGCTCCTCGATCAGGGCTCGTTTTGAACGGATCCGTACCTCTTCATCCGGGCTGCCCAGGTTGATCAGATAGCTGGCGTGGGCCAGCAGGCGCTCCGGCGGATAACCGAATCGCCCGCAGCGTTCCCGAAACCGGGAGGCGGCTTCCGGCGCCAAAGGCCCGGCATTCCATTGGAGCTGGTTTCGCGTAAAAAGGGCAAAGGCCTTGGCGCCGATCTTTCGTGCATTGAGGGGGGCTTTGTCTACACCGCCGCCGATGCTGACGTGGGCGCCGACGTATTTCATGCTCGAACCATCGTTTCACGCTCGGGTTGTCGTGGGGAAGAGATGTTGAAGAAAGCTCGAAAAAAGAACCCTCGAAGAAGAGCCGGCCCGAAGGGCAGAAGGTCCCCAGAAAAAAAGTGGGGGTAGAAACTCTACCCCCGAAGCTGCAGCAAAGGGCGAGGGCAAGGAAAGGAGGTAAAAACTTGCCCTATAAACAAATCCCTTTTCGCCTGTTTCTACATATAAAAACAACACGAAAGGGCCAAGGTTACAGAGCACACGGCAGAAAAGAGGCTGCCCTCCCGAAAAAGCGCAGCCTCCTTCACGCGTCTTCTGTCTCGAACGCCCGCAGTCCCGCAGTCAGTCCGCCTAGAGCTTCGTCACCTTGAAGTTGTCGATGCTCACGGCCAGGCTGTTCGTCCGAAAACTGAAATAGCCGCCTGCCTTCACGGACTGCCCCATGGCGAAGGGAAAGCGGTACCTGTAGGGATCAAAGGGATCGTAGATGTAGCCGTTCCCCGTGGTGGTGTCCAGCTCGACGCGCACGGTCACCGTGTAAGCCAGGTATTCCGTTTTCAGATAGTCCACCATGATCGGAAAGCGATCCCCGTCTTCCAGGATATCGCCTTCCGGAAAGAGGTCCATGTCCGTCGGGCCTTCACTGTCGTAGATTTGGGCGAATCCGCCTGGATAGCCGTAGGTGCCCGGGTCCCACGTCAGCCACGCCAGGTAGGAGTCGCCGTTGCCCCAGCTTCGACCCTTGCTCGGATTGTTCACGCAGAAGTGTATTCCGAACCCTGCGTAGTCGTCTTCACCGCCCGCGACGTAGCGTACGTCGAACTCGTACAGCACCTTGCCGCTCTGTCGCACGGGAATGGTGATCATCGCCATTCTTTCGCTGGTATCGGTCTGGTAGAGCCTTCCGTTCATCGCCCGCCAGGTGCCGCTGACAGTCATCCACCTTCCCATGGAGGAAGAGTCGAAGGTGTCAGATACCAGGGTTGTCTCCGAAAAACCGACCAGAGATGCACCAAGAAAAACCAAGAGAAGCACCGTTCTAACAGCTTTCATTTACGAAACCTCCTGCGTCTTTTTGGAACCAATTGGGTTTGGTACTTATGCTATAAGGCCATTATGCTGCCCCCGGTTGTCTGCGTCAAGTACTTTTTTGCACAAATCCCGTGCCGATGAGGTATATTTCAAAGGAAGCCTTTCGGGAAGCGCGCGGCTTGAAGGCCCGGGCGGTTTCGAAGCTCGATCGGATGGTCGCGAGCAGCTCCCGCTCGCCCCCGCCCTGAAAGACCTTGGCTACCACGGTTCCGCCCGGCTCGAGCAGCTCCGGGGCCAGCTCCAGCACCCTTTCCACCAGAGCGTACGATCGGGCGCAATCCACGGTCCGACTGCCCGTAGTGGAGGGAGCTGCATCGCTCAATACGGCATTGTAGGGGCCTGCGGCCCGAATCCGGTCCGCCACCTCGTCGTCGAAGACGTCGCCCCGTATGAACAAGAGATTGTCGGCACGGACGGTCCCGCCGAGCGGCGCGATGTCCACGGCCACCACCCGAGCCCCGCATTCCCGCAGCAGGTACAGGGACCAGCTTCCCGGAGTTGCGCCGACATCCAGAACGCGATCGCCGCGCCCGATCAGCTTGAATCGGGACTGGATCTCCTCGAGTTTGTAGACGCTGCGGGCGGGATAGCCCCGCCGCCGGGCCATTCGCGTGTAGTGATCCTCCTGCCTTCCCATTCGTCCCCATTCTCGCACCTTCCGCGGCGTTGGTCGAGATCGGCCTCGAGTTGACTTTGCGCCGCTGTGAAATTAACTTGATGGCATGGAACAGCTCGGCTTCCTTCGGCGTCCCTTCCGCTACCGCTTCTACAACGCAACTCTCGTGCTGATCGGCCTCAATATTCTGGTCTTCATAATCGGTCAGTTCTGGAAGGTCTACATTCCCTTCGCCTATCCTGCCACCAACCTCTATCTGGGCCTGGTTCCCGAGCTGGTTCTGGAACAGGGATACGTATGGCAGGTCGTGACGTACATGTTCGTTCACGGAAGCTTCTACCACATCCTCTTCAACATGTTGGGCCTCTTCCTCTTCGGAACCCAGCTGGAGAGACGGATGGGAAGCACGGAGTTCCTCCTGCTCTACATGCTTACCGGTGTCGGCACGGGACTGGTTTCCCTGGCCCTGGGAATGAGTGTGGTCGGCGCCTCCGGAGCCATCTATGCCCTGCTTCTGGCCTTTGCCACGTATTTCCCGGACGCCCGGATATTCTTCTTCGGCTTCATCCCCATGCGGGCACCCATCGCGGTGATCGTCTTCGCCGTCCTCTCTCTGGTCTTTCATTTCACCGGCCTGATGGGCGGGGTGGCCCATCTGGCCCACCTCAGCGGCATCGTCCTGGGCTACCTCTACTTCGTGATCCGCATCGGCATGAACCCCATCCGTCAGTTCATAGACCGGCGCTGATTCCGGCTTCCGCATCCTCCGATAATCGTAGTATGAAGACGGCCCTGCTGGTGCTGGTTCTGATCGGGGTGTGGCCGGCTCACGCTCGGGAGCAGCAGCTCACCCTGTCCCTCTGGTCGGAGCTCGAGCCCATGGTCGCAGAGGGAGAGGAGTACCCGGTTTCCGAGGAGACCGCCGCACGACGGCTCCTCGAGGAGGCGCGGCTGTACCTCTCGGCCATGATATTCGGCTACCGCTTCACGTACATCCCGAAGGACAGGGCCAGGGCGCTGGATGATCATTTCGATCTGACCCCTGTCGCGGAAATCCCGTGGGGAGACCCCAGCCTGCGAATAGTCTACGTGGAGAGGCGGGAGGACCGGCTCGTCGCCAAGGTCTCATATGATCTCCAGGCGTACCAGACGGATAGGAGACGGGCATGGGGGAGCAATGCCATCCCCGTGGCCGGAGGTTTGGCCGAGCAGAGCGCCCTGGGCGGCCAGGCCGCCAGACTCGCGGCCTTCCAGGAAGCGGTCAAGCAGGCCGTCAGGGATTACGCCCGGACCCGCTATCCGAGCAAACCCAGAGAAATCGCCGGAGATGTGCTTCTGTGGGAAGAGCCCTGCACGGTGATCTCGCGGGGCGCCTACAACACCCGGGTGACCGTCAAGCTCCGCGTGGAAGAGATCACCCCGTATCGGGTGTTCTGAAGGGGATGCTATCCTTCCAGCTGCCGTGCCAGGATGTCGACCAGGTCCTCCCCCGGATCCAGGAACATGAGCCCGTAGCCGCTGTCCACCGGGGCGCCCTGCTCAGTAAAGACGCGGGCTGATCGCACCACCCGGGCCCTGCCTTCGTAGTATTTCTCTCCCTCGGCGTCAACCAGGATCTCCACCTCGTCGCCCAGCGCGAACACCGAAAGGTCCTCCGTGCAGACGAAAAGACCACCCAGGGAGATATCCCGACTGCTGAACTCCATGATCGACTGCCCCCCATCGGGCCTCCGGTTCCGCACCACCGTGCTGATCTTCTGCTCCTTGCGGGGCTGCCTTCTCTTCTCTGCCATTGCTCGCCTCTCTGATCGCCCATACTGTATTCGATTTCGGAGCTTTGGGAAAGGTTTCGGCCTCGAAGCGCTCCCTTTCGCTGCTCCACGGCCCAGCGGCCGCCGGTGGAAGCACATCGGGGCCGCGACGGGACGGACGGCGGCCCGCGGCCCGGCGTACCTTGACCTCCAACTGGGAATGAATTACGCTTTTGTTCTTCGGGCAAGAAGGAGATGAATATGGGTGCCACGGCCATCGTAGGAGCGAACTGGGGGGACGAGGGCAAGGGCAAAGTCACTGACTACCTCGCCGCGGAGTCCGACTATGTCGTGCGCTTTCAAGGCGGGAAGAATGCCGGCCATACCATAATCAATGATTACGGCAGGTTCGCCCTTCACCTGCTGCCCTCGGGCATATTCTATCCCAACGTGGTCAACATCCTGGGACCGGGTGTGGCCGTCGACATTCCGGCATTCCTCCAGGAACGCGATGCGGTGATCCAAAGCGGCGTCCCCGAACCGGACATTCGCATCTCGGATCGCGCGCAGGCCGTACTGCCGTATCACATACTCTTCGATCAGTATGAGGAGGAGCGGCTGGGTAAGCACAAGTTCGGCTCCACGAAATCCGGCATCGCGCCGTTCTATTCCGACAAATACATGAAGATCGGAGTTCAGCTCTCCGACCTCTTCGACCGGAAGCGGCTGGAGGGGCGTCTCGAAGCGGCGCTGGCCGGGAAGAACGTTCTCCTGCGGGAGCTCTACCGAAAGCCGGTCATGGACGGAAAAGCCCTGGTCGACGAGCTCATGGCGCTGGGCGAAAAGGTTGCCCCCTTCCTCTGCGACACGGTCACCCTCCTGCAGGACGGCCTCGCGCAGGGCGGGAACGTGCTTCTGGAGGGCCAGCTCGGGGCGCTCCGGGACCCGGATCACGGCATCTATCCCTATCCCACCTCTTCTTCCACCCTGGCCGGATTCGCGGCCGTGGGTGCGGGGGTGCCGCCTCATGCCATAACGCGGATCATAGCCGTTACCAAGGCGTACTCCAGCTGCGTGGGCGCGGGGCCCTTCGCCAGTGAAATCCATGACCAGGAGGCCTCCGAGCTCAGGGAGAGAGGCGGGGACCGCGGTGAGTACGGTGCCACCACGGGCCGTCCGCGGCGCGTGGGCTGGTTCGACGTGGTGGCCACCCGCTACGGCTGCCGCGTGCAGGGCGCCACCGAGGTCGCCCTGGCCCTTCTCGACGTGCTGGGCTACCTGGACGAGATTCCCGTGTGCGCGGCCTACGAGACAGACGGCCGCCGCACCGAGGACTTCCCGGTGTCGGCCCAGCTGGAAAAGGCCCAGCCGGTCCTGGAGACGCTGCCCGGCTGGAAGACCGATATCAGCGCCGTCCGCCGTTTCGAGGATCTTCCCCGGGAAGCCCGCCGCTACGTCCGCTTCATCGAAGAGCGGATACGGACACCCATCCGCTGGGTCTCCGTGGGACCGAAACGGGAGGCCATGATCAGGCTGTAGCGGGAGGGAAGTCATGAAACGGCGCGCGTCGATCGAAAGCAAGCGCTTTCGCCCCTACAAGGCCATGACCATCCACACCTATCGGCTGTGGACCTGGCTCCTTCGCAGAGCATTCGCCTGGGTTTTCAACCTTCACGGCGTGAATAAAGATCAGATGCCGAAGAAGGGACCCGTGCTGCTTCTCATCAATCACCAAAACCTCATGGACCCGCCCTGGGTGGGGATAATGGCTCCTCGCCACATCAGTTTCGTGGCCACGGAGAACGTCTTTCGCTCAAGCCTGCTCGCCGGCATCATCCGCTACTTCGGAGGATTCCCCACTCGTAAGGGCTCACAGGACACATCGGCCATGCGGAACATTCACCGCCTCCTGCGGAAGGGTCTGGTCGTGGGCATCTATCCCGAAGGAATACGCACCTGGGACGGTCTCACCAGCCCGATCAACCCGACGATCGCTTCTCTCGTGAAGGTCTCCAAAGCCGACGTGGTGTGCTGCAGGCTGGAAGGTGCCTATCTCGCGCTTCCCAGGTGGGCCGGCAAATACCGGCGGGTGCCGGTCCGCGGCATTTTCAAGCTGCTTTACAGAGCCGAGGCGGTTCCCTCGGACAGAGAACAGATCCTGCGGGACATATCCACCTTCCTGCAGAGCCGGGAATACGAGCTCAAGTTCGATGAAAAACGCTATCGCCGCTCCGGGCTGGCCGTCAACATAACGACGCTGCTGTACCGCTGCCCGAACTGCGGCACGATTGAGGGTCTCGAAGTAGTGGAGCCTCTCAAAACCAACCGCATCCAATGCGCCAACTGCTCCTCCCGCTGGCGGGTGACACTGTGCGGCAGACTCGCGCCGTTGGACGAAAACGGTGCGGAACTGCCGGGGACCGTGACCTGGGCCGAGTGCTACCGGCGGATAAGGGAGCTGCCGCTCTATCCCATCCGGGCGAACCGATCCCCTCCGCTGGCGGACGGTGAAGAGCTCTATCTGGCCAGCGGCCCCATGCTCCTGCAGACCGAGGGGAGGTTCCCGGTGATCCGCGACCTGGGCAGGGGGCAGATGTACCTCACCAACCGCCGGTTCTTCTTCCTGAGCTCCGGCGGGCCGCACCTGGAGATCTCACTGGCGGACATGGAGCAAATCGCCACGGATCCCGGAGGGCAGTTCTACTTCACCTTCGCACGAACGCGGTACCTCATCATCATCCGCAGCGAAAGCGTACTCAAGTGGTATGACGTCCTGATGCGGCTGAGATCTGCGCTCTCCCCTATCCCCTGACCACGATATTGACCAGCTTGTCCGGTACCGTCACCACCTTCAGGACATCCTTCCCCGCAAGAAGCTGCTTGATCCTGCTTCGAGACAGCGCGAGCTCCTGGGTCTCCGCTTCCGGAAGCCCGGCGGGGGCTTCTACTCTGTCGCGGATCTTGCCGTTTATCTGACACACTATGGTCACGGTCTGCTCTTTGGTGAGCTCCTCGTCCCACTTCGGCCACGCAGACCGCGTCACGCTGGGCGGGTTTCCGAGCTTCTCCCACAGCTCCTCCGCCAGGTGGGGCGCGTAGGGTGACAGCAACAGCACGAAAGGCTCCCACAGCTTCCGGGCGAGCTTCGGCACACCGTAGACTTCGTTGACGAAAATCATCATCTGGGCGATGGCCGTGTTGAATTCCAGGGCAGCCGTGTCCTGACTCACCTTCTT
>Ga0272441_10012508_pt1 | contig 12385 bp, 6 predicted proteins | sample SSMProp6N_FD_193582 | JGI IMG/M metagenome (GOLD analysis project Ga0272441, IMG submission 193582) | Marine sediment archaeal communities from Little Sippewissett salt marsh, Falmouth, MA, United States - SSM-Prop-6N | ecosystem: Environmental > Aquatic > Marine > Wetlands > Sediment ...
GGCGAACTTCTTCCAGAACACCTTCGAGGCCTACGCAGACAAGATCGTGGGAGTGTTCGAGGGCCACAAGCACAAGTCTTTGCACAAGACCCTTAGCGGAGTGACTTACCATCAGATGGGGGCTTCACACGCCCACAACGGGCAGTACGCCCAGGTGTTCATTGATCTCGCCTCACGGGAGTACTTTGTGCAGGCCCTTCCACAACCCGGAGAGCCCGACTACGAGCAGACAGTCCAGCGCACCTACGGCGACCCGGCGGTGGCGCGCAGAGCACAAGGTGCTCTTCCCGACGGCCGGACAGCGCCTTGAGCCCTCACCGCGCCCATCGAGGCCTCACGAGCTAAGAGCCATGGTCCACGAACACGTCAACCCACCGGCGCCACCGCGCGAGCCCGAGCCGCTCATCATCCGCCCGCCCACTGAAGCCCATAGCCTGTTGATACGGGTAACCCGGGGCTGCAAGTGGAACCGCTGCAAGTTTTGCGGCATCTACACGCATTTCGGCCAGCCCGAGTTCGAGGTACGCCCGCTCGAGCAAATCAAGGCCGATATCCTGGCGGCGCGCGAGATATATGGCGCCGACCAGCGCGCCGCCTTCCTGGGGGATGCCGACCCTCTTGTCATCGACCCTGATGATATGTGCCGGGTGCTCGCATTGCTCCGCGACACATTCCCCTCACTGGACAGGATCACGTGCTACGCGAGGGCCTCAACGTGCTGGGTCCGTCGCGAGCATTTGGCGCGGTTCAGACAATCGGGACTGAGTCGACTTCATGTGGGCCTCGAGACGGGCTCTGACGATCTGTTGAGGTTCCACCGCAAGGGTGTGGATCGCAGGACACTCATCTCCTCGGGCAAAGCCGCCCGTCAAAGCGGTATCGAGCTGTCCTACTATGTCCTGCTGGGGCTCGGCGGATCGGACCGCTGTGAAGGGCACATCCAGCAGACCCTGGCCGTCCTGAACGCCGTGCAGCCCGAGTTCGTGCGCTTCCGTCGGCTGTGGATTTTTGGCAGCGAGGACGGCCCCAGATGCCCTTTGTGGGAGGATGTCCAACAGGGGCGTTTCACGCCCCAGACGCCCGAAGGCACCGTCCATGAGATGCGGGCGATCATCTCCGGAATCGAGTTCCCCGCCGAGATCGAGGCCATCCACAGTAATGTGTTCGTACCGCTGAAGGGAGCCTTGCCAAAGGCGCGTATCAGGCTCCTGAGCAAGATAGACGGTTTCCTCGCGCTGCCCGCTGAGCACAGGCGGGCTCGCTACAGTCGCCCTTCGGTGATCTGACAGGTGGTCTACGCCACGTCTCCCCTGGATTGGGCGCTCTGCGGTCTGCCGTCAATCTAGCGCATCCGTGACGCAAATATGGTACAATACAACTTCTGGCTCGCGAATCTGCACCTGTAGCGCGCGACGCCCTCGGCACAGGCCCAGCACCAGGACACGCACTGAAAGGTTTGTCGTATGACCCCTGAGGCATTTGAACAGCTTGACGAACTGCTTTCTCCGGAGACATCGCCGACGGCCTCGCTGACCGAGGCACAACGACAGGCAATCTGCAGCGTTTTCGAGAGCGCCGCCGACGAGGATGAACTGTTCCGCCTCGCCAGCCGTGTCCAGGCCGCGCTGGATCAGGAGGGGGGCAACCTGCGAGGGCTGTACGCCGCTGCCGTCTACCAGGAACTGATAGGTGAGCAAGAGGCTGCAGGCAGGGGATTCCTCGAGCTGGGGCGTGCACTGAAGGAGCAGGGCGATTGGCATGGGGTGCGCGAGCTGATGTTGCGGGCCCTGCCTTCGTGGCCTGACAACCGAGTGGTGCGCCTGCTGCTCGATAGCTGGCACCATGTGCCCGAAGACGGAGCCATAGACGACGACCTGGCACTGGTTCAGTCCTGGGTCCCTGAGTCGCCGGACCTGCTATGGTATGAGACCGGCCTGGCGGACGAGCAAGGCCGTCAAGACGATGCCGCTCGACTGGCGTGCGAGACCCTGAGCCAGTTCGTTCAGGCACGGGATGCCGGACGAGCTGAGGAACCATTGCTTCGAGTGCTCGAGAGCGATGATCCCGTCGTCTACCGCGACCTCATCCGCGTCATCGGCCGCATGGCACGGCCCTCTCTGGCAGACCTTCTGGACACGACCCTCGAACTGGTTGAGGGAAAGATCGCGGCGCTGTCGCTCAGTGGCGAGTTGGCCAAGGCGCTCGAGCGCATCCTACTCAGGCGCAGGAACTTCGAACACATACGCCCCGCCTACGTGAGGGCATTGGTGCAATCTCTGGGCGGAACCGATGAAGTGGACGCCTTTGTGCGGGACTGCGGTGTGGCGAATCCCGAAACGCCCCTGCCGGAAGCCCTGGCACACCTGCGACAGATGTTCGGCCTGCGGCCCGGCGCGTACGTCGAGCACCACAACTTCGGCGTGGGACGCATCGTGGGCCATGAGGGGAACTTCCTGTCCATCGACTTCGCCGACAAGCCCAAGCATCGTATGGCAATGGAGATCGCGGGCCGCTCGCTGCGGCCCCTATCGTCCTCCTGCCTGCGGGTGGCACGCTTCGCAGAGCCGGAGCGCATTCAGCAGGAGATCGCCCAGGACCCCGTCGCGTTGCTCGTCCGGGCGCTAACCGACCTGGGCGGCGAGGCGAGAGTGCGCGACCTGCGCGAATGCCTCGCCGGCGGAGCAATAGCCCAGGAACGATGGACAGCCTGGTGGAAGGGCGCACGCGAGGCGGCGCTCCAGGACGACCGCCTTGACACCTCGCAGACATTCAGACAGGTCTACCGTCTGCCGGGTGAGGACGACGATGATGGTGTGCAGTTGCCGTCGTTGCCCACAAAGGGCGATGCGGCAAGCGCCATCAGGCTCATCAACCGCCTGCTGAAGCACCAGCCACATCTGGCGCAGCGGGCGAAGGAGGAGTACGGTGAGGAGCTTGTGCGGCGCGTCCGCGCGGCTGATGCTGCCCGCGCCTTGCCCGCCGTGCCCCAACTCATATCCTGGTTCCCTGAGCGCACCGCTGAGTGGACCGAGCTTGCCAACAAGGCCTTCAAGCACGAACCGGGCGTGGCCGGCGGTGTGACCGCCGAGGAGCAAGAAGAGTTGCTGCGCATCGGCCTGGAGGGTGAAGCCTGGCGTGACGCCGCCTTCAGCTCCCTGGCCTCGCGGTTCCTGGCGATCCGCCGGCGGTCTCTGGCGGCCCTCAAGGAGCGGCTGGGCGAGGAGTTCGTCTCCGCCGCCGCCGAGATCATGCGTGCGTGGGACCGGCCCAACACCCAGCTTGCCATCATCCGCCTGGGTCTGGCGGGCGCCCTGCAGGAGGCCGCATTCTCCCCGGTTGAACTGCTGATCCACGCCCTGCGGCTCATCGCCAACAACCCGCCACAGAAGACCCGGCAGGCGGCTGTCGACCTCATCGACCCGTACGACAAACTGGGCTCTCTGATCGGGGAGACGACCCTCGAGGAGGAGGACACCGACAGGATTCGCCGCGCCGCGCGGGAGTTGGCCGCCAGTGACACCGGCATCGAGCCCCTGGTGTTCCTGCTGTCACACACGGGCCACACCGAATTCGCCGGCACGTTGGTTCGCGAGGCCGGACCGGGGGCCCTTGACCCCATCGCCATGCACTCCGATCCCTCCGTGACCCTGATGACCAGGGCCACCTATGAGCAAAACTCGAACAAGATCGAGGAACTGCAGCATCAGCTTGCCGTCGAGCTGCCCAGGGCCATCGCCCACGCCCGATCATTCGGCGACCTGAGCGAAAACGCCGAGTACCATGACGCCAAGGACCGACAGGGCATCGCCGACGCGAACCTGCGAGCGCTGCAGTCCGTCATGGAGAACGCCCAGATCATCGAGGACATCGACTTCCCCCACGACCGGGTCACCGTGGGCACTGAAGTAATGGTGCGCGATCTGGCCTCCAACGCCGAACGCACCTTTTGGCTCCTGGGCCAGGGAGACAGCGCGCAGGACCCCAATGTGATCAACTACCTGGCGCCCGTAGGCCAGGCGCTGGTGGGTAAGATGGCCGGCGATGTTGTCCAGTTTGAGGCCAACGGCGACACTCAGAGCCTCGAGGTCATCAGCCTCACCAGCAAGCTGCCCTAGTACCTGCCGGAATCGGTTTGCGTCCTCACGTCGCGGGGGTACCCCAAGCGCGTCAGCCGAACGGCCTGGCCTAAGGCGTGAGACACCAAGGCCTAATGAACGCGTACTCAGCCTCGGGAGCACTAGGCCCGCGCGAGCTCTGCCACCCTGCGGGCCTCCTGTTGGATAGCGCCCTCCTGCACCACAATCTCTGCATGCCGCCTTGAGGGCAGCACCCACTCCTCCTGCATGGGCCGCACTGTGCTCAAGTATTGGCGAACCACCGATTCGGCGGTGCGCCCACGCGCTTGCACATCCCGCATGATTCTGCGTGCCAGGCAGATGTCCGGGGGCGTGTCCACGTAGACCCTCAGGTCGAACTGCTCTCTGAGTGCCGGGATCGCCAACACCAGAATGCCTTCGACGAGGATAACAGGCGCGGGGGCAACAGTCTCGGTCTCGGCGGCCCGGGTGTGCAGGGCGAAGTCGTATAGGGGCTTTTCCACGGAGCAGCCCTGCCGCAGCAGGCGGATGTGCCGGATGAGCAGTTCGGTCTCGAGGGCGTCGGGGTGGTCAAAGTTCTGCCTCGCGCGCTTCTGCACAGGTAGATGGGCAAGATCGCGGTAGTAGTCGTCGTGGCACACGTGTATGCTGGCCACACTTCCGAGGGCGGCCTGCACCAACCCGGCGAAGGTAGTCTTGGCGCCCGCTGAAGGGCCCGCGATCCCGATGACGCGGCACTGTGGGCTGCTGTGGGGCATCTTGCGGCGGTAATTCTGCCCGATGGCGAGGAATCCTGCCTGCCGTCGGCATCGGCCCGGGGTCCCCGAGCCGGCTCCGGAAGGAATCTACCCCGTTGGCTGGGAAACTGTCGTTAGCTGAACCATGGAGTCGCGACACAGCACAGCGACCCTCTGCTTGGGGAAGGAGCACCCGATGCAGTTTCATATGGGACTCATGGCGTTGCTCATCGGCGGGATGATGCTTCCCGCGCTGGCGACGGCGCAGGACAATGCAGGCAAAGCCGACCTCTATGTGGCCGTCGACGGCAGTGACGCGTGGTCGGGCACACTACCGGCGCGAGATGCGGCTGGAACCGACGGACCCTTCGCGACGCTGGGACGCGCCCAGCAGGCGGCCCGCAAGCTGCGCGTAGACGCGCCCGGCAAGTCGGTGACGGTCCTGGTCCGTGGTGGAACCTACAGCCTCGACGAGGTCATCGTGTTCACCCCTGAGGATTCGGGGCTTGAGAATGCGCTCACTACCTACGCGGCATACCCCGGCGAGGCCCCCGTTTTCAGCGGCGGGTCGCCCATCACAGGTTGGGAGAAGGCGGCTGGGGAGTTGTGGACGGCTCGGGTGCCCGGAGTGCGCGAGGGGCAGTGGTATTTCCGCCAACTGTTCGTCAACGGCGAGCGCCGGACCCGTGCGCGGCATCCCAACGACGGGTACCTGCGGATTGCCGACACCCTTCAGCCCATGAAGGACCGTGCCGCCGCACGCGGGGACAATGCCTTCAAGGTCGGCTTCAAGTTCCAGCCCGGCGATATCCAGCGGTGCGAGAATCTCGACGACCTGATGATCGTCAATTACCATTCGTGGACGGCGTCATTGCACTGGGTCAGGGAGCTCGACGAGGACGCCAAGACCGTGCGGTTCACCAACCGGTCCGGATGGCCTGTTGGGTACTGGGAGGCCAAGGAACGCTACCATCTCGAGAATTACTTCGAGGCACTGGACAGCCCCGGCGAATGGTATCTGAATCGCGAGACGGGGATACTGTACTACTGGCCCATGGATGGCGAGGACATGACGACGGCCGCGGTGGTCGCTCCGCGCCTTACGGCTCTGGTGCGGCTCCGCGGCGACGCTGAGCTGGGCCTTCCCGTGAGCCACCTTGTGCTGCGCGGGCTGTCCTTCCAGCATTCGGACTGGGCGGTGGCATCGAAGGCCGACGTGTTTGACGGCCAGGCGGCTGTGCACCTGGGGGCGGCCCTGGAGGCCACGGGAGCGAGGAACTGCTCCATTGACGGGTGCGAGATCGCCCATGTGGGCGAGTACGCGGTGATCCTGGGCGAAGGCGCCCAGCACAACCGCGTCTCCCAATGCCACATCCATGACATGGGCGGCGGCGGCGTGAGGCTGGGCATGACGGCACTTCCACCCCAGCCGGAACGCCAGGCCGAGTACAACGTCGTCGACAACTGCTTCATTCACGACGGGGGACACGTGTTTCGAGCGGGCATCGGCGTGTGGATCGGCCGCAGCAGCTACAATACGGTATCCCACAACGAGATATGCGACTTCTACTACTCCGGCTGCTCCGTCGGGTGGAGTTGGGGGTATGCGTCCAGCACGGCGCATCACAACCTGTTCGAGTACAACCACATCCACAATATCGGCAAGGGCGTGCTGAGCGATATGGGGGGCATCTACTCATTGGGGATATCGCCGGGCACCATCGAGCGCTACAACCTGATCCACGATGCCTACGCGTACAGCTACGGCGGCTGGGGCCTATACACGGATGAGGGCAGCACAGGCATACTCATGGAGGGCAACATCTGCTACAACTGCAAGACCGGCGCCTTCCACCAGCACTACGGGCGTGAGAACATCGTTCGCAACAACATCCTGGCCTTCTCATCGCACACGGGCAACATCGTGCGCTCACGCCAGGAGGAGCACAGCTCATTCACCGTCGAGCGGAACATCATCCTGTCCAACACCGGCCTGCCCTTGAGCGGGAACTGGGGCAACGGGAACTACGAGATCGACTACAACCTGTACTGGGACGTGTCTGATAACGACATGGACTGGGCGGGAATGGACCTGGACGAGTGGCAGCAGCTTGGGCGCGACGAGCACTCGATCGTGGCGGACCCTGAGTTCGTCGACGCGGCGAACTATGACTTCCGTCTGGCCGCTACTTCGCCGGCCCTAGACATCGGCTTCGAGCCCATCGACACCTCGAAGATTGGCCTGTACGGTGAGGCCGAATGGGTGAACCTGCCCAAGAGTGTGGTGCGCAAGCCGCTGGACCTTCCGCCGCCGCCCAAGCCCCAGCCCGTGGCCGACGACTTCGAGGACACGCAGGTTGGGGAGAAGGCACGCCTGGCCGCCACGAGCGGCGAGAGCGGCGGCGCGAGCATTCGTGTCTCGGACGAACGGGCCGCCACCGGCGAGCGCAGCCTGAAGTTCACCGACGCCCCCGGCCTGGAGCACGAGTGGCAGCCCCACCTGTACTACCGGCCGCAGCACGGCAAAGGCACCGTGCACGTGGACTTCGACCTGTGGGTCGAGCCCGGCTCCATTGTCTGGCACGAGTGGCGCGACACAGCCAACCCGTACCTCGTGGGACCCTCACTCAGGATCGAGCAGGATGGACGCCTGGTGGTCAAGGGTGAAACACTCATGACGGTCCCCCTGAGCCACTGGGTTCATCTGCGCATCGACTGCGGCCTGGGCAAGCGCGCCGCAACGTGGGACTTGACGGTGAGCGTACAAGACGGACCCGTGAGGACGTTCGAGAAACTCACCAACGGAAGCGACAATTGGCGGCGGCTCCACTGGCTGGGGTTCATCAGCCTCGCGACGGACACGGCGGAGTTCTATATGGACAACCTGAAGCTGGAGCGGGAAAACTAGCGGTCCGGCGCGGCGGCTCAAGGCGCGGAAGGTAGGGAACTGATGGTTGGTCTGGTACACGATGAGTTGTTCTTGACCCATGGCGAGGTCTGGCACCCGGAAAACGCCGAGCGCCTTGAGGCGACTATGGCACGGTTGACCGAGGCCGGGTGGCTGGACCGCCTGGAGCGCCTCGAGTTTGGACCGGCTTCCCTCGAACAACTGCTGTGGCTGCATGACGAGCAGTACATCGAGTCACTCAAGCAGGCGTCGGAACACGGCGGAGAGCAATTCACCCTCGATACCATGGCCACCGCCGAGACGTGGGACGCTGCTGTGCTCGCGGCGGGTGGGTGCATCGCCGCCGTCCACGCCGGCCTGGCAGGCGGGCCCGCGCGGTCGATATGCCTTGTAAGACCGCCGGGTCACCACGCCACCCCGGACCGCGCCATGGGCTTCTGCTTCCTGAACAACGCCGCCCTGGGAGCCGAGGCGGCGATCCAAGGGGGCGCTGAGCGCGTCGCCATCGTCGACTTCGACGTTCACCACGGAAACGGTACCCAGGACATGTTCTACCACCGACGCGATGTGCTGTACGTCTCGCTGCACGAGTCCGGGCTGTTCCCGGGCACGGGCTCGCTGGATGAGTGTGGGGTGGAGGAGGGCGCCGGGTTCACCATCAACATCCCCCTGCTGCCTCAGGCGGGCGATGGTCACTACCGGACGGCTTTCTCGGAGGTCGTGGTGCCGGCGCTGGAGGAGTTTGAGCCCGAGCTCATCGTCGTGTCGGCCGGCTACGATGCCCACCATAGCGACCGCATCGCCGGGATGAATTGCTCGGCCTGCATCTTCCACGAGATGACCGCGCAACTGGTATCGGCGGCCCAGCGTCACGGGCAGGGGCGTGTGGTGGTGATGCTGGAGGGTGGGTATGATCTGCACTGGCTGCCCGTAGGGGCGGAGAACTCGATCCGGGCCCTGGCGGGCGAGCCGCCGCTGGATGTGGTCGACGCGGCTCCTGTGCCTCATGAGAGCCACCTTGAACGGCTCAATGAGGCGCTGGTGCACGTATTGAACACCCACAAGGAACGGCTGGGTCTCGGTCCTCTGCACCTGGCATGATATAATGCCCGTGGTCCAGAGGTTTTGTGCAGGCTACTTGGTCGTCGATGGGATGTCTCTCCGACTTGCCGGCAGCCCACCGGTCGTCCGCCACAGCAGGCTTGAACGCCGGCCCGATTAGGAGCGCATACCATGCAGCTTCCTGCGGGATATGGCCCGTTTGTCGAGGGCTGGATGCGACCCCCCTCACCTTTAGTGGCGCTGCTTCCGCCCCATCTGGGACGGCCGGATGAGGCCGCGTTTCGCCGGCAGTTCGAGCAGATTGGGGCTGAGGCGGCCACGGACAGGAGGCTGTATACTCCCAATGCCGAGTGGGGCTTCGCGGTGCGTCTGCCGGCCTGGGTCGCCGGCGAACAGGACATGGAGATCCACGTCTCCGCCCAGATCTGCGGCGCCGAAATGGAAGACATCCTCCAGACGAGCCAGATGACCGCCGCTGAGATCGGGCAGGCGCGCGAGGCGCTCTGGGCCGTAACGCTGTGCGCCGAGTACTCGGAGGCCCCACTGCAGGACTACCATGCGCACCTGAAGGCGCTGGTGGCGACTGTGCCGGATGTCGTGGCGGTGGTCGATGTGATGGCCTGCGCACCCCGCGGCGGGGCGTGGGCACGCGCCGCCGCCGCCTCGCGCGTGCCCCCCGACCCGGCCAGCCTGTTCACCATCCACGCCATCTCGCCGGATGAAGGGACACCCGGAGGCGTATGGATGCATAGTCACGGCCTGGTGCGTTGCGGGTGCATCGAGTTGGAGATGCTGAACGTCCCTGCTGAGCACACTTACCCTCTAGGTGAGTTGTTCAACGCCGTTGCGGCGATGTTCGTCGAGCAGGGCCCGCCCCCTGCGGAAGAGGCCTTCGAGATAGGCCAGCGGATATCCCTGGTGTGGCTGCCGTGGGAGGCCGCGCTCAAGCAGGTGCCCGACAGCATCAGCGGTGGGCTGCCCGACAGAGACGAGGCCCACAGCGGGCCCTCGGGAGTGCTGTTTGTCCCATCGCGCTGGCCTTGGGGCAGGCGACACCGGCCGATCACATCCATTCTCAAGCGTCTGACCGCCGACCCGGTGCTCTACATGTCCAGCATGGAGACGGAACGGATGGCCCTGCTGGCCGCGGAGTTGTTCGACCGCTTCGCGGCGCTGCACGCGCGGCTGGGCCAGTCTGATAACTGGGTCTTCCTGGTCAAGATCGGCTACCGGATGGACGGAGGCGAGGAGGACAACAGGGAGCACCTGTGGTTTGCGGTGCATAGCATCGACGGTGACACCATCGACGCCACACTGACCAACGAGCCCCATGGGATTGCGCGGATGCGTGAGGGACAACGGGGCCGGCACTCGTTGCTACGTATGAGCGACTGGGCCATTCTGTGCGAACACGGGCAATTCGGGCCGGGGTCCGTGGGCGAGCTTGAGGCCATCCTGGAAGAGGAAGCATAGCCCCGCCCGTGATTCAGTCATCACTCGTACGTGTCTAGCGCGCACCTCTGGGTACGGCGGCAGTAGGCAACGTCGTGGGGCTCCGCCCCACACCTCGCCGGGGATACAATTCCCGGAGCCCGTTTGCCGAGCGCCTCTCTGGACCGGCATGCGAAGCGGGCATCATCGAGTGAGGGCCGGCGGCCCGACGAAGGGTATGCGCCAGGCAGTGCGAGCTCAGGCTCGTACTCGAGGCCTCGGCGAGGTACTGCTACACCAGCAATGAATCCGTGGTGGCGCCACGGGCGTCACGATTACCGGCGGTAGGAAGCAATGGACGACCGCACACTTCGCATACTTGAATACAACAAGATCAAGGAGGCTCTGGCCTCCTGTGCGGCTTGCTCTCTGGGCAAACGTCGCGCCTTGGCCATGGCCCCGCGGAACGACGTCGCGTGGATACGGCAGCGCCTGGCGGAGACTACGGAGGCCCGCTGGCTGCTTCAGGACCTGGGCAATCCGCCTCTGGGAGGGCTGACCGACTTCGGGCCGGTCCTGTCCCGCGCGCGCAGCCAAGGCCTCCTTGCCCCTGAGGACCTCCTGCAGATCGCCGATGCCATGCGCTGCGCGCGGCGAGTGCGCGAGTACCTGGGCCGAGCCGGCGACGAAGCGCCCTATATGACCGCACTGGGGGAGCAACTCTCCCTTCACCCCGGCATTGAGGACGAGGTGGAGCGCTGCATCGATGAGCAGGCCAACGTTCGCAGCAGGGCCTCCGAAAAACTGCATCGGCTCAACGGCCGAGCGGAGACCCTGGAGCGCCGCGGGCGTGAGCGGATGGATGCCATTCTACGTCGCGAGGCCGATAGAGGCACACTGCAGGAACCCGTCATCGTGCAGCGGGCCGGCCGGCTCTGTCTGCCCGTGCAGGCCAACCAGCAGTCCAGGTTCCAGGGACTCGTACACGACAGATCCGACAGCGGCGCCACCGTATTCATGGAGCCCCTTGAGCTCGTGGACATCGGCAACGAGATGCGCTCGAACTTCCTCGAGATCGAGAAGGAGGTCGAACGCGTCCTGCGCGAGCTCACGTCTCAGGTGGCGATGGCCTCCGAAGGGCTCGAGAGGAACCTGCAAACCCTGGGCGTGGTCGACTTCATCATGGCCCGAGGGCATCTGGCCCAGAAGATGCACGCCACAGAGCCGCACCTGGTCGACGAGCCGCGCCTGAGGCTTGTCCGCGCCCGGCACCCATTGCTCACCGGAGATGTCGTGCCCATCGACGTGTGGCTGGGCGACGAGTTTGACACACTTATCATCACCGGCCCGAACACCGGTGGCAAGACCGTCGCGCTCAAGACGGTGGGACTGCTCGCATTGATGACCCAGTGCGGCCTGCATATCCCCGCCGACGCCGGCTGCGAGATGGCCGTATGGAACTACGTGTACGCCGATATCGGCGATGAGCAGAGCATCGAGCAGTCGCTGTCCACTTTCTCGGGCCACATGACACAGATCGTGAAGATCATCAACCGGGTGCAGGCCCACAAGCGGAACCTGGGCCGGGGCGGAACCCCCAACGCGCCCGTGAAGGCCCTGGTGCTGCTGGACGAGATCGGTGCGGGCACCGACCCCACTGAGGGCGCCGCCCTGGGTAGGGCCATACTCTCTGAGCTTCATAGCCTCGGCTGCAGGACCATGGCCAGCACCCATTACAACGACCTGAAGGTCTACGCCTACTCCACCGAGGGAGTGCAGAACGCCTCCGTCGAGTTTGATATCAAGACCCTGCGGCCGACGTTCAAGTTGCGGATCGGTCGCGCCGGGGCCAGCAACGCCTTCCAGATCGCCCAGCGCCTGGGGCTGGCGCGCAGCATTGTCCGGCGGGGCCGCGAGTACCTCGACGGAAGCGTGGCGGACTTCGATGAAGCCATCTCCGAGGTGGAACGGCAGCGTAGCGTCTACGACGAGCGCAGCCGCGAAGCCGCCTCGGCCCAGCGCGCTCTTGACCGCCTGCAGGAGAAGTACGCCGATGAGCTCGCGGACCTGCAGGCGCGGCGACAGCGCGCCATCGAGGAGGGCTTCGCTGAGGCCGAGGCCGTCGTCAAGCGCGCCGAGGAGCAGGCCCG
>Ga0272441_10012509_pt1 | contig 12384 bp, 6 predicted proteins | sample SSMProp6N_FD_193582 | JGI IMG/M metagenome (GOLD analysis project Ga0272441, IMG submission 193582) | Marine sediment archaeal communities from Little Sippewissett salt marsh, Falmouth, MA, United States - SSM-Prop-6N | ecosystem: Environmental > Aquatic > Marine > Wetlands > Sediment ...
CGCGAAGCCCAATGGATTGCCGCAGACAACAAGACAAACCTCAAGGTAGGGAAGCTGCACAGCGAGACAGGGCAGTTGCTTGTCGACGCTCCGGCTGATACTCTGGTACTGAGCACGCCCCGCACCGCGGGCGGCTATGCTCCCGCGGGTTCTACCATCGATGCCGGCTCGGTCAGGATAAGCATCGACCAGACCGACGCCACGGTCTGGGTCTCAGCCCTGGACGACAGGCCAATCGCTGAGAGCGGCCGCTTGCTCATCACACACTTGACCGACCTCCAGAACACCCAGACGCAGTTCGGCGAGCGGGCCCGTCAGACGCTCCTTTCCTGGGGGAAGCTGCCGCACCTTGTTCGCGCCGGGAAAGCTACGGTGCGTATTCGGCATCAGGTCAAGGGCGCGCTCACAGCCTGGTCGCTGGCCACCAGTGGCCGGCGCCTGAACGAGGTGCCGGTGAGGCGAGAAGGGGATGAGTTGGTGATCGGCCTGTGCGTCGCGCAAGACGCCACCGCCAGCATGATGTACGAAGTCCTGATCGCCGCTCAGTAGCGGCCCCCGCCCGCCGGAGGCCTGTCCCCGGGGCCCGTGACTTGTGCAAGTAGGCAGCCGCAGAGGAGAGACACCATGATGTCGACAGCACCCTTTCTCACGCACATTCGGGACCGAGCAGGGGCAGTTCTTGTGGTTGCGGCAGTGAGTCTGACGTTGTCCGCCCCCACAGCCGTCGCGGTCTCCATTAGCACCGAGGACGGCCTTGTTGCGGAGGCGACAGGTCCGAGCCTATCGGCCGTCGCGTTGGACGGCCAGGATCGAGCCGCCGTGGGCGTTGAGCTGCTGCTCATTGATCCGCGAGCGAAGACGCCGCTGGAGGAAGGGTTCAGCCTTGAGGCCCAGTGGCAAGCACAGCCGGGCTGTTTGAGACTCGAGGGCAAAGTGACGGCTCAGGGGGAGGAAGACACCGTTGCCGATTTGATCGTCCGTGTGCGGGGCGCGCAGCTTGCCCTCAGCACCATGGCAAAGGACCCGCTGCTGCAGCCGGCAAAGCTTCTGTCCAAGTTGCCCCTGGTGAGTCTTCGGGTTGGCGATCAGGATGAGCTCGCCGTGGCCGTGCCCCCCGATCAGTTGGCTTTGCTCGAATTCCGGCAGTCGGACGAGGGCGTCGAACTGCGTTACCCCTTCGGCTTTACGCAAGAGGCGAAGGCGGAGTTGAAAATGTGCGCGCCCTTCACCTGCGTTCTATACCGAACGGAGCCTCGGTGGCATTTCCGTTCGGCGCTGGCGCGTTACTACGAGCTGTTCCCGGAGCCTTTTGAGCCCTTTGCGCTTGAGCAGGGAGGCTGGTTCTTCGCGGCCCCTACGGGGGATCTGCCGAACCCGCAGCACTTCTACTACCATGAGGGCGGGCCCGCAGGCTGGGACATGGACGATGAGCGGGGCATGGGGACGTATCCGTACAAGGAGTCATCCTCCTACACGATCAGCCTCGAGGGCAGCCAACTGCCGGATAGCTATGAAGAGGCCATGGAGCGCTTCGAGGCACTGGCCCGGCAGGTCAAGCCGGTCGGGTGGGACACCAGGCAAGCCTTCAGGTTGGATGAAACCCAGCCCCATTCAGGGGAGCGCTCTCTGCTGGCCGATGCCGGCGAGGAAGGCACTTGGGCGGGCGTCAACCAGACCATAGCGATAGATCCTCCTGTCCAAGAGAAGATACTCGTGAAGGGCTTTAGTCGGGCACAGGGTGTCACCGGTGAGAGAGACCACAATTACGCCGTCTACGTTGATGTGGTGTATGCCAAGGGGGGCTACAAGTTCGGCCAGTGCGCCACCTTCTCCCCGGGCACCCATGACTGGGAGGAAAGCGAGTACGTCATCGAGCCGGAGGAGCCCGTTTCTGAGCTGCGTATGTACTGCCTACTGCGCACCCATCGGGGCAAAGCCTGGTTTGACGATATCCACATCGGCCCGGCGGACGACCCGGCGACCAATTGGGTTGAGAACCCCGGCTTCGAGCAGGCCAGCTCTCGCACGGACCTGCAGTACATCCGCGACAATGTCTGCCACGACAGTCAGGACCGGTACGTCTTCCACATCACGGACAACGTGGGCGCGGACGTCAGGCCGGAGAGCCCGATGAACCTGCTACGGTTCACCTTGAACGTGGACCCGGACATCCCCGACAGCGAGGATAGGCCGTCGGTGGCGCCCCGACAGTTCGAGTATTACGACCGCATATTCGACAACGCCCCCAGCGTCGAGGGTTGCTATATCGACTCGGTGTCGGCGTGGTGCTCACGGGTCCTGAACTGCCGCCGCGACCATTGGCCGTACAACGACGCGCCCTTCAGCTATGATGCGGAGAGCTTCCGTGTCGGCGCCCACGGCCGCTTCGCAATGCAGGACTACCTGGGGGCGTTGCAGGCGCGGTATCATCCCCGCGGCAAGCCGATCTTCACCAATATCCACGTGGATTTGAACGCCTTCCCCCTGTACCTGGTCTCGGACGTGCCGGGCATCGAGAGCAGTCTGTACCGGGACGAAGATTCGATGTTCTTTTACAGAGCCAGCTCGTACCAGAAGCCCCTGGTGCTGCTCAACTTCATGAACCTGCACGATCTTGATAAGCGCCCCTTCGCCGAGCTTTACCATGTGAACGCCGCGCAGTGGGGCGAGTTCCCATCCACGGGACGGTACGTCCAGCGCGCCTACGATGAGTATGGCGACGTCACCCACGCGTACATTCCCTCGATCAAGGAGCTGTCGGCGGCGGGTTGGGAGCCAATCTCCCTCGCGAGCGGCGCGCGCGTCGAGAGGTTCAGCGGCGAAGAGGCGGTGTACTTCACCGTCCGCGCCCCGGTTGATCCGGGGACGGAGACTCTTCTCATCGAGCCTGAGGCGCTCGCGCACCTGGGGGATGACCTGGTGGCCTGCGATACCGTGTGGCTGGAGGAGCTCGCCCTGGAGGACACCGCGAAGGGTGCCGCCATCACCTTCACCCATGGGGCGCGCGAGTTGCACATCGTGCGGATCAGCAGCCGTGCCAACATCTCGGAATGGCTCGTGGGGCGGGCCCGCGAACACGCGCTCGATGCCTCTCGGGTGCAGGGCAAGGCGAGTGAGACCGAGGGCCTGCTGGCCGCTGTGGCGGCCCTCGAAAGGCCCGCGCCGGAGGGCAGACAGGCCCTGATGAGCTACATCGCCGAGTGCCGGGATAGGCTGGTCGAGGCCCAACAGGACATCCAGCCCCAGGAGGGCGATCTGTTCTCCTTGAGCAGGCACCGCGAGACGCAGCAGGCCGTGCAGGCCCTGACAGCTCTTGTGGCCTTCGTGAACAATGTCCACGTGCGCATCGACGGGAAACGGATCGACTACCCCGGCAGCCGGATCGAGCTGGCGCTTTTCGCCGAATCCCCGGCTGAGATTGACCTACATTTGCTGCGCTTCAAGGCGCAGGAGGGCGTCCGCGCCGTGCCGCAAGTCGATCCTTTCCCTCGGCTTGCTCCCCTCGCGCCGGGAAGTGGAAGGAGCCTCCGCCTTCGCCCCACGAGGCCGGGGAGCTACCACGTACGGGCGCTCTGTGAGCTGCATGTGCCGAAGACGAAGCCGTGGCCACTCACGCGAGAGACGACTGCGTTCGTGCGTCCGGCGGCGACGCTAAGCCTAGCCCCCAGCACGATCTCGGGTGAATGGCGGACCTTCTCCGTTGCCGTGGACACGCCGGCCAGCCAGGTCACACTGACGCCAAGCGCGGAGCCGCCGGCCACCTTCGCCCCTGAGAGCATCACCCTGGAGCCCGGCGTGAAGGCGGCGAGCTTTCGGGTGCGGTGTGTGATGGACGGGATGCAGCGCACGCTGACCGTCCGGGCTACTCGCGATTCCGAGACGGTGCTGGGCCAGACGGAGACGAGCTACTGGGACGAGCCGCAGGCCCCCGCGGCGGACCTTGCGCTGGCAACCGTCAATGCCGCTGTGTCCGCAGAATCCAGCTACGGTGGCGGGTATAGCCCGGAGGCCCTGATCGATGGGGTTACGGCGGTTGAGGGGCTGCATTGGACCAAGCGCGCATGGGCATCGCGGGACAACGGCAGCCCCCACTGGATTCAGATTGACCTGCCCGAGCCCGCCCGCATCAGTCGCGTGGCGATCTACTGGAATATGGAAGAGGGGCGCACCTACACATCAAGCACGTACCGCGTGATAGGGCTGTGCGCCGATGGCCCCCGAGAGCTGTCGCAAATCGAGGACCAACAGATTCGCAGCGTGAGCATGCATGAGTTCGAGCCCCTGGTCGTCAAGGGTGTGCGGATCGATCAGCCGGCCAATGGCGGCCCGCCATCGCGCCCGGGGATCATGTGGGTTCGAGAAGTGTGCGTGCTGCCGTAGCCCATGGCGCCGCTACTGCGATCCGCCGCCCCACGTCTATCGGAGGGACATAGATTGGGCGAGGAGACTGGTCTGCCGCTGCTGAGCGCAACTGGGGCGTCTGGCTGGGCCCCGGTCATTGGGATACCGGAGTGGATGTGCTACTACGCCAACTACGGTGTGCAGTGTCCCGGGCCCGAGGCGATTGATGAGTGTATCGATGCCCACACCGCTATGGGAATGGGCATTCTGGCCTGGAACTGCGGGCGCTCGACGCTGGATTACTGGTCCGACTTGCCACGATCTACGGCGATGTGTGAGCGGGGTTGCGTGGTGGGCGGGCTATCGTGGGAGTTCGTGCGGAGCGTCATGACGCAGGTGTGTCCGCTGCGACGGGCGTTGGAGTTGTGCCACGACAGGGGCATGACGCTGTTGGGCAGGCTGTCCATGAACCGGCACTACGGAGGCGCCGAGTATGAGGGCGTGACATCCCACTTCGCCGCCGACCACCCCGAATACCACGAGGTCAGCAAGCTCGGCAACCCGGTGTCCGGCAGCCTGTGCTACGCCCTTGCCCCGGTTCGTCAAGAGCGGATAGACATCCTGCTGGAGGTACAGCGCATCGGGGTCGACGGTCTGGTGCTGGACTTCTGCCGGCAGATGCCCATGCTTATGTACCACGAGGCGCTTGTAGGGCCTTACATGTCCCGTTCAGGAATCGATCCGCGGACCATAGACGGGCCGAACCCTCCACCCTACATGGACTGGTTCCACTACCGCTGCGACGTGCTCACGGAGTTCATGGCCAAGCTGCGCAACGAGGTGCGTCAGCAGGAGCGAAGCCTTGGCAAGCCATGCCCGATCATCGCCCGCGTACCCGACAGCGCTCCCTGGCTGATGATCGCGTACGGGCTTGACGTCGAGCGCTGGTGCAGCGATGACCTCGTCGATGCGACGCTGTTGAGCCCCTTCCCGCGCACCGTCGAGGACCTGGACAGCTATCCCGAGTACCACTGCCGGGTGTGCCGGCGCCATGGCAAGCCCTGCATCGGCGGGATCGGCTCGCTGAAGCTCATCGAGAATGACGTGACCCACAACACAGGTTTCTATCACCCCCAGCCCGTATTCGCGATGGCCAACCGGCAGTACGAGGCCGGCGTCGAGGCCATGAGTCTGTACCAGAGCGAGACACTGGTCCGGATGGACTACCTGTCGGACCTGTTGAGGGTTGTTGGGCGGCCCCGGGTCGTGGCTGACAGGGCGTCGTCGTTGCCCCGGCCGGAGCTGCCCGATGACTACCCTATTGGCAAGGACTGGCATTCACAGCCCGCCGGCCGGGAGGGTCTCCGTACGGCCCGCGCCGGCGACAGCGCTTTGTAGATATGCCGCGATACCGCCCGTGCCCCCAAAACAAAAGGACATAGCCCATGGTACGCATTGGCCGCAGAGGATTCATGCAAGCAATCGCTGCCGGGGCAGCCGTGGAAGCTGCGTGCAGCCCATTCGGAGGTGCCTTCGCGATGGCACAAGAGACGACCGCGCAACCGACGCGAGACGACCGTCCCAACATCGTTTTTCTGTTCACCGACGATCAGCGGTTTGATACCGTTCGCGCCCTGGGCAATGAGCAGATCAGGACGCCGAACATGGATCGTCTGGTGCAGGCCGGCGTGTCTTTCAGCAATGCCTGCATCATGGGCTCGACGGTTCCGGCGGTGTGCTGCCCCAGCCGTGCCATGCTCAACAGCGGCCGCACCCTGTATCGAGCTCCGCGGGACCTGGCGGGGACGCTCACCTTCCCCGAGTTGCTCAGGCAGGCCGGCTACGAAACCTTCGCCACGGGCAAGTGGCACAATGAACCCGAGTCCTTCGCCAGGAGCTTTTCCCGCGGCGGCAAAGTGTTTTTTGGTGGCATGTCCAACCACCTGAAGGTACCCGTTTACGATTTCAGCCCCGATGGCAACTACCCCAAGGAGCGGCAGTACATCGGCAAGAAGTTCTCGAGCGAGCTGTTCACCGACGAGGCCCTGGGCTTCCTGGATCGCTACGAGTCCGATAAGCCCTTCTACATGTACGTTTCGTACACGGCCCCCCACGACCCACGGATGGCCCCGGACACCTTCGCGGACATGTATAACCCGCAGGCCATCCACCTGCCGGCGAACTTCATGCCCGAGCACCCCTTTGACAACGGAGAGATGAGGATTCGTGATGAGAAGCTGGCCCCGTGGCCCCGGACGCCAGAGGTCGTGCGGGAGCACATCGCCGCATACTACGCCATGATCACCCATCTGGACGACCAGATGGGCCGTATTCTGGACAAGCTCGAGGAGACGGGGCGCGGGCAGAATACGGTGATCGTGTTTGCGGGCGATAACGGCCTGGCCGTGGGGCAGCACGGCCTATTGGGCAAGCAGAACATGTACGACCACAGCATCCGGGTGCCGCTGGTGCTCGCCGGGCCGGGAGTGCCCGTCGGGGAGCGTCGGGAGGGGCTATGCTACCTGTCCGACCTATTCCCCACCATCTGCGACCTGACGGGGCTTCCGGTTCCCGATTCGGTGGAAGGGCAAAGCCTCGTGCCCATGCTTGGGCCAGAGCAGCACAGGATTCGTGCAAGCCAGTTCTACGCATACATGAGCGTGCAGAGGGCCGTCCGCGATGAGCGCTGCAAGCTTATCGAGTACTACGTCAACGACCGCCGCACAACGCAGCTTTTCGACCTGGAGCGCGATCCGTGGGAAGTCACAAACCGGGTCGAGGACGGCGAGTATTCAGACGACCTGAAGCGTCTGCGCGAGGAGCTCGCCTCGTGGCAAGGACGAGTGGGCGACCCGATGGTCGGCGTCTAGGCGTACTGGCGCCCATTGTCGCACCCCGGAATGTCAGTCCGGAGCTCGGGTCGGTACGCGTCGGGCGTCCTTTGGCTGGGGTGAGTTACCGTCAAGGGGTATCCGGTCAGGGCCCGACACGCACGCCTGGGGCCTGCGGTCCAGAACCCGCCCGAGGCGTGCTGGGGGTCGGCCCTATTCGTACCTGAGGGCCTCGATGGGGTGCAGGCTGGCGGCCTTATGGGCCGGGTAGGCGCCGAAGACTACGCCGACGCCGGCCGAGAAGGTGAATGCCAGGATGATGGACCCGGCGGTCACCACCGTCCGCCAGCCGGCCACCTTCGCGAGAACCATGGCGCCTCCGACTCCCAGGAGCATCCCCAGCAGGCCGCCCACAAGGCATAGGGTCAGGGACTCGATGACGAACTGCATGAGGATATCGTGTCTGCGGGCGCCGACGGCCTTGCGGATGCCTATCTCCCGAGTTCGCTCAGTCACGGACACCAGCATGATGTTCATCACGCCGATGCCGCCGACAAGCAGGGAAAGGGCGGCGATGCCAGCCAACAGGATCGTGAAAGTCCTCGCCGTCTCGTTGAAGTTCTCGAGTATCTCGGTCTGCATGCGAACGTTGAAGTCGTCGTCTTTGCCCGGCCGTATGCGGTGCCTGCGTCTCATGAGCTTGTTGATCTCTTGGGTGGCCTTTGGCAGTAGGCCCGGTCCGGTGGCCTCCACGAAGATCATGTTGAGGTAGGTCCTGCCGAACAGCCGCCCCATGGCAATGCCGGTGGGCACAACGACGATCTCGTCAGGGTCACGCCACGAACTGCCGCCGCCCTTCTCTTTCAGCACGCCGATCACCTCGAAGGGGATGTTGCGGACCCTCATCCTCGCCCCGAGGGGGTCATTGCGGCCAAAGATGGTTTTGACGATGGTGGACCCGATGACGCATACGTTGCGCTTGCCCCGGGCCTCGGCCTCTGAGAAGAAGCGTCCCTTCTCCACCGTCTGGTTGTTGACGGATAGGAAGGATGTGTTGCTGCCGACGACGGAGACTTCGGCACTGCGGTTGCTCCACTTGATGGTGACGTTGCCGTTGACATGGGGTGCAACAGCTTTGACGCTGGGGCATTTCTCCATGATCGCACGGGCGTCTGTGAGCTTGAGGGTGTCGCGGCGTCCTGCTCCGCCCCACATCCTCCCCGGCCTGGCCGAGCCGGGCCAGACGATGAGCAGATTGGTGCCCATGGACTTGATGCGCTCTTCCACATCGGCGCTGGCGCCGCGGCCCAGCGCGATCATGGCGATGACTGAGCCGACGCCGATGATGACACCGAGCATGGTCAGCACCGATCGCATCTTGTTGGCCCGGATCGCGATCAGGGCAACCCGGAGGCCCTCGAGCGGATTCATGAGCCTTCCCCCTTCGCTGCGGCACCCTTGGCGTCCATCTTCCTGGTGGTGGGCCGATCGCTCTCGACGACCCCGTCCAGCAGCCTGACTATGCGATGGCTGATCTCGGCCACGTGTTCATCATGCGTCACCATGACGATGGTCATGCCGTGGGCGTTGAGCTCCTGGAGGACCTGCAGAATCTCGGCTCCTGTCTTGCTATCGAGGTTGCCGGTGGGCTCATCCGCCAGCAATATGCGGGGCTCGTTGATGAGGGCCCTGGCGATCCCCACACGCTGCTGCTCACCGCCGGAAAGCTGAGAGGGCAAGTGGTGCGTTCGCTCGCCCAGGCCGACGCGTGTGAGGGCCTCGTTGGCCCGGCGCCTTCGATCCTTGCCGTTGCGGGAGTACAGCAGGGGCAACTCGACATTGGCCACGGCGGGTGTTCTGGGCAAGAGGTTGTAGGCCTGAAAGACGAATCCAAGCTTGGCATTGCGGATACGTGCGAGCTCGTCGTCGTCGAGCTTCGAGACATCAGTTCCATCCAGCAGGTAGGTCCCCCCGGTGGGTTTGTCCAGGCAACCGAGTGTGTTCATGAGGGTCGACTTGCCCGAGCCGGACGGCCCCATGATGCTGACGAACTCGCCTTCGGATACGGAGAAGGTCACACCGCGCAGGACCTCGACGTCCACCTCACCGGTGCGATAGGTCTTCCAGATGCCCTGTAACTGGATCACGGCCATACGGGCTACCTTCTCCCCACTGAGCGCATCATGCGACGCATATTCCGACTACCCTCGCCAGGGCCGCCGGGTCCACCCACGGAGGGCTCCAGTACCACCTGATCGCCCTCTTTAAGGCCTTCGATAATCTCGATGAACTCGTAGTCGGAGATGCCGGTCTTCACGGGGACCTGCTTGCTCTCCCCCTCCACCATGATCTCCGCAATTGAGGTTCCCTCCCGCTCGAAAACCGCGTCGACGGGCACGGCCAGCACATTCTTTCTGCTGGCGATGATGATTGTGACCTCGGCGGTCATGCCGGGTCGCAGCTTCGCGGGTGGCTTTGTGATCTCCACCCGCACTTTGAAGACGATGACCTGCTGCTCTTCCTGGCCCCTGGGGTAGACCTGAACCACCTTGCCCTGGAAGACCTCACCGGGGAATGTCTCACTCTCGACCTGGGCGGGCTGGCCTACCTTTACCTGGCCGATGTCGGCTTCGTCCACATCGGTGAGGACGAACATGCGTCCGACGTCCGCCATGGTGATGATGCTGGTGCCCTGGGTGATGGAGGAGCGCCCGGAAGTGATGACGGTGCCCTGCTCGACGTAGCGGTCGACGACGAGTCCGTCGCGCGGGGCCTTGACTGTGGTGTAGCCCAGGTTCTTGGTGGCGTTCTCGAGTTGGGCTTCCGAGCGCTTGGTCTGTGCCTTTGCCTGAGTGAGCTGGAATGCCGATTTGTCGGCGCTCAGTGAGTTGGCTCGCGCCACACTGAGCTGCGATCTGGCTTCTTTGGCCGAGGCCCGGGAGGCCAGCAGTTCCTGCTCCCTGATAGTATCCTGCGCTTTGCCTGCCTTTGCGGCGGCCAGGGATGCTTCGGCCTCCCGCACCGATGCGCGGGCCGAGACCAACTCTTCCTGAGCGATGTCCACATCCACCTGGTTAGAGCGAGCGGTGTCCAGCGAGGCCTCACTTTGCCTAACCCTGGCCTGGGCCTCGGCGAGTTCTGCGGCGTGTTTGTCGGGCAGGGCCTGGCTGGCGGCCTGGGCACTGGCGAAGCGGTCCTGTGAGCTTGCGTACGTCGTCTGGGCGGTCTCGAGCTCCCGCAGGGAGGCCCCGCCTCGGGCGTGCAGTTGCTTGATCCGCTCGAGGTTTCCCCTGTCGGTCTCGAGGGTGATCTTGGCGGTTGTGAACTGTGCCTCAACGGAAGCTCTCTCCTGTGGGTGAGTGGCGCGAGTGAGCTTGCGCAAGGCCTGCTGAGCACTCTCAAGGTCGGCGTCGGCACGACGGATTGAGGCCGCTGTCAATTCGGGCTGAGCGGCGGCTCGGGCCTCGGCCTGCCGCAAGCGGGCCTGGGTCGCCTCCAGCGACTGCTCGCTACGGAGAATGTCCACGTCGGTGACGGTTCGCTGGTAGGCCAGGTTGCTCTCAGCCTGCTTGACGCGAGCATCGGCGGTGGTGATGCCATCGCTTGCGGCCGATATCTGGGCGGCGGTGGTTCTGCGCTGGCGCCTGAGCTCAGCGGAGGACTCCTGCACGCGCGCTGTCGCGGCGGTGACGTCGGCGGCGGCCTGATCGAACTGCGTCCGTGTCTCGGTGGGGTCGATGCGGGCGATGAGGTCGCCCTCTTCGACGCGATCGCCGCGGTCGACGGCCAGCTCGACGATCTCGCCGGCGACGTTGGCTTTGACCTCGACCGTGGTCAGTGGCTCGAGGTCTCCGAGGGCCGCCACACTGACCGTGATATCACGGCGCTCGACGGCGGCCGTCTGGATCTGTCCGGTCTGCTGAGCCATCTTGTCTTTCTTGCGTTTGTTGTAGTACCAGTAGCCGGCCCCGAGGACCAGGACAGCTACCGTCGGCCAGATGATCCGCTTCATGGTTGATCTGCTAAAAGGCACACGCATTCCGGGCTCCCTCAAGACCAGACGACAGTGCTGTACAGGTGGTTCTGCTTGCGGCTGTCTGGGTACGGAGGCCGCCGCGCGCAGTTGCTCAGACCGTGTTGTGTTGCCCTGATAAAAAGCTACTGCAGGCCGTCCGGCTGCTCGCCCGGCGCCAGGCCCACGGTAGAGCGCAGCTCCACCACGGCGACCTGGAGATTGAACTCGGCGTTGGCGGTCTCGGCCTCTGCGGCTGTGAGGGAGGTCTGAGCGTCCAGGACCTCGATTCCCAGCCCGTAGCCCGTCTCAAACCGCACGCGGGCGATGGCGAGGCGCTCCTTGGCCTCGATGACGCCTTGCGTCGCGACGCGGAGGCGTTCTCGGGCATCCTGAAGGAAGATGCAGCTCTCGGTGACTTCAAGGGCGACGTCCTCATTGGTCTGCTGCAGACGTACCCTGGCCGCGTCGAGCCTGGACTTGGCGGCGCGGACGTCATTGAATTCGGCTCGCCTATCCAGTATGGGCTTGCTGGCGCTGACCGAGACTGACCATCCCCAGGGGCGCCATCCATCGCCGCTGTTGCTGCGGCTCAGATTGCCGCTGAGTCCCACGGTGACATTGCGTGAGGCGAAGGCGACTCGGAGGTTGGCCTCGGCCAGGTCCACAGCTATCTGATCGGCACGTACCTCCGGCCGGCGAACGAGGGCCATGTGGGTAAGGGCCGCCTGATCCCCGTCAGGCACCTGCTGCTCGTTACCGGCCTGGAGCTTGATGGGGACGTCCTGTTTGAGGGTAAGTAGGCGTCTGAGGCGGGCGTGTGCCGCCATGACATTGGTGCGGGCGGTGATGAGCTGGCCCTGGGTGCGGGCAAGCTCGGTCTGGGCCTGGATGACCTCGAACTCGGCGACGGTGCCCGCCTGGAGCAGATCTCGCGACAGATCCAGGTGCGCCGCCACCGCGTTCACCTGTTCCTCGGCGACCTGGGCGAGCCGCTCCGTCCGTAGGCCATCGAAGACGAAGGAGCGAGCCGACAGGTCCAGGACACGGGTCACCACGGCCTCGTTGATCTGGGCGCTCTCCAATGACTTGGTGGCCGCGACCTGCTGACGCTTGATGCGGCCATCGGTGAACAGCGTCTTGCTCAAGCTGAAGCCCTGGCTCATGCTGTCATTGTTTGACTCAACGAAGATCGTGTTG